>ERZ791623.971-NODE-971-length-13429-cov-3.386347_pt1 | contig 13429 bp, 10 predicted proteins | sample MGYA00510268_ERZ791623 | MGnify/ENA primary metagenome ERZ791623 (study PRJEB30046, sample SAMN00715216) | human gut metagenome | study: EMG produced TPA metagenomics assembly of the A metagenome-wide association study of gut microbiota in type 2...
ACTCTGCACGTATGGACCGCATCCGCCATCCTTGTCAGGTCCCTCATCATGGACAAGTCCTGTCTCTTCGAGTGTCCTGTTTATAATATCAACAGCACCCTCCACCTGGCGTACCTGATCTTTATCCTCTATACGGAGAATGAAATCACCGCCCTCATGCTTTGCAATCAGGTAAGCATACAGTGCTGTTCTTAAATTTCCTACATGCATTCTTCCTGTCGGGCTTGGTGCAAATCTTGTTCTAATCTTACTCATTTTAAAATGTGCTCCTCTATATTAATATTTTTTAGTCATTTTTCAATTTGAAATTATATAACAATATGGAAATTTTATCAATCCTCAGATTGAACTTCCATATCAAGCTCTGCGATTTTATTTAAAATTCTGTTTACCTCGTGGATTCTGTCACCAAGCTCGCTCCTGTGTGATAAAATCTCGCGCCTTAGCCTGGTTATAGTCTCCACATTGCAGGACATCCTGCCCCTTAATTTTTGTCTTCTGACTATAAGTTCATGCTTCTGCTCAACCATCTCCTTATGATCCACAATAGCGTTTGTGTAGTTGAGCCATACTCTGGCATCGTAGAAGTCATTTTTACTAAGCACCGAAACAAGCTTTTTGCTGTTGTATTCCAGATCCTCGTTTGTCCTTCTGAAGCGCTCCTTGTCTTTTACAGCGAGAAGATACTGCTCATAGTTGTATACAAATTCCTTTGAATTCTTCACATGATACTTCTCGTATGTGTAGTCAACAGCATTTTTTATACTTACATACTTGATCTTTACTCTGTTTTCAAGAGCTACTGCTTTATTTTTGGATGCTGCAGCGCTTTTTACTTCATCTGAATAGCTTTGATATGTCAAAAGAACAAATGAGCCTGCAACCGCTGAAAGAAGTGCCCCGATAAGCATAAAGATAGTGGTATCGGCTCCATATACAATCTGCATCAGCGTGCATACAGCTACCACTACAGCAAAAAATACAACTAAAAGCACTGCGTACACCCTAAATACCCGCTGTCTGCTTTTGGCATATTCACCATCTATATCGAACTGCACTTTTTCTCCCTCGAGATACCTTAAGTCTTTATTTATTACATCCAGACTGCTTTCGTTTTTTTCAAGACGCTTTATTGCCCGCGGAATCTCATCCTCCAGCTGCTGCATCTGCGCATACTGGCTGTCTGATATGCGGTTTTTGGTCTTTAAAAAATCACTTCTGGTCTTTTCGAGTGTCAATATGTTTGCAGCCGCATCATTCATGGTCTTTTTATCTGTCTCTGACATATTTTCCATCCTTTCTATGTCAGTCAGATAATTTGTGACAAGCGCATACTCTGTTCTGTTATCCTCGAGCTCTCTGGCGGCATCAACCATCTGCTCACATATTTCAACTACATTGAACCCTTTAGTGCTCTCATCCGGTATACTCTCAATATGTAATTGTGTATCATCGGTCTTTTTTTTGCGTTTAAATAACATGCGCCCTGTAATCCTCTTTGTATTTCAAAATTGTTTCTTTTGGTCTGCCCTCATCGCAACCATCTGAAGCTTCTGCATATACGCCCTTTAATACGCTGTCCAGATTATTTATTTCCTGCTCTGTAACACTATATTCCCTGACAATACGGGCATATCCTATGTCGTTATTATCAAGCTTATAGGCATATAGACAAGACCACAGTGATTTTCTGTCCCCATTTTGCCTGAAAGCCTCAAGATATAAATCCGCTGCTATATCAAATAAAAACAGCTGCACATAGGCTGTAGCCAGATTGTGATATATGTTTCCGTACAATACACGCTCAGTATGCTTTGCATCCTCACATGACAGCAGCTTTTTGTATTCAAAAATTGCTGCAGTGTACTTTTTCTTCTCCATCAGTCTGTCTGCCCTGATTTTCAAGCACTCAAACTCGCTCTTTTCCTCGAGCTCCTTAAGTGCATCATGTGTGTTCTTAAGCTCCTCCTTAGTGCAGTAGCCGCTGTACTCAAGCAGCTCAGTCACAAAAGCAGACAGTCTGCCGTTTGTGGATATAATGGTTCTAAGATGCATGGCAAGCTTTGGCAGATGTGCATGGTTTTCAATCCAGGTGCACAGCTCAAGACTCATGAAGTCATCATCCAAAAGATATGTATTGTTGATTATATAATAATTAAGCTCCTCTATCGAGTAAACATTTATAGACACACCCTCTATGTAATAGGGCATGGCTGCTATAGCTTCATTACACAGTAATAATTCTCCCATATGCCCTCCTACATAGTCATCTCATAGTGCCAGACTTTGCCCGAGCTCATAAATATTTCGCCAAAGCCTAAATCCTTAATCTCTATATCAATCCTGTCATCAGATACAGGTGTCGCCGTGATTCTGATGCGTGTAGCCCTATCCGGCCTGGGCGGCATATCCGTAAGTCTTAGTGTCTCAATCTTTGCCTCCCTGCTTTTAGGAAGCTGCTTCCAGAAATCCACCTCATAAGAGCCTGAAATTATAACCTCACACTGCCCCTTGGATTCAAACCAGTTGTTTCCGGCACTGATAAGATTATAAAACGACAGTTCTCCCTTATCATGTACCTTAAGACTCAGATTGAACTTCATCTCATTCTCGCCCATATATACAAAAGGCCATTCTGCTTCCTTATCCCTCGTGGCTGCCGCATAACATGCTCCCTTAGTAAAGAGGTTATTGCCCATGAACACTCGTCTGCCCTTGCACAAAAGTGCAACAGACTGCTTCATCCAGCCCTCAGCAAACGTATCTCCCACGAGAAAAACCGTTGAGATAATCTGATTCTTAAAGCTCTCATTTATTATATCCAAAAAGCTTTTGTCCTTATCATTTTTATCCAGAGTATAGCTTATGCTTTCATCTATAGATACTACCTGTGGCGTTGTGCGAAGATCCCTCTTTAGGGAATAAAAAAATATACTCTCCTTTTCCTGCATAAACATCACCACATCATGAAGCCACAGTGACTTGTCCTGATTCAGTGCAAAATAATAAAAGCTCTCCTTTCGGTCTATGACCGTAAGCTGTCTGGAATTTATGCCAAGCCTGACCGCCATGCCATAAAACATGCTCACGTTCTCCTTTGTCAGCCTGTCAACACATATAACAAGCCTGTCAAAGGATGAAGGATTACCAAGCTTGGATGGCAGTTCCATAACCTTTTTAAGAAACAAGGCCAAAAGCTCCTCTGCCATAAATGAATCATCATCAATGACTATTTTTTCACTATTCAGTGCTCTCTTAAGCAGCTGGTCAATACACACCATCTCACCGCTTTTAGAGAGTCTTCTTGCCTCATCTCCATAATACCATTTGCCAATGCTCTTACGGCGTGCAAGTACAAGAGGAATCTGAAACTCCTCACTGCCCGCAACAGTGCTGACAGTCTCCGGCTCTTTCATATTCTGTTGAAAAAAACTAACCATAGCATAGCTGTCATTTAAGTCTATGCCTATATAGTATGAATTGCCATTATGTCCCATTATAAATCCTCTTAAATCAGCTTAAACAGCTGCTTAGTCGCAGCGTCCAGCCTTTTATATTCGTCTATATTGCTCTTTAAGGTTGTCTCATCAGACAGTGTATCTGAAATTATCATCTCATTAATCAGATTATAGCGGCTGTGATCATTATCACCCGGTATATTGTTGCATGTAAGACGATTGCTCTCCTTTACCTCTATGCTGTTGTCATGCTCCTCAGTAATATAATACCTGATCAGCTCACCGAAAAATATGACAAATGTCTTTACGTATATGCCGTCGTACATCTCAACCATATCCTCTGAATTAAACTCTTCGCCATCCTCGTCTCTGCTGTAGTGCAGCACAACATGAGACCCCGGAGTACTCTCATACTGTAAAAATGCCTTGTCATAGAGGAAATATTTCTCCAGCAGTCTGTAATCAAGCCTCGCAAAAAAATCAAAATACATATTGTTATATATATAATATTTAAGCAATGTATCTTCAATCTCAAGCTCAGCCTGAGTGATATCCGTTTTTTCAGCAAAATGCTTCAATAGGGCTAACTGGCAGGCATCATTTAATGTTCTGTTTCCAATAAACCGCTTTTCGATAATATCAAAAATAAAATCAGCCTTGCACCCGCCACTATGCAGATATCCATGTGCCACAAGAGATATATAAGCTAAAATCAGCTTTTCATTTCCGGCTCTTTTATAGTATTCCATAAAGATATCCGATATCTTTTCAGGCTCAATCTGCGTATAAATACCCTGTTCGAGAATACGCTCATCAAGCTTCATGGAAGATATTGAAAACTTATCAGCGGCATGCCACAGACTAATCAGCTCGTCTGTAGGCCCGGTATAGTTTTCACACAGGTATTTAAGCACCAGGTCACTGTATTTGCCTGTTTTAAAGGCAGATATGGCAAGCTGCACCATAAAATCATCATCTACATGCTGCACCTTAAGCGCATTCTCACACAAAACCACCTTTGATGCGGCAGCAAGCATGTCTATTCCATACTCCATGGCCATATCATATGCCTTTTCATAGAGGCGGTTTGATACAAGCATGTCAATAAGATATTTTCTTGCATCCTTTTGCAGGGTATCAAAATTAATGCTTTGCAAAAACGGCCTGACGTAATCCTCATAATCGTGAAGCTGACAATATTTTAAAATTCTGTATCCCATAACAGCTTTGTAGGAATCAGAAAAGGATTCACTATAAAATACAGGTTTAAACAGCTTCAAATCGTCCTTTGTAAAATCAGAATAATCCCTTACATGCTTAAAATGTGACACTATATACTGTGGTCTGTCAGGCGAGAGGCTTATACACCTGTCAAGGTATTTCTCGGCATCCATCAGCCTCTGCAGTCTGTATGAGATGCTTTTAACATATCTATAGCCTCTTGAGTCCTCAAAAAGTATAGCATAGTCGTTTGAAAACAGTTCAAAATAAGCACACTGGTCTGTAACTGGAACTATCTGCGGCTCCTTCATTTCATTCTGATATATGATAGCTCTCACTATGCGCTTATCAAATACAATAAGCTTGTAAGTATATATAATATCTGAAAAAGCTGCCGACAGCTCTTCATTGATAAATCCTAACTCAAGCATATCCTCGTATAAAACAGCCAGATTGTCATCAATATGCCTAAGCTGTGCCTGGTCCATGGCAAACCTTCCCATAGCTTTCCTATACTTGTGGTAGACCTCAGGCTCTGTTTCCTTGGCAGCAATTATATTATTGTAAAGCACTGCAAGCTTTCGGTATGGCAGCTTATTATCAAAGCTGAAATACATCTGGATAATCTTTGGCACAGGGGAAATCTGCCTGTCATCCATCGTAATGAGATACGACTCATACAAGCCTGTCAGACGCAGCTTATTCTCGATACCCAGCTCAAACCATTTATGAAAACAGGTATCATTTTTGTGTCCCTTAATCAGGTAGCTGCATATGATGCCGACATACTCTGCCTCCGGACATATCTCATAGGCTGCTGTAAGAAGCTCATATACTCTGTTATCGAACCCGCCTGCCAGATCAACCGCCTCAAAAATTGCTCCGGCAAGATCCTTTGTCAAAGCCTTTTTCTTTACGGCCCAGCTTAGGATGCGAAGCTCAAATACCGACAGCTCCTTTATCAGATAAGGATCCTGTGATATGAGATAATAAGCTTCAATATATAAATACGGAGACGAACAGCCTCGCAGTACCCAGTATTTTATATCCTTAAGCTTACCGGCACTGTCATCAAAATACTGATCCCTCAAAAATAAAAGTACCCAGAACAAAAGCACAGAGTCAGGATTTTCATAAAAAATCAGCTCCACTTCGTGTGTCATATTGTCAATGTATGAAGGCTCTCTCTCTAACAGCGTCATCAGATACAGATAATAGCCCCAGATTGGAGATTTCTTATCAGGATTACTGTGCTTGAAATCATCAAGAATCCACTTAGCCTCCTGCCTTTGCCTGTTGATAATAAATGCCTGAGCCTTCATCAGCTCATACATATGCTCATCCGGCATGAGTGCATGCAGGTGGTTTAATATGCTTATAGTCTCGTTTGCCCATACTCCGGTCACTATCCGCTTCAGCCTGAAACTGGTATAAAGCTCCATGATTCCGACCATGCATTCCTTTATGTCCTTTGTCACAGCTATATCACTTATGCTGCCATCATCATCTCTTACACCGGCCGTGATATCTATTGTAAAGCTCTGATATACACCATCAATATATATACGGCCAAAATTACGTCCGGCATGCATTGCAGATGCATCGATGATATACTCATACAGATAGGTTTTACCTATAAAATCATCAAGCGTTAAAACAGGCTTAGACAGCTTTATGAATTCACAATCCGTGCGCAGGCGTATTTCGGTATATCCCCAGTTATCCTTTGTTATGGTAAAGCATCCACTCTGTGGCTCTTTAGAAGCCATAAAAATATCCTCTGACTTGTCTACACTAATGGAAACAGGCTGTTTTTTGTTTACGCCAATCAGAAACTCCTCCATATTCTGACCGGATGGTCTGGCGCAGGCAAAGCCCTCATAGGTCAGTCTCTCATATACATTGTCATAAGGAATTGTGTTTAAAAAATTGCGATTATAAAACAGATGATAAGCCTCATCCCAATTAGATGCCGCAAGCCTTGTAAAATCATCAAGGCTCTTTACAGCTCCGGTGGATGCTTCCGCATAGAGCCTTGTGATTCTTGCACAAAAAGAAAGACTGTACTCTATCTGATTGCATACAATCACAAATTTGCCCTCGCAGGCATCACCCTCCGTGAGACCCTTACTGTTAAATTGATAACGAATCCTGACTTTCTCGCCCTCGAAGTGCGGATTCAGACACTCCATCCTTGGATTAGTCGAATAAACTATGCCACAGATTTTTATCTGATTCGTACTTTCTATTACAAAGCTTCCCGCTTCGCTTCTTCCTTCAATGACCGAAAGGTCTATTGTCTCCTCTGAAAACGCCAAAATCGGTTTCGTGCCATTAAATCTGCCGGCAGCTATCTGCCCTATACGTGCTCGCACAATTGTTACCCCGTTTACGTTAAATGTTGATTTTTTATACACTTATTATATAATGTAAATTATATACGATTTGCAATGCTGTTGCAATGCAAATAGAAAGGAAATTACAGCTAATGATAGAACAAAAGGAGCATTTTCACGGCAGCGACCTTGAAAAAATAGAAAAAATATATGGTATAAAGAAAGAAAATATTGTGAGCTTTGCAGCAAATGTCAACCCACTCGGCGAGTCCGGTAAACTAAAGACAGCGCTGTCTGAGCGCATTGATGCAATCACAAAATACCCTGACAGGGAGTATACTTCTCTCAGAAAGGCTATCGGCAGCTACTGCAAGTGCGATTACAATCACATAACAGTCGGAAACGGATGCACGGAGCTCATCTCGCTTTTCATTCAGATTACAGCTCCTAAAAAGACACTTCTGCTTGGTCCGACTTACTCTGAGTACGAGCGTGATTTAAGGATAAACGGCAGTGATATCTCATACCATTTTCTTAAGGAAAAGGATGATTTTAAGATTAATCCGGATGAATTCATCTCTGCAATCGCAGCTGATACCGACCTTGTCATCATCTGTAATCCCAACAATCCGACCGGCAGTCTTATCACACCGGATAAGCTCAAAACAATTTTAACCCACTGTAAAGAGACAAATACTTATGTGATGATAGACGAGACATATATAGAGTTTGTGCCGGATGTTAATGAGCTTTCAGCAATACCTTTGACTGAATTGTTTGACAATGTGATTATTTTACGCGGCACATCCAAGTTTTTTGCCACTCCGGGACTTCGTCTGGGCTATGCCATTACATCAAATTCACAAATTCTTACAGCCATAAACACAAACAAAAATCCGTGGATGATTAACTCTCTCGCCGTTGTTGCAGGCGAAACCATGTTTTTGGATGAAGAATATATAGACAAAACAAGAAGCTTGATACTTTCTGAGAAAACCAGATGCAGGCAATTGATTGAAGAATCACACAAATTCAAGCTTTATCCATCCTACAGCAACTTCTATCTGCTTAAAATACTTGATGAAGGCGTGGATGCACATATGCTATTTGAGCGCGCCATAAGGCAGGGCATGATGATAAGGGACTGCTCTACATTTCCCGGACTTGAGGAGCGGTTCATACGATTTTGTATAATGAAGCCAGAAGACAACACAAGGCTTATTAATTGCCTTACACAATGATGCTAAATGCCTTTATATAAACATAACATATAACCAAAAAGCCTCCGGAAGGATTTAATCCAGCCGGAGGCTTTTTTTATAAAGTAAAACATAGAATAGCTTTAAGGTCTATATTATTTTGCAGATAAGAACTCGTCAATACCCTTTGCTGCTGCTTTTCCTGCACCCATGGCAAGAATAACCGTTGCAGCACCTGTTACGGCATCTCCGCCTGCAAATACACCCTCTTTTGAGGTTGCACCTGTATCCTCAGTTGCTACAATACACTTTCTCTTGTTTGTATCGAGACCTATTGTTGTAGAGGAAATAAGTGGATTTGGCGATGTACCAAGTGACATGATCACTGTATCGCACTCCATCTCATACTCAGAGCCGGCAATCTCGACAGGGCTTCTACGTCCTGATGCATCAGGCTCTCCAAGCTCCATCTTGATAAGCTTAACACCCTTAACCCAGCCATTCTCATCAACAAGAATCTCTGTAGGGTTCTCAAGGAGATCAAAGATAACTCCCTCTTCCTTAGCATGATGTACTTCCTCTTTACGTGCAGGAAGCTCTGCCTCACTACGTCTGTATACAATGTGTGTCTCAGCACCGAGACGAAGAGCTGTTCTGGCAGCGTCCATGGCTACGTTTCCACCACCGACAACTACAACCTTTTTACCTTTTGAGATAGGAGTCTCATAACCCTCTTTAAAAGCTTTCATGAGGTTATTTCTTGTAAGAAACTCATTAGCTGAGAATACACCGTTGGCCTGCTCACCAGGGATTCCCATAAATCTTGGAAGTCCAGCTCCTGAACCGATAAATACAGCCTCAAAACCTTCTTCCTCCATAAGTTCGTCAATCTTAACTGACTTTCCGATAACTACATTTGTCTCGATTTTAACACCAAGTGCCTTGACATTCTCTACTTCTGCCGCAACAACCTTGTCCTTTGGAAGACGAAACTCCGGTATTCCGTAGCTTAATACTCCGCCGGCAGCGTGAAGTGCCTCAAAAATAGTTACATCATAGCCAAGCTTTGCAAGGTCTCCGGCACATGTAAGTCCTGCAGGACCTGAACCGATAACAGCAACCTTTTTGCCGTTTTTCTCTGCTGCTGTCTTTGGCTTGATGCCATTCTCTCTGGCTGTATCAGCAACAAATCTCTCGAGCTTTCCGATTGAGACAGGATCGCCCTTGAAGCCTCTGATACACTTGCCCTCACACTGGCTCTCCTGTGGGCATACACGTCCACATACGGCAGGAAGTGCTGATGACTCTGAAATAATCTCATAAGCCTTTGTGAAATCACCATTTTTAACCTGCTCAACAAATGCAGGAATATTGATAGAAACAGGGCAGCCCTTCATACACTGTGCATTTTTACAGTTTAAGCATCTGCTTGCCTCTGCCATTGCCTCTTCTTTATTGTAGCCGTAACAAACCTCTTCAAAGTTTGTGGCACGAACCTTAGGATCCTGCTCTCTGACAGGTACTCTCTTTAATACATCTACTTCCATTATTTGTCACCTCCGCAGTTTCCGCAGCCACCGTGATGTGTTGCGCCCTCTTCATAGGCAAGCTTAGCTCTGCCTTCCTCAGTCTTATATTGCTGCTGTCTCTTCATAGCCTGATCGAAATCAACAAGATGTCCGTCGAACTCAGGTCCGTCAACACATGCGAACTTAACCTTTCCATCCACGATCAGACGGCATGCACCACACATACCTGTTCCATCAACCATGATTGGGTTCATTGAAACAATTGTAGGAATCTCAAGCTTCTTTGTGAGCAGACATGTGAATTTCATCATAATCATAGGTCCGATAGCTACACAGCAGTCATATGTATTGCCGGCATCAACAAGTGCCTGAAGCTGCTGGCTGCCGTTGCCGTGGAAGCCGTATGAGCCATCATCTGTACAAACATAGAGATTCTTTGCAACAGCTTTCATCTCATCCTCAAAGAAAAGGATATCCTTATTTCTAAAGCCCATGATGACATCAGCATCCACACCATGCTCTTTAAGCCACTTAACCTGTGGATATACAGGAGCTGTACCAAGACCTCCTGCGATAAATACGATGTGCTTTTTCTTTGTCTCCTCGAGGTTATCCTCCTGACAAAGCTCTGATGGACAGCCGAGTGGTCCGACGAAATCCTCTAATGAATCTCCCTCATTAAGAGCCATCATTCTCTCTGTTCCTGCACCGATAGTCTGTACTACGATAGTAACGGTCTCTTTTTCCCTGTCATAATCACAGATGGTAAGTGGGATTCTCTCTCCTACCTCATCTGTCTTTGCGATGATAAACTGACCAGGCAGACACTCTTTTGCAACTCGTGGTGCCTTTATATCCATAAGGATAATATTGTCAGCCAATTTTTCTTTTCGAACTATTGGATACATAGTCTTCCTCCTAGTTAAATCTTATCCCATTACATATGTAATCTGATACTCAATTATTTCATACTTTTTTAATTTTAAATGAAATGATATAATTTTTCAATATATTTCTTTAGATATTCCATAAAAATATGTTATATGCTTATGAAATCGTGTTATCTTCTGACATTCGTCCGGTACTTTATATCAAAAACAGGAACCAGTTCATGCAAAAAATGAACCGGTTCCTGTATTTATAAGCTTTTATGAGAAATATACAAGCTCATCCTGCGGCTTCTCGGCAGGCTCGATGGAAACCGGATAAAGCACCGGTCCCTTTCCCTTGTACTCTCTTGCAAACTCCACATGCACCCTTGCGGTGATGGTAATCCACGATTTGTGAGGAATACTGCTCTCATCCTCATACTTGCACTTAAAGCCTATAAAGGTCACGTCCTCTATACAGCAGGTCATCGCAAACCTGCCCGGTACCATAACACCCTTTCTAAGCTTATCAGGATTGTATACAAGGGCAAGAAATTTGACAACCTTGCCGTCGTACTTCTTGTAATTCTCCATGGCATCCATATACCAGATGGCATAATCTGCATCTGAAAGCTCAATCACATCCTGATTTATATCAAACGGCAGTTCCTCCGGACGCTCATCAATAGTACCGTCCTTGCGTTCGTAGACTATCTGGGCTTTGCGGTTGATATTCTTTATGGTACGCCTTAGGTGTCCTCTGTCTGTATCATCGTCCGTCCTGTTAAATATGACAACATCACTCGCAAATACCTGTTCCTGCATCATCGCGCGCATATTGTTCATATAAAGGTCAAATGTAGTGGAATCAACTGTGGCGAGTGACTGCACGATAATCCAGCCCTTTGGCAGCTCGGCCTCTATTATTTTATCAATGCCCCATGTGCCGTTGTACTCGATAAACACCTGTTCAGGCAAATACTGCATGTTGAGCTCATTCAGCTTTGCAGCTGTAAACTCATCCTCCGAGTCAATCTCTGCGACCTGGATATTGGCAGCCTTTAGCTTATCCATATCATACTCCACATCACCATCCTCGCACATAATGATAAGCCCCTTTGAGCCATTAGCGAAATCATTCTCGAAAATGGTATCCTTAATCAGTGAAGTCTTGCCACTGTCCATGAATCCGGTAAATAAATATACTGGAATCTCTTCAGCCATTTTGTTAGTTCCTTTCTGATTATTGTGTAACTATGTTAAATACATTTAAGCAAGTCCGAAGAGCTCTTCAAGCTCATGCTCGTGGATATCTGTTCCGATAACAACGATACGTCCTGTATAGTCAGGCTCGCCATCACGGATCTCGTACTCGCCCGGAACCATATCAAAGTAAATCCACTTGCCGTCTGTGCCCTCTACCATGCCCTTTGAACGAAGAATCTTGTCATCTTCCACAAACTGCTTAAGGATTTCTTCGAGCTTAGCGCGCTCAAACTTGTGAGGAGTCTCCTTGCCCCAGCTTGTAAATACATCGTCAGCATGATGATGTCCGTGCTCGTGATCATGGTCATGACAGCCGCAGGTGCAGCCCTCGCCATGCTCGTGATGATGCTCGTGCTCATCATGGTCGTGATGGTGCTCATGCTCGTCATGGTCGTGGTGATGCTCATGCTCATCGTGGTCATGGTGGTGCTCATGCTCGTCATGGTCGTGATGATGCTCATGCTCGTCATGGTCGTGGTGATGGTGATGATGCTCTTCCTCATCCTGTGCATGACGTGCCTCTGCAAGCACCTTCATCTCGAGATTGTCCTGACCCTCCATAGTCTTTAGTATCTGCTCGCCTTTAATAGCATCCCAGTCAGTAGTGATAACCGAAGCCTTTGGATTTAAAGCCTGAATCTGCTTTACACAAAACTCAAGCTGCTCAGGTGTAGCATTCTGGCTACGGCTTAAGATAACTGTTGTAGCATACTCTATCTGGTTATTGAAGAACTCACCGAAAGCCTTCATCTGCTTGCTTGCCTTAAGTGCATTTACCACTGTAACAAGTGCATTGAGCTTGACCGGCTGCTCTTTTTCGATATCTATAACAGATTTCATGACATCTGATAATTTACCCACGCCGGAAGGCTCGATTAAGATACGGTCAGGATGATACTTTGTAATAACCTCATTTAAATTCTTACCAAAATCACCAACCAGTGAACAGCAGATACAGCCTGAGTTCATCTCAGTAATCTGAATGCCGGCATCCTTTAAAAAGCCACCGTCTATACCAACCTCACCGAACTCATTCTCTATGAGAACTATCTGCTCACCCTTAAAAGCCTTATCTATCATTTTCTTGATAAATGTAGTCTTTCCAGCTCCAAGGAAACCTGAAATAATGTCAATTTTTGTCATTGTAATTCACTCCTTTTCTTTTCACTAAGTCCTATTTTACTAGCAATAATACAAATATGCAAATTAAATTTTTATTATTAAATTATGTTGACACATAACAAAAGAACTACCGCACGCGGTAGTCCTCTCTAATACATTAATTGTATTTTCTTTTTCTAGCTGCTTCAGATTTCTTCTTACGCTTTACGCTTGGTTTCTCGTAATGCTCTCTTTTACGAATCTCCTGCTGAATGCCAGCTTTCGCCCAGTTTCTTTTGAATCTGCGTAAAGCACTATCTAACGTTTCGTTTTCTTTAACGATTACATTTGACATAGTCTCACACCTAACCTCCCTCCAGTTGTAGATTGTGCATAATACAACTGTTTGGGTATTTTATTGCACTGGTATTTATTATAGCAGATTTTTTT
>ERZ791623.991-NODE-991-length-13223-cov-5.125456_pt1 | contig 13223 bp, 9 predicted proteins | sample MGYA00510268_ERZ791623 | MGnify/ENA primary metagenome ERZ791623 (study PRJEB30046, sample SAMN00715216) | human gut metagenome | study: EMG produced TPA metagenomics assembly of the A metagenome-wide association study of gut microbiota in type 2...
AAGCCGATGATCGTGCCCGTCGTGGCCGACATCGCCCAGGACGTCGAAACCGTAGAAACCAAGTAGTCCGGATTATCCAGGGACGACCGTAAGGAGTAATTGAAGTCATGCCCGGTTCTAATCTCACTCGTATTGAAGCCGAAGAACGTAAGGCCGTTATCGAAGCGCCGATTCACTATCACGTCGACCTTGACCTGACGGTCGGCGCGAAGAACTTCGGTTCCAAGTCGTTCATCTGCTTCAACGCGAAGCCTGGTTCGTCGACCTTCCTCGACCTGATCGCCGACGAAGTGACCTCCATCGACCTCAACGGCAAGTCCCTGGACCCGGCCGTGGCCTTCCAAGACAACCGCATCGAACTGACCGACCTCAAGGAGAAGAACGAGGTCACCGTCGAAGCCAGGTGCCGTTACTCCAACACTGGCGAGGGCCTGCACCGCTCGGTCGACCCGTCCGATGGCAACATCTACCTGTACTCCCAGTTCGAGGTGCCGGACGCTCGCCGCGTCTACGCCGTGTTCGACCAGCCTGACCTGAAGGCCACCTTCGACTTCAAGGTGCTCGCTCCCGCCAGCTGGATCGTCACCTCCAACATGCCGGTTGCCACCATCGAGGACGATCCGCGCGAAACCCTCGACGGCACCCTCGGCGACAAGCCGAACGAAAGCACCCGTCTGTGGGACTTCGAGCCGACCCCGGTGATGAGCTCCTACCTGACCGCCATCTGCGCCGGCCCGTACGCCGAATGGCACACCGAATACCTGAACGAAGACGGCCGTACCGTGCCAATGGCCCAGTACTGCCGACAGTCGTTGGCCAAGGCCTTCGCGAAGGACGTCGACTACCTGTTCGACATCACCAAGAAGGGCTTCGCGTTCTACGCCAAGACCTGGGGCGTGCCCTACCCGTACGCCAAGTTCGACCAGATCTACGTGCCCGAATACAACGCGGGCGCCATGGAGAACATCGGCATGGTCACCATCCGCGACTCCTACGTGTTCGAATCCAAGGTGACCGACGCGCTGGCCGAGCGCCGCGTGGTGACCGTGCTGCACGAGCTTGCGCACATGTGGTTCGGCGACTATGTGACCATGAAGTGGTGGAACGACCTGTGGCTCAACGAGTCCTTCGCTGAATTCACCTCCACGCTGGCCACTGCCGAAGCCACCGAATGGCATGACGCTTGGGCCACTTTCTGCTCCGGCGAGAAGAGCTGGGCGCTGCGCCAGGATCAGCTGCCCACCACGCACCCGATCGTCGCGCCGATCAACGACCTCAACGACACTTACGTCAACTTTGACGGCATCACCTACGCCAAGGGCGCCTCCGTGCTGAAGCAGCTGGCATTCTACGTGGGCCGCACGCAGTTCTTCGAAGGTATCCACAACTACCTGAACCGTCACGCCTACTCCAACGCCACCCTGGCCGACCTGCTGAGCGAACTGGAAAAGACCTCCGGCCGCGATCTCAAGGCCTGGAGCGCCAAGTGGCTGGAGGAATCCGGCATCAACACGATCGCCACCGGCCTGACCGTAAACGCGGACGGCACCATCGCCGAACTGAAGCTCACCCAGAGCTCGCCGGCCGAACACCCGGTGCTGCGCCCGCATCGACTGGCCGTCGGCTTCTACAACGAAGACGCCGCAACCGGCAAGATCGTGCGCACCGAGCAGTTCGAACTCGACGTGGATGGCGAAACCACCATCGTCGAGGCCGCAGCCGGCAAGCCGCGCCCGGCATTCGTGCTGGTCAACGACGATGACCTGACCTACACCAAGATTCGTTTCGACGCCGAATCCCAGGCATTCGCCGAAGCCAACCTGCATCGTTTCGATGATGCCCTGGCCCGCGCCGTGACCTGGCTCGCCTTCTGGGATATGACCCGTGACGGCGAATTCCCGGCCGAACGCTTCGTGGACATGACCCTGCGTCTTCTGGCCACGGAAACCGAATCCACCACCTTCCGTTACGCGCTGGCCTGCATGAGCACCACCGCCCACCACTACGTGGCGCCCGCCCGCCGCGACGATGTGCTGCGCCACGTGGCCGCCGAACTGTGGACTCTGGCCAACGCCGCCGAAGCCGGCTCGGACACCCAGTTCCAGCTCGTCACCGCCTACTTGGGCTACGGTGAGGAGGGCGACGCCGCATTCGCCGCCAACGCACACGGTCTGCTGGACGGCACCGTGCGTCTTGAAGGCCTCGAAATCGACAACAACTTCACGTGGACCATCGTCCAAGCGCTCACCTCCGTCAACGAGATGACCAACGACGACGTGGACGCGCAGCTCGCCAAGAAGGAGACCACGGAAAACCGCGAGTTCGCCTACGGCGCCCGTGCCTCCATGGCCACCGCTGAGGCCAAGGAATGGGCTTGGGATCAGGCGCTCCACAACGACGAGCTGACCAACTCCCAGCTCGAGGCCGTGGCCCGTGGCTTCTCCGCCACCCCGCGCTCCGATCTGGCCGAGCCGTTCGCCGCCAAGTACTTCGAGACTGTGGACTGGGTCTGGGCCAACAAGACCTACCACATGGCCGACGCCCTGCTCAACGGCCTGTACCCGGGCTACGCCGATCCCGCCACGCTGGTCAAGCTCGGTGACGCCTGGCTGGACGAGCACATTGCCGCCGACAATGCCCTGAAGCGTCTGATCGTCGAAAACGTGGCATCCTCCCACCGCACCCTCAAGGTTCGCGAATACAACGAAGCGCTCTGATTTCCTTCTGGCTCCCCTCGGGCGCGAGGGGAGCTGTCGCCTCAGGCGACTGAGGGGAGTCGCTTCCGCGAGAAGCTACGTCCACATTCCAACATAAAACCCGCAACCAATCCTCAACAGCGTATTCTCGCTCAAGGCCGGCAATATGCCGGTCGATGAGCGACAAGGATACGGGGAATGATTGCGGGCTTTTCCATAACTTCATTACTGCTGATTCTGTTGGCCGGAATCGGCGCAGGATTCGTGGGCTATGCGGTAGGCGCATCGTCACTGGTCTCATACCCGGCCCTGCTCGCGTTCGGCATTCCGCCTGTATTGGCAAACGCTTCTAACACCGTTGGCGTGGTCGGCACGGGCATCGGTGGCGTGATGGGTGCGCGCAAAGAACTCAAAGGCCAAGCGGTACGCTCCATTACGTATGTGGTCATCGGCGCATTCGGCGGGGTGGCCGGTGCGTTTCTGTTGCTCAAACTCGACCCGAGTGTCTTTGAATTTGCCGCACCAGTGCTGATTTTGCTGAGCTCGCTGATCATCGCCATCAATCCGCGCGGCCGCATGCAGGCCAAGCAAGCCGCCGCGGATGCCACCGCGCAACTCAAGCACATCGAAGCCACTGAAGCCACTGAAGCCACTGAAGCCGCCAAGCGCGCAACCACCCCTACCGCACCTCACCGCCCGCCGGAACAACTCGTGCAGCCCATGAGTCAGGATTCCTGGTGGGTATGGCTGGGCGTAGCGGCGGTCGCCATCTACTCCGGCTACTTCGGCGCGGGCGCCGGTACCTTGGCTCTCGCCGTGCTTGATGCCGCCAAAATCGGCCCATTCCACAAGATCAATGCATTGAAAACCCTGATCGGCACAGGCGCGAACATCAGCGCCTCAGTGGTATTCATCATCCAAGGCGCGGTCGATTGGCCGGCCGCCATCATGCTGTGCATCGGATGCTTCATCGGCGGGTACATCGCCCCGTCCATCACCCGCAAGATTCCCGCAAACATCATGCGCGCCGCCGCCGTAATCGCCGGCATCATTCTTACCATCGATCTGGGGCTCAAAACCTATTGATTCGTGCCTTACACTGATGCAGTGAAGCATACAGCATGGCCGTCAACCGCAGCGTGGTCGCAGACCCCGATAAGGTGGCCAATGTCTGGCATTTGGCGACTGCGGAACCTGAGCGCCTAGAAACCAGCGCGGCAGGCGAAGCGGTGAACGACTTCCTCGATCCGCCAGACACGTCGCAGATTCACGGCATTGCGTGTCATGCTGATTGGCGGTTCGCGGCGCGAGCAGGTGCTGTTCGCCGGCGTTATGAAGGAGCTACTCGCGCCCATCAACAATCCGCGATATGTCATCATCGGTAAGGAATGGGGCGTGCGCGCTTACTGCGTGAGCTTCCCCTGCCCGTCCGTATTTGCCCGCCGCCAGCAGGACGCCGAGATACTGAGCCGGCAGTTGGACCGCTGCCTGACGCATTGCACCATGGTATACGCCCGCACTGAGGAAGGTCGGCATACGCTACTTCGCTGCCAAACGCGTTCTTTCCTCAACCGCGACGAGCAACTGCCGCACATACTGACCACAACATCGGAGTAATAGATCGTTGCATTCATGGCCGAGACCACCCCGGTAGAGGAGATGCCGTTGGGCATGTTCATCGCATGGCTCAGCGTGTTCCTCGCCGTCGTTCTGTTTGGTGTTGCTTTGCCGGTTATCGATGTACGCTGGGTAGTTCCGTTCGTCGTATTTGCCGCTGTATTGTTTACAGGCGCGTTTGCCGGCCCGTTCTTACTAGTGCGATGGCTTCGTTCCCGTGCCGGAGTGCATCGGTCCGCCCGGCATGCCCGCTAACGAATGTATCTCATCATTCATCCGCCGAACAAGATGAATATGCGGGTTTGTGGGTGATGCCATTGCGGCTGTTGAATGCTGATTTCCGGTTCTGGAGCAGATTCCGTGGCGGTTTTTTGCCGAGTCGGGTCCTAGGGTGGAGCACAACGACTACGATGGTGCGGGTAACGCGATACAAGGAGTGGAACTTCATATGCCGAAGATGTTTGGAACCGATGGTGTTCGAGGACTGGCCAATAGGGATTTGACCGCACGTCTGGCGTTGGATTTGGGCGATGCCGCCGTGCGTGTGCTCGGCGACGTCGGCACCCAAGACGATCAGCCTGAGGGGCGCCGCCGCGCGCTCGTGGGTCGTGACACCCGTGTGTCCGGCGATTTTCTGGCTTCCGCCCTGTCTGCGGGCATGGCCGCCGGCGGATTCGACGTGATCGACGCAGGCATCATCCCGACCCCGGGCATCGCGTTCCTGACCAGCGTGCTCAACGTTGAGATGGGTGCCGTGATCTCCGCCTCCCACAACCCGATGCCCGACAACGGCATCAAGTTCTTCGCACGCGGCGGCTTCAAGCTGCCCGACCAGAAGGAAGACGACATCGAGGCCGTGCTCGGCCAGGACTGGGACCGCCCGACCGGTGCCGGCGTGGGCCGCGTGAGCCACGACCAGACCACTGCCACCAACCTGTACATCGATCATCTGGTGGCCACCATCGCTCCGCTGAACGATGACAAAACCCAGCCCAAGCCGCTCAAGGGACTGAAGATCGTGGCCGACTGCGCCAACGGCGCCACTTCCGTGGTGGCTCCCGAAGCCCTGCGCCGTGCCGGTGCGGATGTAATCGTGATCAACGCCTCGCCGGACGGCTACAACATCAACAAGAACGCCGGTTCCACCCACCCCGAGCAGCTGCAGGCCATGGTCAAGGCCACCGATGCCGTGATGGGCGTGGCCTTCGACGGCGACGCCGACCGTTGTCTCGCCGTGGACGAAGACGGCAACATGATCAACGGCGACCAGATCATGGGCATTCTGGCCTGCGCCAAGCAGCGCGAAGGCAAGCTCAACCACGACACCCTCGTGGTCACCGTGATGAGCAACCTCGGTCTGAAGCTCGCCCTGAAAGATATGGGCATCAAGACCGTGGAAACCGCCGTGGGCGATCGTTACGTGCTTGAGGAAATGCTCAAGGGCGATTACTCGCTCGGCGGCGAGCAGTCCGGCCACGTGATCAACCGCGAATTCGCCACCACCGGCGACGGCACCCTGACCGCACTGACCCTGTGCAACGAGGTCGTCAAGTCCGGCAAGAGCCTGAAGGAGCTCGCCGCCGACTTCCCGCAGCTGCCGCAGACCCTCATCAACGTGCCGAACGTGGACAAGAAGGCCGCCTCCACCAACAAGCGCATCCAGGATGCCGTGGCCCGTGAGGAGGAACTGCTGGGAGACACCGGCCGTGTGCTGCTGCGCCCCTCCGGCACCGAACCGCTCGTGCGCGTGATGGCCGAGGCCGCCACCCAAGCCTACGCCGACGAAGTCTGCACCCGCCTCGCCAAGATCGTCGCCGAAGAACTCGCGCTGTAGCACCCTTCCCTAAGGAAAAAAACAATGTTTGGAAAGAACGCCAAAGTCGACCTCGAACTCAACCGTGATGTCGAACAACTCATCAAAACCGGCGGCAAGGAGAAGCTCCTGCCCATCGTGCAGGCCGGCGAACCGGTGTTGCGCCAACGGACAGTGGCCTATAATGGCCAGCTTTCCAAGCGTACGCTCGCCAAACTCATCGATACGATGCACACCACCATGCTGGAGGCACCCGGCGTGGGGCTCGCCGCCACCCAGATCGGCTTGGGGCTCGCGCTCGCCGTGGTCGAAGACCACGTGCGCGACGACGAGGATGATCCGCGCGAAATCGCGGAATTCCCCTTCCACGTGATCATCAACCCGAGCTACAAACCCACCAGCGACAAAACCGCCTCGTTCTACGAGGGCTGCCTGAGCTTCGACGGATACCAAGCTGTGCGCAAGCGTTGGCTCGACATCACCGCCGAATGGGATGATGAAGACGGCAAACACCACAGCGAGCCGCTGCACGGCTGGCCCGCACGCATCTTCCAGCACGAAACCGATCATTTGAGCGGCGAACTGTATATCGATCGCGCCGAAATCCGTTCGCTGACCACCACCGAAAACCTCGAGGATTATTGGTGCGACGACCCGGTACCCACCGAGGCCGCCGAAGAACTCGGCTTCGCACTATGATCGACCGCACATGGCTGGACGCCGCCAAGGGAGACATTCCCCAATGGGCGGCGTCCATGCCCAAGGACGCCGACGGCACCACCATTGACTGGGACTGGGTGCGTTCGCTGGACCTGGCGCATGGCGTCGGCACAATACCGGAATCCACCCCACAGTCCATCCACGACGCATTGAAGGCCGACTACGCCACACGCGAGCGTCTGGAATCGATCATCGCCCAATGCAACAGCGCATTCATGACCGATTTCGACCGGTTCATCGGCTCCTATCGTCTGCCTCGCGCGCTCGCCTACGCCAATCGTCGGCTCAACGACAACATCAACACGCTGTTGCATCTGGGCGAACAGCAACACCTATGGGCGGTCAGTCGCGAACGGCGGGGGAGGGCCACCATTGCCGTGCTCAAGCCGTACTCCGGCAGCGGCCCGTCGAACGATGACCAAGGCATGCTGAATCTGAGCGGTGAAACCGGTGACGCATCTGCCGGAAACACTGCTGCCGAAAACAGCGATGTCAAGTTCCCCACAACAGTCGCCTTGGACGATATCCAAGACCGTACGGCGGCGATTCTTGACGCACGCGCCGAACGACGTAAGGCCCAGCGCTTCCAGAAGCGTGCGGGCGATGCGGCGATGGCCCGCGCCAATCTCTCCGGCGCGACTTCGCCGGGTGGTGCCGCTCTGCCGGGTGGTGCCGCCGCGTCTGGCAACGCTACCGGACACCATCCCAAGCCCGACTGGCGCGACGCCTACCTGCCCGGCCGCGACGTGGATGCGGTGATGGGCATCGACATCGAAACCACCGGCATCGATCCGGCACGTGACTACATCATCGACGTCGGCTTCGAGTTCATGAACATGGCCAGTCCGCGCCCGGCCGGCGAACCCGAGACATACGCCTATGAGCAGGGCTATTACGCCGCCGGCGACGCCTACGGCCAGTCCCGCCTCGCTTTTGGCGTGCCGCCGGAAAACGCGGCGCTCGGCAACGCCCTCATCGCCAAACTCACCGGCATCGATGTACGCGGCCGCAGCAGCGAGGCCGGGTACCGACTCTTCGACGAATGGCCCCAAGCCCAGGCCGGCCTGCTCGCGCGGCTTACCCAGCAGCCGTACGTGGCGCATAACGCCACCTTCGAACATAGCTGGTTCATGCTGAACGTCGCCGGATACGCGGAAAGCTACCGCGCCGGGCGCATCACCATCATCGATACCCTGCCGATGAGCCGGCAGTGGGACCCCGGCGCGGTACCCACCAACGAGCATCCTTACGGAGACAACACGCTCGACGCCTACGCCAAACGTCAGGGCGCGCTTGATTCCGCCCACAACGAACGCCACCTGGGCCTTGAGGATTCGCACATCATGCTGGTGGCCATGAAACACCATCTGGCGGCGCTGAAAGCGCAAGGGAAAGGGCCGTGGGGGTCCACCGGCAGGGCGGGCGTCGGCGGCAAGTCCTGCGGTCGTAAGCGGTGAGTACACTATTGGTCTCGTGAGTAACTATCAGGACAGCCGACAGCAGCGTGAGAACCGCCGCCGCACCATCGTGCGTGTGGTGTGCGTGGTCATAGCTGTGGCCATGCTCGGCTCCCTGGTCATCCCGGCGATTTACGCGGGGCTTTGACGTTGCCTTCGCATATTCGTGCCCGCAGTTGAACACGTCTGATGCGAGGGATTCGTGAGGTCGCCCGGCCGGTTATCGGCAAGGCAGGCCCGGAACCTTCTGACAGCATGGATTGCAGGCGGATGCGCGTGTGGCGCGGCAATGCCCGCCAACGCCAGAGGAATGTGCGAAGGCTGTCAACAAGGACGTGACTTCCCAAGGAATCTCAAAGAATCAACAGTAAGGTAAACCACGATGGCAGAATTTGACTTTACCCAGGCGATCGGCGAAGCCCGCGCCAAATACGAATCCATCGCCAAGGCGCTGGACGTCGACCGACTCAAGGCCGATATCAAGGATCTCGAAACGCAGGCCGCGGCCCCGGGCCTGTGGGATGACCCGGAAAACGCCCAGAAGATCACCAGCCGGCTGTCCGCCGCGGAATCGCAGCTGAAGCGTCTGAACTCCGCCTCCCAGCGCATCGACGATGTGGAAACGCTCGTCGAACTCGGCCACGAGGAGGGCGATCAGGACTCTCTGGACGAGGCGCAAAGCGAAATCGGCGAGATCCAGAAGGATCTCGACCAGATGGAGATTCAGACCCTGCTTGACGGCGAATATGACGAACGTTCCGCCGTGGTGACCATCCGCTCCGGTGCCGGCGGCGTCGACGCGGCCGACTTCGCGCAGATGCTGCTGCGCATGTACCTGCGCTACTGCGAGCGTAACGGCTTCAAGGCCAAGGTCATGGACACCTCCTACGCCGAAGAGGCGGGCATCAAGTCCGCCACCTTCCAGGTGGACGCCCCCTACGCTTACGGCCGACTGTCCGTGGAAGGCGGCACCCACCGTCTGGTACGTATCTCCCCGTTCGACAACCAGGGCCGCCGCCAGACCAGCTTCGCCGCCGTGGAAGTGGTGCCGCTGGTCGAGGCCACCGACCATATCGACATTCCGGATACGGACATCCGCGTGGACACCTACTGTTCCTCCGGCCCCGGCGGCCAGGGCGTGAACACCACGTACTCGGCCGTGCGCATCACCCACCTTCCCACCGGCATCGTGGTGACCATGCAGGATGAGCGTTCGCAGATTCAGAACCGCGCCTCCGCCATGGCCGTGCTCCAGTCCCGACTGCTCGTGCTGCGCCACGAGGAGGAGGCCAAGAAGAAGAAGGAGCTCGCCGGCGACATCAAGGCCAGCTGGGGCGATCAGATGCGCTCCTACGTGCTGCACCCCTACCAGATGGTCAAGGACCTGCGCACCGGCTACGAAACCAGCCAGACCCAGGCCGTGTTCGACGGCGACATCAACGCGTTCATCGAGGCCGGCATCCGCTGGCGCCACGAACAGCGCCGCGCCGCCGAAACCGAGGAGTAAACAGCATTATGGCACTGATCTCACTGGACAATGTGTCCAAGATCTATCCCAAAGGCACCCGACCGGCGCTTGACGACATCAACCTCGATATCGAACGCGGTGATTTCGTGTTCCTTGTGGGTGCGTCCGGCTCCGGCAAGACCACGCTCTTGAGCCTGCTGTTGCGCGAGGAAGAGGCCACCAACGGCGAGATTCGCGTGGCCGGCAACGATCTGCGGCGCATCACCAACCGTCAAGTGCCGCAGTACCGCCGTTCGCTGGGCTTCGTGTTCCAGGATTACAAGCTGCTCAATAACAAAACCGTGTGGGAGAACGTGGCGTTCGCCCTTGAGGTGATCGGCACACGGCGGTCCACCATCAAATCGTTGGTGCCCAAGGTGCTGGATACCGTGGGACTCACCGGCAAGGAAAAGAACTATCCGCATGAGCTCTCCGGTGGCGAGCAGCAGCGTGTGGCCATCGCCCGCGCCTACGTGAATCACCCGCAGATTCTGCTGGCCGACGAGCCCACCGGCAACCTCGACCCGACCACTTCGCTGGGCATCATGGAAGTGCTGGACGCCATCAACCGCACCGGCACCACCATCGTCATGGCCACGCATAACGAAGAGATCGTCAACTCGATGCGCAAGCGCGTGGTCGAACTGCACAACGGCAAGATCGTGCGTGACGAGGCTCATGGATCCTATGATTCCGCCCTGTTCTTCCCGGATGCCGAAGTCGAAGCCAAGTCCGACACCGCCCATCATGTGCTGGCGGCGGCGACCAAGGCTATCGAGGGCAGTGACGAGCCGTCTGAAGGCATCGCCCGTTTGGCCAATTCCGTGCATTCCGGCCGCACCGGCCGCTATGGCGAGACGTTTGCGCCGCTGGAAGACACGCTGACCTGGGGCAAGGGCATTCCGTTGGATGAGCAGGCCGCCGCCCTGGAAAGCACCCAGGCGTTCGACCCGTTCAAGGACGAGTCCGCCGTGACCGCCGCGGTTGCCGATACGTCCGTGTCATCCGCCGCCGAGCCGCCGGCCCCGCCGGAGCCGCCCGCACCGCCGGAACTGCCGGCCCCGCCGGAACCGCCCGTACCGCCTGTCGGCGAGCAGTCCGCCGCAGACCAAACATCCGACGATCAACCCGCTGAGGGCGCGAAGGAGTAAGGGGGATCATATGCGAGCACGATTCATTCTGTCCGAAACGTGGGCCAACCTCACCCGTAACCTGTCGATGCTGCTGTCGCTGACGCTGGTCACCTTCATCTCATTCCTGTTCATCGGCGCTTCGGTGCTTACTCAGGCGCAGATCACCAAAGCCAAGGGCGACTGGTACGACAAGGTCGAGGTCGTGGTGTGGCTATGCCCCGACGGCACCAGCCAATCCGCGAACTGCGCTTCCGGCAAATCGCCCTCAGCCAATGAGATCACGGCACTGCAGAAAACCATTCGCGACGAACTCAACGACGTGGTCTCCAACATCGACTACGTCAGCAAGCAGGACTTCTACGACAGCACATTCACCAAGCAGTACCCGAATGGCGAATTCCAAGGCCGTACGCTGACCGCGGACGATATGCAGGACTCTCTCTGGCTCAAGCTGAAGGATCCGACCAAATATCAGGTGGTCTCCGAAGTGCTCTCCGGCAAGGAGGGCGTGGAAGACGTCACCGACCAGCGCCAGATCTTCGACCCGGTGTTCGCCGTGCTCAACCGAGCCACGGCGGTTACGGCCGTGCTCGCCGGCGTGATGGTGGTGGTCGCCATCCTGCTGACCGGAACCACCATTCGCATGTCCGCCGCGTCCAGACGAACCGAAACCGAAATCATGAGGTACGTGGGTGCCTCGAACTGGACGATTCGTCTGCCGTTCATTCTGGAGGGCACCATCGCCTCGCTGATCGGCTCGGTGCTCTCGTGCCTGATGCTTTCGGCTATCGTCAACGTGTTCGTCACCGGTTGGCTGGCGAAATCCGTTACATGGATTCCTTATGTGAATCAGCTCACGGTACTGGTGATATCGCCGTTCCTGGTTGTGGGCGCGATACTGCTGTCCATCATCGCTTCAACCATCTCGTTGCGGCGTTATTTGAGGGCGTAACGCGACCGGCTTACCCGCGAGAAATGTGATGACATCGTGTGCAAGCCTCTCAGGTTCGCATGTTATGGTATTGGCTTAAGTGAGCGAAAGGACTATTCACATATGACGAACGTACGTGTGATCAAGCCCGCACTGGCGGCACTGGTGGCCGCCGCAGCCTGTGTGGGAGGTCTGGCGTTCAGCTCGGCACAGCCTGCCCAGGCAGACACCTATTCCGACCTGATCAATGCGCAGAACCAGCACGCCGCGTCGGTACAGCGCGAGGCCGAACTCAAGCAGCAGCTGGCCGGTGCCAGCCAGGACCTGGCGAATAAGGTACTTGAGCTGGACGATCTGACCAACAACAAGATTGTCGCCGCGCAGGCCAAGGTCACACAGGCCAACGAGGATGCCGCCACCGCTCAGGACGAGGCCGATGCCGCATCCGGACGTCTTTCCGCCGCGCAGAAAGACAAGGAGACGCTTGAGGAGCGGATCAAGCAGACCGGCAAGGACTACGATGACGCGCACGCCGCCGTGGCCCAGCTGGCCCGTGACGAGATGCACGGCTCGAATGCTTCCGACGTGATGAGCGTGGTGACGGGTGCCACCAGCACACAGGACTTCGTCAACTCCATGCAGTCCCGGGACGCGTTGTCCCGCAACGAGGCGAATGCGGCTTCCTCCGCCGCGACCTCACTGAGCACGTCGAAGAATCGTGGCGAGCGCTTGGCGGCCATCGAAAAGCAGATCGCTGTGCTCAAGACCCAGGCCGATGAGAAGGCCGCTTCCGCACAGACCGCCGCCGAAACCGCGCAAAGCGAACGCGACGCTTTGGATAAGCTGCGCCAGGAAGGCGAAGCAAGGCGTGACGAACTGTCTTCCATGATCGACAGTCTGGATTCCCAATCCGCCAAGCAGGCGGCCCAGACCGTACTGATCGCCTCCCAGGTCGATTCCTACAATCGTCAGTTCCAGAAGGAGCAGCAGGACGCCATCAACGCCGATCGCGCCGGTCAGGTGGGAACAGGGGACCGCAGCGAGAAGATACGCACCTATAACTTCCCGCAGGATCGCTGCACCGACCACCGGATCGGCCTGACGGTACACAATCTCGACAAGATCATGGACGGCAATCTGGACGACATCATCGACGCCCTCGCCACCCGTGAGCAGGCCGAGAGATTGCAAAAGCTAAACACATAAATTTGCGCAGGATGCGCACGAAAAGTTGTAAAGGATAATTGCTTTACAGAAGAAAAGAGCGATGATTCGTATGAGTATCGATACTGAAGTCCGCCCGGCTGACGCAGAGAGCATTGCCCGCGCAGCCGAGCTTCTGCGGCAGG
>ERZ791623.993-NODE-993-length-13215-cov-3.241033_pt1 | contig 13215 bp, 9 predicted proteins | sample MGYA00510268_ERZ791623 | MGnify/ENA primary metagenome ERZ791623 (study PRJEB30046, sample SAMN00715216) | human gut metagenome | study: EMG produced TPA metagenomics assembly of the A metagenome-wide association study of gut microbiota in type 2...
ATGATGCTCCTACAACAAAGACGATTACTCTAAAGGAGCTGTTAGAACGTATTAGTCATGGCTATATTCCTGACGAGTATCTCAAACGGCTTGCGGCAACGCTTGCACGAATATACAATAAAGCGGATGATTCGCAACGGAAAGAGTTTGTCCGTCTGTCTCATGATGACATGAAGGAGCTTTCTGCCAGAATATACGATGCACTGGAGAAAGGCATTCTTCCACAGTTTGTAAGCACTGATGAGCCTAACAATGAACGTAAGGGGCTAGTCGCTCCGCTTGCCAATCATGCGGATGCCCGGAAATACCTTCTGATACTTGCAGCCGGATTCGTCAATACATTGATGCCGGGTGAAGATACGCTTATCTCCAAAGGGTTTTCCATTGAGGAAGCAAAAAATACGACAGAGGCTTTTGAAGATTTTTGTAAAAAATACTATGACGAAATAGAGGCACTGCGCATCATTTACAACAATGAGGGAGAGCCTATAACCTATTCGATGCTAAAGGATTTGGAGAACAGACTCAAAATGGCAAACAATCATTTTACATCCAAACAACTCTGGAACTCTTATGCCATAGTTAATCCTAAAGTAGTAAGGCGTTCCACTACCAAAGAAGAAAGCGATGCATTGACCAATATCATACAACTTGTACGCTTTGCTTTCCACCAAATCGAACGATTGGATAGTGTAGTTACTACCTCTAAACAGTTTTTCAATCTTTGGTTAGGACAAAACCAGCGTGAAATAACAGACAAACAGCGAGAGGTTATCAGTTGTATTGTGGATTATATTGCTTCTAATGGAGCTTGTACGGTCAGGGATATTCGTGAAGATGATGCTACCCATGCAGCCCAAATGATTAGAGCGTTTGGTAATATGCAGAAGGCAGACGAGGCACTTCATTCACTTTACACATTTGTAGTTTTAAGAAAAGCAGCATAAAGAAATGGCAACAAATAATACAACAGAGCAATCGCTCACCAAAAAAGTATGGAATCTGGCAACCACTCTTGCCGGACAAGGCATTGGATTCACTGATTATATTACCCAACTGACCTATCTTTTATTCTTGAAGATGGATGTCGAAAATGTAGAAATGTTTGGAGAAGAGTCGGCTATTCCAACTGGTTATCAGTGGGCAGATTTGATAGCACTTGATGGTCTGGATTTGGTAAAACAATATGAAGAGACCCTTAAATTGCTTAGCGAGCAGGATAATCTGATAGGTACAATTTATACGAAGGCACAAAACAAGATAGACAAACCTGTTTATCTGAAAAAGGTCATCACCATGATTGATGAGGAGCAATGGCTCATTATGGACGGTGATGTGAAAGGTGCTATCTACGAAAGTATTCTTGAAAAGAATGGGCAAGACAAGAAAAGCGGTGCAGGACAGTATTTTACTCCTCGTCCACTTATTCAGGCAATGGTAGATTGTATCAATCCGCAAATGGGTGAAACGGTTTGTGACCCGGCTTGTGGAACGGGTGGATTCTTACTTACAGCTTACGATTATATGAAAGGTCAGTCAGCAAGTAAAGAAAAACGTGATTTCTTGCGTGACAAAGCTTTGCATGGTGTGGATAATACGCCTTTAGTGGTGACGCTTGCTTCCATGAATCTTTATTTGCATGGTATTGGTACAGACCGTAGTCCGATTGTTTGTGAGGATTCTTTGGAAAAAGAACCGTCAACTCTTGTTGATGTGATACTTGCCAATCCTCCTTTTGGAACGAACCTCTCCGGCCATTCCATGGTACAGAAATACGCCTATTTATGCTCAGCGGCGCCGAAGCGCCGCAGAAAAGCCTGGTACCGGTGACTGGATTCGAACCAGTGACATCGCGGGTATGAGCCGCGTGCTCTAACCAGCTGAGCTACACCGGCATGGAGCCGTGCACTTGAAAAATGGAGCCCGCGACCGGATTCGAACCGGTGACCTCTTCGTTACCAACGAAGTGCTCTACCGACTGAGCTACACGGGCATGGTGGGGATGCTTGGACTCGAACCAAGGAACCCAGAGGGAGCGGATTTACAGTCCGCCGCAGTTGCCGCTGTGCCACATCCCCATTCCGTTTTCAAGTACCGCACGGGGCGAACCCCCTGCAGCGGAGTGAATAATACGACGTGGAAATAATCCTGTCAACGCGTACCCCGGTACCGGGCGTATCTACCCCACGATTCCCGCACAATTCGCGCAAACTCGCAGGTAGATCTAGTGGGCTACATGACTGTCACCGCATGGCGATGGGCCTTGGGAGCACCTTCTTGCACCTGCGGGCCTACCGCTTACAAAAGAAATTCGGCCGGAGGCAGCTGTCTCCGGCCGGAAGGTTTCTGGAGCCGGTAGAGGGAGTCGAACCCACAACCCACGGTTTACAAAACCGTTGCTCTGCCATTGAGCCATACCGGCGGTGAGGACATGATAGCGTGTTTGGACCAATCTGGCACGCGAGGGGGACAGAAGGCCTGCCCCTACCTACGTCCGCGCAGCTTGTCCAGCTTGGCGCGCGTCTCTTCGTCGAGCCTGTCCTCCAGGCTCAGATGCGTGTGCGACCCTCGCTCACGCGCCTCTTCAACGCCTTGGTTCACGATGCTCATGTTCTGGGCGAGAAGCGCACTCGAGACTGTGGTCACCGGAATCCCGCCCACGGTGTAGCGGATGGTGTTGTCCGAGGTCACGAGCAGCACGTCCCTCTCTGCATGGCGCGCCTCGGTGACCAGGCGCTCTATGACCGTGTCGGCAGACTCTCCCGTGCGCGAGAAGACCACGCGCACGCCCGCCGTGCTCCAGTTGGGGCGCTCGCTCGAGAGGTTGCCCGCCGCATCGAAGACCACCACGGGTTCGTAACTGCCCTGGGCATAGGCAGCCACGTCGGCGACGAGCGCCTCGCGGGCGCGGTCAAATGGGTCGTGTCCATAAGGGTCGCGCGAGAGGTGCGCCACGTCTGCCAGTGCGCCAGCACCTGCGTGCTCGTCGATGAGCGCGGCATAGCGCGGGGTCCCGTGGACCACGTTGTAGCCGTCGACCACGAGAAGCGCAAGACGCGGGCGCCTAGGCATCCGAGCGCGCCCCCTCGCTCACGCGGCGAAGCCACTCGTAGCACATGACCGTGGTTGCCTGGGCAACATTGAGCGACTCAACACGCCCGCGCTGCGGAAGCCTGGCACCAAAGTCGCAGTGGTCAAGCACCAGGCGGGAGATACCCTCCCCCTCCGAGCCCATGACGAGGGCAAGCCTGCCGTAGACAGGCGCGTGCCACACGTCCTGCTCCGCGTGCTCGGTTGCGGCGCACGCCCAGAAGCCAGCCTCTTTGAGCTGGTCGATCGCACGGGCAAGGTTGGGGACCTGCGCTATGGGGAGGTGCAGCACCGCGCCTGCTGAGGTCTTGTAGGCGCCCGGGCCAACCGTGGCGGCGCGCGCATTGGCAACGACCACACCCGCTGCGCCCACGACCTCGGCAGAGCGCACGATGGCACCAAAGTTGCCCTCGTCCGTCACGTGGTCAAGCACAACCACCAGGGCGTCTCCCTCGCCCGCTGCGGCAATGACGTCCTCGATGGTCGCGTACGAGAAGGGCTTGGTCCGCACGACGATGCCCTGGTGGGCACCGTGGCTCGAGAGGCGATCTAGGCGGGAGCGCGGGACTACCTCGCACTCCACGCCGGCATCGGCAAGCCTGCGCACCAGCGTGTCAAGCGTCTTGTCAGTCCCTTCGGACGAGCCAGCGCCATCCTGCACGTAGGCGGTGCGAATGGGAATGCCAGCGTCAAGCGCCTCTGCAACGGCGCGGCGCCCCTCGATGAGGTCGGAGCCAAGCGTCGCAGGACGCTGCTGGTCCTGGCGGTTACCCGCACGCTGCGGGCGTGTAGCGGAACGCTGGGGGCCGCGCTGGCCGCGGCTCCCCTGACCCTGACGGCCACCGCTTCCACCCGCGCGCTGATCGCGTCCGCGGTACGCCACGGCCAGCTTGAGAAGAGCCCTGCCCCTTGCGGGAGGGGCCGCGGCGTGCGTCGCCTCGTGCCATTCTCATCACCTACGCCCTGCGCAGGCGAGCGCCCGCGGCAGTGTCCTCGAGGACCAGGCCCAGCCCGGTGATGGCATCGCGGATGCCGTCTGCCGTGCCCCAATCCTTCGCCTTGCGGGCCGCCTGGCGAGCGGCGATAAGCGCATCCGCGGCCTCGGCGGCAGAGTCGCCCTGGTAGCCGGCGTACTTCTCGGCAAGGCCCACCAGTTCGGCGGGGAGCTCGTCCTCCTCGGAGGCAAGCGTGACGCCCAGGACGCCCGCAAGCTCGGCCAATGCCTCCGCCGCGGCCTTGGCGGCCTTGCCTCCGGCGGCGGTACCGGCATCGGCAAGGTAGGTGTTCGCGGAGGTAACAAGCGAGAAGATCGCAGCAAGGCCGCCGGCGGTGTTGAAGTCGTCGTCCATCTGGCACGTGAACTCGTCGCGCGTCTCGCTCACGGCAGAGTCCAGCGTGGCGTCGAGCTCCTCGCTGCCGGTGCCGTTCTTGGCTGCCCAGAGCAGGTTATTCTCGCACGTGCGCAGGCGCTCGAGGGTGCCCACGGCGCCCTCCAGACGGTCGAAGGAGAAGTCGAGGGGCGCACGGTAGTGGGTCTGCAGCATGAGCAGGCGCACGGCGTCGGCGGGGTACTTGTCAAGGACCTCCTTGAGCGTGTAGAAGTTGCCCAGGCTCTTTGACATCTTCTCGCCGTCCACGCGGAGCATGCCGGTGTGCATCCAGAGGTTGGCAAGCGGCTCGTGCCAGGCGCACATGGCCTGCGCGGTCTCGTTCTCGTGGTGCGGGAAGACGAGGTCGGCGCCACCGCCGTGGATGTCGATGGGGGTACCCAGATAGCGGTGGATCATGGCGCAGCACTCGGTGTGCCAACCAGGGCGACCGTCGCCCCAGGGGCTCGGCCAGCTGGGCTCGCCGGGCTTGGCGGCCTTCCAGAGGGCAAAGTCGAAGGGGTCGCGCTTCTGGTCGTTGACCTCCACGCGCTCGCCGGCGCGCATCTGGTCAAGGTCGCGGCCGGAGAGGACGCCGTAGTTGTTGTCCGAGCGCACCGAGAAGTACACGTCGCCGTTGTCGGCCACGTAGGCGTTGCCCTGCTCGATGAGGGACTCAATCATCTCCTGCATGGCCTTAATCTCGTGCGTGGCGCGCGGGCGGATGTCGGGGTCGAGGATCCCAAAGCGGTGCATCTGCTCGATGAAGGCATTGGAGAACTCCTCCGCCACGTCGGCGGCGGTGCGACCCTGCTCGTTGGCGCGGTTGATGATCTTGTCGTCCACGTCGGTGAGGTTCTGGGCAAAGGTGACCTCGTAGCCCTTGTACATGAGGTAGCGACGAATCACGTCAAACGAGAGGAACGTGCGCGCGTTGCCAATGTGAATCTGGTCATAGACGGTAGGGCCACAGACATACATGCGAATCTTGCCCGGCTCGATGGGCTCGAGCTCCTGCTTCCGGTGCGTCTGGGTGTTGTAGATCTGCATGGTTTGCTCCTTGGGATGTGTGCACAAGTACTGGCATTGTAGCAGCACACCGGGGAGCAACTGGAGAGGGGCCTCCTAGGCGGCCAAGCCCAGCACACCCGCACCGTACGCGGCCATGGCACCCTGACCCGTGACCGTCGACGCCTCGACGGTGCCCGCGCAGCGCCCTACCAGCGCCTTGGTACCGTCGAGCACCTCAAAGCTGGCTGTTGCGGGTCCGCTGTAGCTCCCCGTGCCGGTGACGACGGCAAGCGCGGTGCCCACGGCGTCGTTGCCAACGTAGCTCACCGTGTAGTCGGTGCCCTCGGTGAGGGTCGCGCCGTCAAGGGTCACCGTTACCTGCGGCGTCACGGTCTGCCCTGCATGCACCGCATCCTCTACCGTGACGGTTGCATTCTGAAGCGAGATGGGGCCGGGCGCCGACACCGGGCTCGCCACGTACCAGTAGGCGTTTGCGTTGGAGACGCGCACGCTCACGCACTCGTCAAGCGGCGAGGTGGCGCCCGTGAGCGAGTCGTGGGCAAAAAAGGTGCCGGTCTTCTCGTCGTAGCCCAGGAGCGTCACGGCATGCGGGTTACCGGCGCTCGTGTACAGCACGATGCCCGCGGGATTCTCGTCAAGCAGGGCAAGAAGCTCTGCGATTCTCTCTGCCACGGTCGAGCCCGTGATGTAGCCGTGCTCCACGGTGTAGGCGGCATCCTGCGTGCTCACCGAGAAGCTGAAAGGCAGGCCACCGGAAGACGGAATGGAAGAGATGGTAATCGAGCTCCAGTCCTGGTCGCCATTGAGAAGCGCCGCCCGGCGAAGCATGTTGGTGGCGGCATAGATGGTGCATCGCCCGGTGCTGCCAGGCTCGTTCACAAAGACGTCGTCGGCCAAGGTCTCGTCGAGCGTGGTGGCATGCGCCCTGGTAAGGCCCAGCGAGAGGGCAAGGACGAGCCCCGCGACGAGGGCAACGCATGCGAGAAGCACGCGAGTGGCGCCAACGGCGCCAGTAGCGGGGAGTTTGCCTGCAGTGATGGACATGTGCGATTCCTTCCCGGCCGCGCGGGTTGGGGCAATGTCGTTCTGTCGAAGTGCAAAGGTGCCTAGATCGTGATGTGGCGCGTGGTGCGATGGTGCAATGATTCAAGTGCGTGGTACATCGTGCGCGGCCTGTCCAGATACGCGCGGAACGGGAGCCATATCCCGCCGCGCGTATGCAGAACAGGGTAACCCCAGGCCTGCGGGGCACACGAAGTTTGCTCAGAGTCTCCCAGAGGCCTGCATCTCATGACCATCAAATTAGTACAGGCTTGAATGGCGCCTATAGGAGTTGGTGTGACGCGACGGGCGTCGTGGTATGGCGCAGCAGATGGCACCGTTGTTACCGGCCCGCTACGTAGTCCGGAGGGCCATCTGGGCAAATGCGCCGCACGGCCAACACGCCGGCAACAAGGGCGGAACCGAGAGGCCCAATCGTGCGAGAGGAACTTTCGCACCATCCCCGAGGGGAGTTACCGGCCATTCTCCTTATCGAGAAGCACCACAGACCAGGCGGCTATGCCCTCCTCGCGTCCCACAAAGCCAAGGTGCTCCGTTGTGGTTGCCTTGACACCCACCTGTGACACGTCGACACCCATGGCCTGCGCCATGGTCTGGCGCATCTGCTCGCGGTAGGGCGCGAGCTTTGGCGCCTGGGCAGCAACGGTGCAGTCCGCATCGATAAGCGAGAAGCCCTGCTCGCGGGCAAGTCCCATCACGCACGAGAGCAGGACCATGGAGTCCGCCCCCTCGTAGGCTGGGTCGGTATCGGGGAAAAGCTGGCCGATGTCACCGGCCCGCATGGCACCCAGGATGGCGTCCATGAGGGCATGTGCCAGAACGTCCGCATCGGAGTGCCCCGCCAGGCCTCGCTCGCTGGGCACGGTGACACCGCCAAGCACAAGGGGGCGTCCCTCTGTGAAGGCGTGAACGTCGAAGCCATGTCCAATGCGAGTCATGTCCGCCCACCTCCGGGGCATGCGCCTGGCTACCTGTCTGTGCAGTGGTCCTTTGCAGAGTGAATCATAAGCATTTTATACGCGAGAGCCGCAGAAACGGGCCCTTGGGCATCACCACAACGCCGAAGGGCGCCACGCGACAAGAAGGCCAGTTACATCAGCAGTCGCTGCTCGAGCGCCGTGCAGGCAATTGCCAGGTCCTCCGGCACCGTGACCTTGATGTTGTCGCGCGGAGAGTCGTAGCAGCAGACCTTGCCACCGTGGCGCTCCACGAGGGAAGCGTCGTCGGTCCCCTGGTAGCCCTCCCAGGCGGCAGACTTGTACGCCGAGGTGAGCGCACGGGTGCGGAACACCTGGGGCGTCTGGGCGGCCCAGTAGAAGGAACGGTCTGGCGTGGCGACAATCACGCCGTCCTCAACCAGCTTGAGCGTATCCACCGAGCGCGTAGCGCAGATGGCCCCCGCAAGCTTGGGATCTTCTCGCACGCAAGCAATGACGCCCTCGATGACCTCGGTCTCGATGAGGGGGCGCGCTGCGTCGTGAACGGCTACGAAGTCGTAACCGCGCGGCATGGCGGCAAGCCCGTGCGCGACGGACTGCTGGCGCGTGTCTCCCGAGGGGGCAAGCGTGACGGGCGTGAGCAGAGTCACACGCGAGAGAACCTCGTCGTTCACCGTGTCAACGCGATCCGGTGCGCACACCACCACGATGTGACCAATCGAGGGCGCATGGTCAAAGGCGAGAAGCGGCCAGCACATGAGCGGCAGTCCGCAGAGGTCCACGAACTGCTTGCCACGCGGGTCGCCAAAGCGCTCGCCCGTGCCACCGGCAACGATAATCGCCACGGTATCGGGATTGTTGCCCTCCTTGCCCACGCGTGCTGCGTCGGCGCAGGCACATGTCTCGGGGGCGCTCATTCGCTCTGCCCCCACATGCGGTGCAGGCTGTTGGCCAGGGCGTCCGGGTTCTTGACGCCAATCTCGCCCAGCTTGGATGAGTCATCCTCGGCCGCCTCTAGAATCTCCTGGAGCGAGCCGTACTCATCCACGATCTTGTCGGCCATGCCCTCGCGCACCACAGAAACGCGCGAGAGGGTGCGCAGGCCAAGCGGCGTCATGATGGTGTCCTCGCCGTAGTCGTCGTAGCCCAGGATGCGCGCTACCACCTTGGGCGAGCGCAGCTGCGGGTTGGCCATCTCATGGAACTGCTTACGAATGGCGCGCGCATGCTCCTCGGAAGAGTCCTTCGCGTAGTCGCGGATCATGAGGTTGTAGGCCTCGTCCATGTCGCCCAAGAACTCCTCGCGCTGCATCTCGGTGATGCGGCCGGAGGTGCCCAGCTGGACAATGCAGCGGTCAAGCTCGTCACCTGCGGACATAAGCACCTCGAACAGGTAGAAGATGTTCGTGATGTCACCGAGGGTGACAAAGTTGTCGAGCTCAAGGCTCGTGAGGTGTTGGAGGCTCCGGTCAAGCTGTGAGCGGGTGTTCTGCATGGCGGCAGTAAGCTGGTTCACCGTAGACATGATCTCTGCCACGGGGCGAAGCTGGAAGCCCCGGCCGTCCACGTAGACATTGACCACGGAACGGCGCTCGGAGACCGAGATGACCATGGCCTTGGTGAGCAGGCTCATGCGCGCTGCCGTACGGTGGCGCGTGCCCGTCTCGGTGGTGGGCAGAGAGGGATCGGGGTTGAGATGGTAGTTGGCGCGCAGGATCTTGGTGAGGTCCTTGTCAACGATGACCGCGCCGTCCATCTTGCAGAGCTCGAACAGGCGGTTTGCGGTGAATGAGACGTCCATGGCAAAGCCGTCATCCCCAGCGGCAAGCACGTTCTGGGTGTCGCCGACGCAGATGAGGGCACCCAGGTGACCGGCAATGATCATGTCGAGGGCCACGCGAAGTGCGGTTCCCGGTGCCGTCATCTTTATGGCGCTGTCGATGCGCTGCTGGGTTGTGAGGGCCCCTTTGTCTAGCTCGGCAGGATCCATGGCGCCTCCTTGGACAAGCCGGCCCGCGCGAGGCGGGCCGGTTAATTCTCAAACCTAAAAGCAGTATATGACGAGCGAGGGCGCTTGAATGGCTGCGCCTTGATCCTACGCACCAGACGCGGCAAGCCCGCCCTCCTGCGGCGACGGCTGCGCGCCGGTATCGGTCGACCAGCGGTCACGTGCCGAGGGCAGGTCCATGTGCTCGTGCTTGCGCGGAGCGGGAATCTCGCCCGTCCCCTTGGAGAAGACGAGCTCGTCTCCCTTGGCATCGACCTCGATGATGTCGCCGCGCTGCCACTTGCCCTCCAGGAGCTCCTCCGAGAGCGGGTCCTCGATGAGGGTCTGGATGGCGCGGCGCAGTGGACGCGCGCCGTAGATAGGGTCGGTACCGCGCTTAGCCACGAGGTCACGAGCGGCGTCGGTGAGGTCGATCGACATGCCATTGGCAATGAGACGATCGCGCAGGTCGGAGACCATGAGCTCCACGATGCCACGAAGCTGCTCGCCCGTGAGCGACTTGAAGACCACGATCTCGTCCACGCGGTTGAGGAACTCGGGGCGGAAGAGCTTCTTGAGCTCGGAGGTCACGCGGCTCGTAATCTCCTTGTCCGAGAGGCCAGAGGCCCCGGATGCCGAGAAGCCCATCGTGGTGGTCTGCGCGATGTCACGCGCGCCGATGTTGGAGGTCATGATGATGACCGTGTTGGAGAAGTCGACGTGACGACCCTGTCCGTCCGTGAGCCTGCCCTCGTCAAGAATCTGGAGCAGCACGTTGAAGACGTCCGGGTGGGCCTTCTCGATCTCGTCGAAGAGGACCACCGAGTACGGGCGCCTGCGCACGGCCTTGGTGAGCTCGCCGCCCTCGTCGTAGCCCACGTATCCCGGAGGGGCGCCAACGAGCTTGGATACGGTGTGCTTCTCCATGAACTCGGACATGTCGAAGGTGATGAGAGCCTCTTCAGAGCCAAAGAGGAACTCGGCAAGCGCCTTGGCGAGCTCGGTCTTGCCCACGCCCGAGGGGCCGAGGAAGATGAACGAGCCACCGGGGCGACGCGGGTCCTTGAGCGGCGAGCGGCTGCGCCTGATGGCGCGGGCGACCTTGGTCACGGCCTCGTCCTGGCCAATGACACGCTGGTGGAGAACATCTTCGCAACGCAGCAGCTTGGACGCCTCGGCCTCGGTGAGGTTGGAGACGGGCACCCCGGTGATGCTCGAGACCACGTCGGCGATGTCGTTCTCGTCCACGGCTACCACGTTCTGGGCGAGCTTCTCGCGCCAGGCGCTCTCGAGCTCGTCGCGCTTGCTCACGAGCTCCTTCTCCTGGTCACGCAGGCGAGCGGCGTCCTCGAACTCCTGGGCCGCAGCGGCCTTGGACTTCTCGTCGCGAACGCGAGCAAGCTCGGCGTCTACCTGGGCAATCTCGGGGGGCAGCGTGGTCTTGTGGACACGCGTGCGCGCACCCGCCTCGTCAATCACATCGATGGCCTTATCGGGCAGGAAGCGGTCCTGGATGTAGCGGTCCGCCAGGGTGACGGCGGCCTTCAGGGCCTCCTCGGTGTAGTGAACGTGGTGGTGCTCCTCATAGCGGCTCTGCAGGCCGTGCAGGATCTCGAGGGTGTCCTCGGGGCTCGGCTCGCCGATGTTGACCGGCTGGAACCTGCGCTCGAAGGCGGAGTCCTTCTCGATGTGCTTGCGGTACTCCTCGGCCGTGGTGGCACCAATGACCTGAATCTCACCACGCGAGAGAGGCGGCTTCAAGATGGAGGCCGCGTCGATGGAGCCCTCGGCCGAACCAGCGCCAATGATGGTGTGGATCTCGTCGATGAAGAGGATGTCGTTGGGGTTGTCCTCAAGCTCTGCGACAACCTTCTTCATGCGCTCCTCGAACTCGCCGCGATACTTGGATCCCGCCACGAGCGACGCCACGTCGAGCGTCCAGATCTGCTTGCCACGCAGGATGTCGGGCACGTTACCGGCCGAGATGAGCTGCGCCAGCCCCTCGACGATGGCCGTCTTACCCACGCCAGGGTCACCCAGAATGAGCGGGTTGTTCTTCTGCCTGCGCGCGAGCACCTGCATGACGCGCTCAATCTCGCGGTCACGGTCGAGCACCGGGTCAAGCTTGCCGGCCTCGGCGAGCTTGGTGAGGTTGCGGCCGTACTTCTCGAGCATGGAGCCGTCATCCGCGGAAGACTGGCCACCCATGCCCATGAAGGCGCTGGGGTCCATGCGGACCTCGGCGGCGGACTGGCTCTCCTCCTCGGTGTTCTTGGAGACAAGCTCGTTCACCGCGTTGCGCACCGCGTCTCCCGAGACGCCCATGGCGCGCAGGGCGTCCATGGCGCGACCGTTGCCCTCGGACACGATGCCCAAAAGCAGGTGCTCGGTGGCAATGTAGGTCTGGCCATGCGTCATGGTCTCGCGATAGGCTGCCTCGAGCACGCGCTTGGTGCGCGGCGTGAAGGGAATGTGACCGCCGGGAACGGGCTCGGTCTCGTCCTGGGAGAGCTGCTTTACCGTGGCGAGTGTCTCGTCGTATGTAACGTCAAGCTTTGCGAGCGCCTGAGCCGCAACGCCGTCCCCCTCCTTGATGAGGGCCAGGAGCAGGTGCTCCGTGCCCACGTACATCTGGCCGAGACTTCTCGCCTCGTCCTGTGCCAGGCTCATGACCTTCCTGGCCCTGTCAGTGAATTTCTCGAACATACGCTGACGTCTCCTCAATGCCATGCGGGTCGACAAGAAACGCGCGGACCCGAAGGCCCGCGCGCAGGGTTGCGTGCCCCGCGCTGTCTGCTCGGGTCTCTGTTTACCCACGCGCGGGAGCGGGCAAACACGCGGACAAAACGTACGCTATTGCTCGGGATGGCTCTTGAGCCACTCCTCGCGGTCCGGCGCGATGGCGCGCATGGCCTCGATCATGCTTGCGAACAGGTCATCTAGCTCCATGTCATTGAGCTCGGCGCCGTGGCGAATGACGTCGCGGCTGCAGCCGGCGGCAAAGCGCTTGTCCTTGAACTTCTTCTTGAGCGACTTGACCTCGAGATCCATGACCGACTTGCTGGGACGCATGAGAACGGCCGCCTGGATGAGGCCACTCAGCTCGTCGGCGGCAAAGAGCACGCGCTCCATCTTGGCCTCGGGCTGGGGCAGCTCGGGGTTGTTGTCGGAGTTGTGCGTCTGAATGGCGTGCACCAGCTCGGGCGTGCCGCCCTCGGCCTCGATGAGCTCGCCCGCCTTCACCGTGTGCTGCACGGGATCCTGGAACTCCTCCCAGTCGAGGTCGTGGAGAAGCCCAACCTGGCCCCAGAAGTCGACGTTTGCCGGGTCGTACTTCTCGGCGTAGTAGCGCATGAGGCCCTCGAGGGTCTCGGCGTGCTGGATGTGGAAGGGGTCCTTGTTATAGCGCTCGAGCAGGGCGAATGCCTGGTCGCGCGTGAGACCGGTGGAGAGGGCAGGCGCAGAGGCGTCGCGCGCGGCCTCGTTGGCGGCGCCGTTCTCGGCGTCGTCCGCGATCACGTCCACCGACGCGGCGGCGTTGTCGGTCTTCTCGGGGAGCTGCGAGGCGATGTCCGCACGGGTAACGACCTCGGGCTTCATCTGCGGGAAGAGCAGCACGTCACGGATGGCGGGCTGGTCGCAGAAGAGCATGATCATGCGGTCGATGCCATAGCCGATGCCACCTGCGGGAGGCATGCCGTACTCGAGCGCGCGCACGTAGTCGTAGTCGTAGCCCATG
>ERZ791623.994-NODE-994-length-13208-cov-2.685167_pt1 | contig 13208 bp, 13 predicted proteins | sample MGYA00510268_ERZ791623 | MGnify/ENA primary metagenome ERZ791623 (study PRJEB30046, sample SAMN00715216) | human gut metagenome | study: EMG produced TPA metagenomics assembly of the A metagenome-wide association study of gut microbiota in type 2...
GGTATTTCAGTCCGACGATCCGATCCAGCTCGGAGAATGTCGCATCGCAAGCCGCAGCGGTACGCAGGTCGTATCCGGCCGTAAACGCATGACAGGTATCAATGCAGATACCCACGCGCGACTTGTCCTCGACCTTGTCGATGATATACGCCAGGTGTTCGAACCTGAATCCCAGGTTGGAACCTTGTCCGGCCGTGTTCTCGATGACGGCCGTGACGCCCTGCGTGCGGTCGAGGGCGATATTGATCGACTCGGCGATGCGGTCCAGGCACTCCTCCGTCGAAATTCGGTTCAGGTGGCTGCCCGGATGGAAATTAAGACGATCGAGGCCGAGGGCCTGGCAGCGGCTCATTTCGTCGATGAAGGCCGTCCGGGACTTCTCGAGCCCTTCGCGCTCGGGATGTCCCAGGTTGATCAGGTAACTGTCGTGCGGCAGGATGCTCCGGGGCGCGTAACCCCCGGCCCGGCAATTCTCTCCGAAAGCCGCGATCTGGGCCGGCGTCAGGGGCGGTGCGCTCCACTGACGCTGGTTTTTGGTAAAAAGGGCGAAGCCCGTAGCTCCTATTTTATGTGCATTCAAAGGGGCGTTTTCAGGACCGCCCGCAGCACTTACGTGTGCTCCGAAATATTTCATACTGTTCGCTTTATCTTATTATTTATCGTTTTGCTAACAAATGTAGCGATTTTTGTAGAGAAATCCCTAAATTTGTTGTATCAATTAGTTGCTTATGAAACAATTTTACCTGCTTTCAACCCTCCTCTGCGCCCTGGCGATAAGCAATCCCGTGTCTGCACAGATCACGATCGACGAAGTCAAGACCGACCCCTCGGAAAGAATCCTCAAAAACGAAGTCCGCCCCACGACGGTCGATGCACAGAGTTATTTCAGCCGCGCCCGCTACCGTGCCGAGCGTGCCGCGATCCGCAAGGAGCGCAATACCCTCGAATTCGGCGGCGGCATACTCGGATCGGTAGCCTCGTACAGCGATTCGTGGATCGAAACTTCGGGCGGCGATAACTCGATCGGTCTGGCCGCCACGCTTTTCCTGCATCACACCTTTACCAAACAGCGCTTTACCATCGAAACCAAGTTCGATGCCAAGTTCGGCTACAACCGGATGAATATCGAAGTCGCCGGCGACGGAGGCTCTACGACCAGCGAGGCCACCTGGTACAAGAACCAGGACGAATTTCAGATTTCGACCAATCCCGCCTACATCATCAACAAGAGTTGGCAGGTCGGCTCGATCATCAAATTCCGCAGCCAGTTCGCCAACGGTTACGTGTCGCGCTCGCAGCAGACGGCCGACGATCGGAAAAGTACCTTTATGTCGCCGGGTTACCTCGACATATCGGGCGGTTTCACCTACACCTGTCCCCTCGAGCGTTTTCCGATCAAGATCAACCTCTCGCCGATCGCCCTGAGCGCCGTATTCGTCGAAAGCGCCAAGGTCCGCAGCAACAGATGGGACGACAAACCGGGCTGGCAGGCTTACGGCCTTTCGAATGCGAACAAAACCTCGAAATACGAGGGCGGTTCCTCAATCCAGATCGACTTCGACCGGACGTTCGGCAAAAAGGGCATTTTCCGCTACCGCACCACGCTCTTCTCCTTCATGGGCTGGATGTCGAATTTGAACATGAAAAACAGATATACCAGCGTCAGCGCCTACGAAAAAGCTCTCCAGGCCTGGGATGATGCACAGGGAATCGGCGATAAACCGATGCTGCAAATCCATCCGACGGTACGCTGGGAAAATACCATCGACATCAAGGCAACAAAATACCTTTCCACGACGTTCAATTTCCAGCTCTACTACAACCGGGCGCAAAACTACGACATCCAGACCCAGTTGCTGTTGAGCGTAGGACTGACCTATACGTTCAAGAACAAATAAGCGGCGGCGATCGTCACGAACGCCCCATAAAACCGACGAAAACACGATGTACCGAAACTCCCGTCTTGCGATCCTGCTCCCGATCCTGCTCGCCGCAGCCGTTGTGCTGGGGCTGCTGTTAGGACGCTATCTGGGTCGCAACACTCCCGAAGCCCAACTGCGGAACCTGGTCGAACAACTGACCCATCCGACCAACAAACTGGCCTATACGCTCTCGCTGATCGAAACGGAATACGTCGATTCGGTGTCGATGGATTCGCTCTCCGAGCAAGTGATTCCCCTGCTGATGGAGGAACTCGACCCCCACTCGGTCTATATCCCCAAATCGGAAATGGAGGCGGTGAACGAGCCGTTGCAGGGTGAGTTCGACGGCATCGGCGTGGTCTTCAACATGGCGCCCGACACGGTCATCGTACTCAATGTCATCCCTTCGGGGCCGAGCGACAAGGCCGGAGTGAAGGCCGGCGACCGCATTATCCGGATCAACGATTCGCTGGTGGCAGGACAGAAGATACCCAACAACGAAATTGTCAAACGGCTACGGGGCAAACGCGGCACACAGGTCAAGTTATCGCTCGAACGGCAGGGAATCGCAGAACCAGTCGAGGTCGAAGTGACGCGCGGCGCCATTCCGATCAAAAGCCTCGAAGCGGCCTTCATGCTGCCCGACAGCATCGGCTACATCAAACTCTCCCAGTTCGCCATCACCTCGCACAACGAGCTCATCACCGCCTTGAACAACCTCAAGGCACAAGGTATGAAGCGATTGATCTTCGACCTGCGGGGCAATCCCGGCGGTTTCCTCGACCAGGCAATCCGCATCGCCAACGAATTCCTGCCGGCCGACAAGCTGATCGTCTATACCGAAGACCGAAACCACAACCGCACGGATGAAATGAGCGACGGAAACGGCACGATCCAAGAGCTGCCCCTGGCGGTGCTGATCGACGAATTCAGCGCCTCCTCCAGCGAAATTCTGGCCGGAGCGCTGCAAGACAACGACCGGGGTACGATCATCGGACGCCGCTCGTTCGGCAAAGGACTCGTACAACGGCAGATACCCTATCCCGACGGTTCGGCCCTGCGGCTCACCGTCGCACGCTACTATACTCCCACAGGTCGCTCGATCCAAAAACCCTACACCAACGGCGATGCGCTGGGGTATGAAGAAGATCTTTGGAACCGTTACCGGCACAACGAGTTTTTCTCGGCAGACAGCATTCACTTCAACGATTCTCTGCGCAAGGTAACGCCCGGCGGCAAAGTGGTTTACGGCGGAGGAGGCATCATGCCCGACCTGTTCGTGCCGGTCGATACGACCGACGTAACCCGCTATTTCCTCGAGGTGTCGGGACGCAACATCCTCTTCCGCTATACGCTCGAATACGCCGACCGTCACCGCGACGCCCTGAACGCCGTGAAGACCATTCCGGAACTCCAGGCCCTGCTCGATGCCGACAAGGAGCTGATGAACGACTTCATCCGATACGCAGCCCGCAACGGCGTACAGCCCGACTACAAGGACATCGCCCGCTCGCGCAAGCTGATCGAAGCCCAGTTACGGGCCTACATCGGACGGAACACCCCCCTGAACGAAGCGGGATTTTACGTGAATATCTACCCGATCGACCCCGTCATGCTGCGGGCGCTCGAAGTGATTAAAACCCAAAACGACCAGTACTAAACGAATCATCGGACTGATCCTGGCCATCGCCGCTATCGCGGTAATCGTCATCGCCGCCATCCGCCACAACACCTATACTTCGATGATCGGACCGGCTGCAACCGAAATGCCCGCACCCGAAAAAACGGGGCAAAAAAAACCGGCGCCGGAAACTCTGCGGCCCGATTCGCTCACTGCGGCCAAACCCGACACGGTACGGCAAACGGGCGGCCATGCAGGGCCGGAACAGTAATCGAAAACAATCTTACGATCGGAATATTCCCGTTCGGCGGCAACGGCCGAACGCACGGGTTCGGACATGCAATCCGACTTCTGCACATTCCACGCGAAAAAGCTTCGGTCAAATTCCCGGATAGAAATCCCCGGCACAGCGAATCTGTGCCGGGGATTTCGACTCGAAGGATTTCGCTGTTTCAGCAAAACGCTACTGCTCCGTCATCGGCCCGCGAGCTACGGCCGCATCGTAGTCGGCGTTAGTAAACGTATAAGTCCATTGTCGCTGAAGCATTCCGCTCTCCTTATATTCCTCTCCCATCTCATAATTATACTCGTCACACGGATTGTACGGCGCAGTCGGATACTCCGTCGGGATGGAGAAAACACCGCCATAAGACCCGTCATCGAAAGAAATTTTCATCCCCTCTATTGTATAAGAACGTGGTGATGGCGGAAAAATAAATCCGATCATCGTTTTCGAAATACGCTCTCCAGGCAACATGATCTCATCTTCGAACTGACCGTTCACAGTCATCGTAATCCGATGATCGCTGGCATTCACCCAGACAAAGTGGCCGATTCCGGGCGGATCCACATCCTCTCCGTTGTCCTTATCACAACCACACAACCCGAAAAACAGGATCGCAAATAATAACAGTCGCTTTTTCATAATATGGCCTCGTTTTTAATAAGTATCTTCGTTATCGATCATAGTGTATATATTCCAAAAACGATTGATCGTTTCTGCGTTGTAACCGTGACGCCCCGCATATTGAATGATCCAGCCACCCGCTTCCCGGCTGTTTTTCGACCCGAAAGCTATTTCCTGAATCTCCCGCACAGACGGAATACAACTCCGGAACGCCTCCCCCTCTTCGAATGCCGGGAAATACCGTAAAAAGACCGCTAAAATATTTATGGCAGGCGGATTTATAAGTTCGAAGGAACGGGAAACACTCACACTCCTATCCAAAGATACTGAATACGCTTCTGATTTACAAACTTACGGATGGAAATTCGCACAAAAATTTCCGCCGAAACAGCCGTTTCGGCGGAAAGCGAATCGCAACCGTTCGACTATTCTTCCGAAAACCGTTTTAATTCCGCGATCTCCTCCGCCCAACGCAATTCGTCGGGGGTTTCGAGAATCAGCGGCATATTCCGCAAAGGAGGAATTCATATTTTTCATTTTGCCTATAAAGCGAACGCACCGGAAGATCGTCTGTTGAAAATCGGCGATTTTGTACTATCTTTGTCGATGCCGTACTCCGCCGGAGTATTTTTTCTCGTCATGAAACTCAAGCCGCCCAAAATAATCCGTCACCTGTTCCCGTCGCTGATCTGGGAGATCGACGACCCGGAGGGGGTTTTCCTGACCTTCGACGACGGCCCCACACCGGGCATCACGGAGTGGATTCTGGCGATGCTGGAGAAGTACGACGCCAAGGCGACGTTTTTCGTTCTGGGCAAAAACGTGGAGGCTTATCCCGATCTTTTCCGCCGCATCGTGGACGCGGGCCACAAGGTCGGTAACCATACCTACTCCCACCAGAAAGGCTGGGGGATGAGCCTGGAACGCTACATCGAGGATGTCGATTTCGCCAACGATTTGATTCACAGCGAACTGTTCCGACCACCCTACGCCCGGATCACGCCGGCGCAGGCCCGGGCGTTGTCGCAGCGCTACAAGCTGGTGATGTGGGACGTGCTTTCGCGCGATTACAGCCGGTCGCTCTCGCCCCGCAAATGCCTGAAGAACGTAACCAAACACCTCGAACCGGGAGCTATCGTGGTTTTCCACGACAGCGAAAAATCGTTCCGGAACATGCGTTATGCCTTGCCCCGCACGTTGGACAAGATCCGGAAGTTGGGGCTCAAATGCAAAACCATCGAATTGTAACTCTATGAAAATCGTCGTCGCCGTCACAGCCGCCAGCGGCGCTCTGTATGCCCGCCTTTGCCTCGAGCAACTGCTCCGGGCCGAAGAGGTTTCCGAAATCGCGCTCGTTTACAGCACTCATGCCAGTGAAGTGGCTGATTTCGAAGGAGTTACTATGCCAGAAGATCCTCGCATCCGCATTTTCGACAACGACGATTTGTTCGCTCCTCCGGCCAGCGGTTCGGCCGATTACGACGCGATGGCGGTCGTTCCTTGTTCGGTCGGAACCCTGGGACGCATCGCCTGCGGCGTTTCGCAAAGCTTGATCGAACGGGCTGCGGACGTGATGCTCAAGGAGCGCCGCCGCCTGGTGCTGGTCGTGCGAGAAACGCCCCTCTCGCTGATTCACCTGCGCAACATGACCGCTCTTACCGAAGCCGGCGCCGTCGTGTTGCCCGCTTCCCCCGGATTTTACGCCCGCCCCTCGTCCGTAGAGGAGTTGTGCCGGTCGGTGGCCGAGCGGGTCACGGCTCTTTTAGGTATTTCCGGACCGCGCTACCGATGGACCGGCGAGGGACGATCGGCGGGACGAAACGATTCGGATTCGGAAAAATAAGCCGACGTTGCCCGATTTACGCAGATTTTTCGTAACTTTGCCTCCGCGAAAAATCGTAAATAAAAATATTCCTATGGCAACTACAGCAGACATCAAGATCGGCATGTGCATCGAATTGGACGGCAAGACCTTCCAGATCGTAGATTTTCAGCACGTGAAACCGGGCAAGGGCCCCGCTTTCGTGCGTACCAAACTCAAAAACCTGGAAAACGGCCGCGTGCTGGAAAACCCCTTCTCGTCGGTAAGCCAGAAGATCGAGCCGGTGCGTGTGGAGCGCCGTCCCTATCAGTTCACCTACGAAGACGATCTGGGTGCGCACTTCATGCATACGGAAACTTTCGAGGAGATCAACATCGACAAGAACCTGATCGACAATTACGACCTGATGGCCGACGGTCAGATCGTCGAGGTGATGTTCCACACCGAGAAGGAGAGCGTTCTTTCCGCCGAGCTGCCCCCGATCGTCGATATGGAAGTGACCTATACCGAACCGGGCATCAAAGGCGATACCGCCTCGACCAACTCGCTCAAACCCGCAACGGTGAATACGGGTGCGACGATCAAGGTTCCCCTGTTCATCAATACCGGCGACAAGATCCGCGTCGATACGCGTACCCGCGAATATTACGAGCGCATCAAATAAAGACTTCCGTTCGAACCGGGCTTCTTCTGCCCGGGTGGAAAGAACGAATATTACGCCGTCGCACATAGATTGCGGCGGCGTTTTTTGTCGTCTTCCTTTCGGAGCTGTCTTGCCTCCTGCGGAGGATTGTTCGGCCCGACAGCTGCGGCGTAGTACCCGGCTTCGATGCCTACGGAGCGATTTTATCCGGTATATACAGAATTATCGTAAATTTTCGGGGAAAAACACGAGGAATCCCGGAAGAGGTATTATATTTGTAAAAATACAGTTTCACTTAATCTAAATATTTTCGGACTATGAAAAAGTATCGTTGCACAGTTTGTGACTACATCTATGACCCTGCGGTCGGTGATCCGGACAGCGGCATCGCTCCCGGCACCGCTTTCGAAGATCTGCCCGACGATTGGAGCTGCCCGCTTTGCGGCGTAGGCAAAGATATGTTCAAGCCTGCGTGATGCGGAGCAGAGCCTGCGAAAAAGGCCGGAGTTTTCACTCCGGCCTTCGTTTTTTATTTCGGCAGCCTGTTCCTTTCGAGGGCGAGCAGGAACTCTTTGCGCGGCAGACCGCCGGCGTAACCGGTCAGCTTGCCGCCCGCACCGATGACCCGATGGCAGGGAATGACGATCGGAATCGGATTGTGATGGTTGGCACCGCCTACGGCCCGCGAAGCCTGCGGATTACCTGTCCGACGGGCGATTTCGCCGTAAGTCATGGTTTGTCCATAAGGAATTTCCGTGAGGACCTGCCAAACTTTCTTCCGATAAGGGGTTCCCTCCGGTTCGAGCGGCAGATCGAAGGAGGTGCGCTTTCCGGTGAAATATTCGTCCAACTGTTTCGCTGCCTGTTCGAGCAAGGGGGTCGTATGTTGGACGGCATCCCCGGGGAGTTGTTCTTCGAAGAGAATGTCGGTGATGGCCCGGCCGTTCTCGACGATTCCGACCGTTCCGATCGGTGTGGGATGCAGCAGCAGATTTTTCACGGTATTTTGCCGGTTACAAATTTTCCAACGTATAACGGAGCATTTTCTCGCGGACGTGTATCATATCGTCGGGCATCATCGAATGGTTCTGGTCGGGATAGACCATCATGTCGTACTGCTTCCCGAGCTTGTTCAATGCACGGACCATCTCCATCGTGTTCTGGAAATGGACGTTGTCGTCCGCCGTACCATGAACGATCAGCAGACGCGTGCTGTCGTCGCGGAACAGGTGCGCGAGATTGACGGGCGAATTGTCGTCGTATCCCTTCGGATGGTCTTCGGGAAGACCGTTGAAATTTTCCGTATAGATCGAATCGTAGTAGCGCCACGAAGTGACGGGAGCTACGGCGATCGCCATTTTGAAAAGGCCTTCGCCCCTGAAAGCGCATCCTAGGGCCATGAAACCTCCGTACGACCAGCCGTAGATGCCGATTCGCGCTGGATCGACCCAGCTCTGACGGGCCATGTAGCGGGCGGTCGAAATCTGGTCTTCGACCTCCAGCCGGCCGAGGTCGCCGTAAGTGAGTTTCTTGAACTCTTCGCCCCGGTATCCGGTGCCTCGGGGATCGACGCACACGACGATATAGCCATGCGTGACGAGCGCGTCCTCCCAGTCGGGACCCCACACTTCGGCAACCTGCTGCGATCCCGGACCGGAATACTGGGTCAGCAGCACGGGGTAGCATTTTGCCGGGTCGAAGTCGAGCGGCTTGAGCATGTACCCGTTCAGCTCGTCGCCCCGCTCGGTGGTGAAGGTGAAGAACTCCCGGACGGGAAGCCCCGCCTCCGCGAGCGCTTCCTTCAGCGGTGCGTTGTCATAGAGCGTGCGCACCCGTTTGCCGGCGGCGTTGAAAACGTCGGTACGGCCGGGGGCGGAGCTGCCGCCGCCTTCGCAGATGTAGTAGGACAGGTCGGCGCTGGGATAGATCGAATAGTAACCGTCGCCGGGAGTGAGGCGCTCCTTGTGCTTGCCGTCGAGTCCGATTCGGTAGAGGTCGCGTTTCAGGGGCGAACTTTCGGTCGAGATGTAGTAAACCTTGTCGCTGCGCAGTCCGACGAAATCGGTAACTTCCCACTCACCCTGCGTAATGGGGTGAAGCACACCTTGGCCGATGCCGTACAGGTAGAGGTGCATATAACCCGTCGAGGTCTCCTCCCGAACGATGAAACGGCGTCCGTCTTCCAGGAAATAAAAAGTCTTGTTGAGGTGATCGACGTATTTGGGCGAGCGTTCGTCATAGATCACCTGCTGCGTGCCATCCGGATTGCACAGTACCGCTTCGAAATGGTTCTGACGACGGTTCATCCGCTGGAAACAGAGCCGTCCGTCCATTCCGGTTGAAGGATGTACTGTCCCCGGTCGGGACCGACATCGACACGCTCCGTTTCGCCCGTTTTAAGGTCGTAAACGTAGAGATCGACCACCGAATTGGCGTCGCCCGCTTTGGGGTATTTGAACGAATAGGCTTCGTTATAGAGCTTGCCGTCGTAACGCATCATCTCGAAAACGGGTACGCGGGATTCGTCGAAACGCAGGTAGGCGATCTTCTGTCCGTCGGGCGAAAAAGCGTAAGCCTTCGTGAAGGCGCACTCCTCTTCATATACCCAGTCGGTCGTACCGTTGATAATCCGGTTCCATGCACCGTCTGTCGTGATCGGACGCACGGAATCCCCGACGATGTCGTAGAGGTAGAGGTTGTTGCCGCTCGAGAAGGCGATCGTCCGTCCGTCGGGCGAGAACGAAGCGTCGCGCGTGTCGGACAGATCGGTCAGAATGGGGCGCAGGCCGTCGGCGTCTTTCAGGTAGTAATCGGTGGTATAGGAGTGCCGGTAGATCGGTTCGGAGCCGATCGAGAGCAGCAGCAGTTTTCCGTCGGGTGAAAACTGATAGTCGGCGATATCGCGGTTTTCTTTGTCGTTCTTCCATTCGAACAGCAGCTCGCCGGGAGCGTCCTTCGTGTAGCTGTGACGCTCGATGGCGTTGCCGCGAAGAGTCGTATAGGATTTTCCGTCGGCTGCGGGACGGATGCCCTGCGCCCGCTGGTTCATCGCACGGAGCCGGGCGATGTCGCGGTAAGTGGAGGGAGCGGCGGCTTCCGCTTGTGCGGTGAAAGCAGTGCCGAGAAGGATCAGCAGGAGTAATTTTTTCAGCATGGTTCTCTATATCTGTTTCTGATTCTAAATGTCGTCCACATCGAAATCGTATCCCAGGCGCTTGCCGGTTACGAATTTCGAATTATCGAGTTTGGTATTGAACTGATCGACCGTCACGCGCTTGTTGTCGTCGTAGGAGGGCAGCAGCAGGTCGAAATTGAGGGCATAATAGATCGCCGATTCGAGAATGCGGACCAGCGCCTCGGAATCGATCTCCGCTTTGCCAAACTGCATGGGGCGCATCGAGGTCTGCTGTTTCCCTTCGACGAAGTAGCACTTTTCACGGTTGATGAAAATGCGGCCGATGAGATAGCCTTCGTCGGCATTGCGGTTGAACTTGAACGAGTCCGAAAGGAAGTTGTAGATGTTGATCACGCCGCAGTAGGAGTTGTCCCGGTCCGTCTGCACGTAGGGATTCTGCCAGATGACGTGGTTCGGCTCGAACTCGAAGACGTCGGTGTGCATCTGGAAGATCAGCAGGTCGTTGGCCACCTGTATCTGGGCTTCGAACTTGCCCCGGTCACGGTATTCGAGCCGCACGCGCCGGTCGAGGAGTCCGTCCAACTGGTCGTCCATTTCGGAAGCCATCTCCAGCAGGGTTTCTTTCAGGTCGTTGAATGTGGCGAACGTGTTGTCGAAAACCTTCTGTTTGAGCGTCGATTTGCTTACGATGGTTTCGAGGATTTTCTTTCGCAGGGGTATGCTTTCCATGCTATATCGAAGGATTGATTATCGTATCTTGATCGTTGTACCGGGAGTCAGCGCATCGCCTTCCTTGAGTTTGTTCAGACGTGCCAGCGATTTGGTGCGGATGCCGTAGGACTGTCCGAGCGACCAGAGGGTTTCGCCCTCGCGCACGGTGTGCAGCAGAACGTTGCCGTCCCAGCGCTTCTTCTTGCGGCCGATGTAGATCACTTCGTTGGCAACGGGCTGGGCATTTTTGCTTACATCGTTGAATTTACGCAGGTTGCGGGCCGAAATGCGGAAGTCGCGGGAAATTTTCTCGAAGGTATCTCCGTCGTGAGCCAGGATGTAGTTCACGCCGTTGGTACGATAGACGTTGTAACCCTTATGGGCATTGACCGTCACGCGGTAGTCGTCGGGATCGACTGCCCCCGAAGCGATCGCTGCGGCTTGATCGACGTTGCTTTGGCCCGAGAACCAGTCGTCGGTGAGGTGTCCGGTTTGCGCTCCGTAAATGGTAAGTCCGTCCTCGCGGTCGAGCAGGTAGAGTTTACTCTCTTCGATGATGCGGATGAGTCGCTGCGCATAGTCCGGAGCCGTAGCGTAACCGGCGGCCTTCAGCCCCCGGGCCCAGCTTTTATAATCGTTGGGAGCATAGGAAAAGAGCGAGTCGTAGCGCGGCTGGCTGTCGAGAAATTCGGCATGATCCTGATAGGACGCCTCGACCGAAGGATAGCTGCGGAAACATTCGCCCTTTTCATCGTCGTCGTAATAGACCACGTCGCCCGTCCAGTTACGCTTGCACTTGATTCCGAAATGGTTGTTCGAAGCCTGTGACAGCCAACTGTTGCCGCAATCGGATTCCAGGATGCCCTGGGCCATGGTAATGCTGGCGGGAATCCCGTAGCGTTCCATGTGGGCGACGGCTATTTTTTTGTACTTGTTTATGTATTCTTCCCGCGTTTGCCGCACTTGAGCCTGCGCAGGGAGGACGGTCAGTAATACAAAACCCGCCAGGGATATTGCTTTGTGATAAAAATTCATTACCTTTGTTTGATCTTTGTATGCAAAGACAGTGAAAGCCGATCGGCAAGCCGAACTTGTTCGAACCGGCTTTGGATATATCCTATCTTCTGCAAAGATAATCGTTTCCTCGGATAATTACAAAATAAAAAGGATAGACTATGTTTACTCAAAATGCGAATAAAATATTCGCCCAGGCGATCGACGATTACCATCGTTACGACGACGTGGATCATCAGCTTTCGAATCCCTATGCGGAGGGAACGATCGACCACCTGCTCTATATGAAGAACTGGGTGGATACGGTGCAGTGGCACCTGGAAGACATTATCCGTGATCCCCGGATCGATCCGGTCGAGGCGCTGAAGATCAAACGCCGCATCGACAAGTCGAACCAGGTTCGCACCGACATGGTGGAGTACATCGACTCCTACCTGCTCGATAAGTATAAGAATATAGACGTGCAGCCGGGGGCGCGTATCAATACCGAAACCCCGGCCTGGGCCATCGACCGCCTCTCGATCCTGGCCCTGAAGATCTACCACATGCGTCAGGAAGTGCTCCGCAAAGATGTGGACGAGGCGCACCGCGCTGCCTGCCAGCAAAAACTCGATGTGCTGCTGTCGCAGCAGGTCGATCTTTCGACTGCGATCGAGGAGTTGATCGAGGATATTGAAGCCGGACGTAAATACATGAAGACCTACAAACAGATGAAGATGTATAACGATCCGGCGCTCAATCCCGTGCTTTATGCCGCGAAAAAATAAAAAGCTGCCCCGGCACCTGCTCGTGATCCGTACTTCGGCGATGGGCGATGTGGCGATGTTGCCCCATGCGCTCCGCGCCCTGAAGGAGGCGTATCCCGAGGTGAAGGTGACCGTTGCGACCAAATCGCTGTTCCATCCCTTTTTCGAAGGGGTGGATGTCGGTTTTTTGGATATCGAAACCCGCCGCACGCACCGGGGTATCCGGGGTGCCATTCGGTTCGCCCGCGAAGCGGCTGAGCTGAAGATCGACGCGGTGGCCGACATGCACAACGTACTGCGTTCGAAGATGGTGCGTGCGGCACTCCACCTGCGGGGGATTCCCGTTTCGGTAATTCACAAGGGGCGGATCGAAAAATACATGCGGCTGGGACGCGGTTCGGAAGGTGTGAAACCTTTGAAACACACCGTCATCCGCTATTGCGACGTCTTCCGTCGCTTGGGATTCGACTTTCCCGATCCCCGGCCGGCCGAGAAACGCCCCCGACCCAATCCCATGGGAGAAAAACAGGGTATATGGATCGGTTTCGCGCCGTTCTCCGCCCAGCCGGGCAAGACTTATCCCGAAAAGTTGAGCGCCGAAGCCGTCCGTCTGTTGAGCGGGCGTTTCGACCGGGTTTTCGTCCACAGCGGCGGCGGAGAGGAAGCCGAATTCGCCCGCCGCATGG
>ERZ791623.999-NODE-999-length-13132-cov-4.657261_pt1 | contig 13132 bp, 11 predicted proteins | sample MGYA00510268_ERZ791623 | MGnify/ENA primary metagenome ERZ791623 (study PRJEB30046, sample SAMN00715216) | human gut metagenome | study: EMG produced TPA metagenomics assembly of the A metagenome-wide association study of gut microbiota in type 2...
GAACACGTCGGCCTTGCCGGTGACGACGTTGGTGGTCACATCGGTCTGCAGCTTGTTGGACAGGATCTGGATGTCAAGCTTGTTGTCCGCCTTGCACTGTTCGGCGCCCTTGTTGACTTCCTCCTCCTGTGTGGTGCCGGTCTGCACCGCGATCTTCAATCCGCACAGGTCGGACGTGTCGATCTTGCCTGGGTTGCCCTTCTTGACCACCCACGTGGAACCGGCCTTGAACATGCTGACGAAGTCGACGGCCTTCATGCGTTCCGGGGTAATGGTGAACGACGAGACGCCGATATCGTACTTCGAACCGATTGATGGAATGATCGAATCGAAATTCGACGTCTGCGGATCCGCCTCGAGGCCGAACGTTTTCGCCAACGCCTTGACGATGTCCACGTCGAAGCCGACCGGCGTCTTGCCGTCCGCGGCCAGGAACTCGGCCGGCGCGTACGACGTATCCATGCCGACGGTCAGCTTGCCGTCCTTGGTGACGGAGGACGGCAGCATCTTGGCGATCTTCTCGTCCTTCTTCACGCCGGACACGTCGTAACCGGTGGTCGACGACGAATTCGAATCGACGGAAGCTTGGGAATCCGTTTTGTCGGAGGTTCCGCAGGCTCCCATCGAGACGACCATCGCCGCGCTCAACGCGAGCGCCGCCCAACCTTTCAGGTTCCTCATCATGGCAAGTCCTCTCTTCAACCCAGCCAAATCAACCAGCCAAACGTGGCTATGGCATAACCTAAGAGCGGATTGCTACGAGCGTATTAACGGACGCAAAAGTTCCGAAACATTCACTCGTTGGTGCCGGGGGTGTTGATCTCCGGCTTGCTGATGGCACCGTCCTGAACACCCCAGTACTTGAGGATCTTCATGTAGGTGCCGTCGTCGATGAGCTTCTGCAGGGCCTTCTGCAGGGCCTCGTCCATCTGCTGGTCGCCCTTCTTGACGACGATGCCTTCCGGGGCGATGCCTTCGGTCTTGCCAAGCGTTTCGAGTTCGCCGTCGGTCTGCGCGATCGCGTAGCCGGCGACCGGCGAATCGGCGTAGAACACGTCGGCCTTGCCGGTGACGACGTTGGTGGTCACATCGGTCTGCAGCTTGCTGGAGATGACGTCCATCTCCGCCTTGCCGTCGGCCTTGCATTGCTTGGCCATCTTGTTGGCGGCGGTCTCCTGCATGGTGGCGGTCTGCACGGCCACCTTCTTGCCGCACAGATCGGACGTGTCGACCTTGTTCGGGTTACCCTTCTTCACGGCCCATGCGGAGCCGGCGTTGAAGTGGCTGACGAAGTCGACCGCCTCGAGGCGTTCCTTGGTGACGGTGAACGACGAGATGCCGATGTCGTACTTGGCGCCGACGGCCGGGATAATCGAATCGAAGTTCGCGGTTTCCGGATCGGCCTCAAGACCGAACACTCCGGCCAGCGCCTTGGCGATGTCCACGTCGAAGCCGACCGGCGTCTTGCCGTCCGCGGCCAGGAATTCGGCCGGCGCGTACGACGTATCCATGCCGATGGTGAGCTTGCCGTCCTTGGTCACATAATCCGGCAGCATTTTGGCGATCGCGTCGTCCTTCTTCACGCCGGAAACATCGTAACCGGTCAGTTCGCTGGACTTCGAACTGGATTTCGACGCCGAGGCGTCGCTGTCGTCGCTGGTGCCGCATGCCGCGCCGGTGGCGAGCATGGCCACGCTCAACATGAACGCGGCGGCGGTTTTCAGGGCTTTTCCTGCTTGCATGTTCCCTCTCCTATGGATTCATATCGGCCTGTTCAGCCGAACCGTATCCTAGCGTAAAGAGGGTGTGTTACAAAAATTTTCCTGAATCGGCGTTCTTTCACTATGTGAAACCGGAATTTTTCCGATTTATCGCACCTGCTTGTTGGCGTATCGCATGGCTCGCAGCGCCTCACGCTTGTCCTGCTCCTCGCGAAGCGACTGGCGCTTGTCGAATTCCTTCTTGCCTCGGGCGAGCGCGATCTCGACCTTGACGCGGCCGTCTTTGAAATACAGGCTCAGCGGAATGATGGTGAATCCCTTGGCCTGGGTTTGGCGGGCCAGCTTGTCGATCTGCGCCGCATGCAGCAGCAGCTTGCGCTTGCGTTTGGGTGCGTGGTTGTTCCACGTGCCGTTGAGATACTCGGGAATGTTGGCTCCCTCAAGCCACATCTCCCCACGACGGTCGATGGTGATGAACGATTCGGCCAGCGACGCCCGTCCTTCACGAAGCGACTTCACTTCGGTGCCGGTCAACACGAGACCGGCCTCATACTTGTCTTCGATGGCGTAGTCGTGACGCGCCTTCTTGTTCTGCGCGATCGGTTTGGTTCCCTGTTCCTTGGCCATGTCGGACCTCCTTCCCGGTTCTTTCGATCAGTGTATGCAACGCGACTCCGTCGACCATATCACGAAAGCGCGTCGCCCGACGATGCGGACGGCGCGCTTGCCGTGGTTTCATGTCTGGAACGGAACCGTCAGTAGTGGACGTACTGGTAGGCTCCGGCGTTGGAGATCGTCTCCCAAGCCGGGAACGTCGCGAAGCCAGTGCCGCCTTCGGAGATCAGAACCGAACCGTCGGCGTTCACGCGTTCCACGACGGCCACGTGGCCGTACTGCCAGTCGGCGGTCCAATGTCCGCCTACGCTTTGGCCGCGCGCGAACACCATCGCCGCGCCGACATGCGGGGTGTTGTTCACCAGGTATCCGAGTCCACGAGCGGTATTGGCCCAATCGGCGCCGTTGCCCATGTAGGAGCCGACCGGAAGGCTCAGCTGGGAACGCCTCAGGTATGCCCACAGCGTGCACTGGCGGGACGGATACGCGGCACCGCCGACCGTGTTGCCGGTGTTGTGTCCGTAGCAGTATCCGGAACCGGCCGGGCAATTGCCGGGCACCGCATAGTTCATGCCGCCGGCGCCGCCGGAATTGTTGTTATTGGGCGTCGGAGCAGGTGCAGGCGCGGGAGCGGGATTGTAGTTCGTGTTGTTGTTCGGACGCGACTGCTGCTGGTTGTTATTGGGGTTGACAGCGGCGTTGTTGGAATTGTTGTACTGGTTGTTCCATGAATCGATCTGCGATTTCATGGCGACGATGTCCGCCGCTTCCTTGGCGCTCTGCGTTGTCAGCTGGCTCTTCTGCGATTCGAGCTTCTCACGTTTCACCGTGCCCTCGTCACGCAGCTTCTGCAGGGCGGTCTGCTTGGCGCTGGCCTCGCTTGCCGCCTGCTGGGCGCTTGCCGCCTGCTGGTCGGCCTGCTCCTTGAGCTGGGTGATCTTCTGTTCGATGGCGCCCAGACGGTCCTTACGGTTCATCGACGTGTTCAGCTCGTTCGCCGCGTCGGTTGCCGCGTTGGATTCGCTTCGCGTGACCGCGGCCTGCGACTGCATCTTGTTGACGAAATCGTCGGCGGTCGTCGAATCGGTGACAAAATCCAGCACATCCGACGTACTGGAGCCGTGGAAGCTTTCGCGGGCGAGCTGCGCGACGGCGGCCTTGGCGTCATCATAGTCGGAGCCGGTCTGTTTGATCTGCTCCTCAAGGTTCGCCTTGTCCTGCTGGGCCGCTTGCAACCGCTGCGTGGTCGCTTCCGCCAGGCTCTGCGCCTGTTCTGCCGCCTGCTGGGCAGATTCCGCGGCCTCGACCGCCGCAGGAATCTGGTTGTCGTTCAAATCGGCCAACTGCAGAATCGTGTCGGCGAGATCGCTGCTCACGCCGACAAGCTGCGACTTCAGCTTGGCGTGGTTCGACACCTTCGCCTGGTATTCCGACATGCTCACGGCATGCGCCTGCGGAGCCGGCGCGGCGACGACCGCGACGCCGCCGGCGCAGAACATAGCCGAAGCAAGCATCAGTCCAACGATGGGCCGCACCTGTCTCGTCATTTTCCTAGACATGTATTCCCTTCCCGAAATCCACCTATTTCGACATTGTATCCAGCAAACTTCAAATATGCTGAACATCTCGTTCAGCACTCCGCCGGTTTATGCCTTCAGGTACTTCCTCAGCGAGATGCTGGACGCGACGATCGACAGCACGACGGCTCCCACCACAAGGGCCGGTGCAAGCAGCCATACCGTCTTCTGGTTGATCAGAGGCATCCACTGCACGCTCTTCGACAGCCAATCCGTGATGAACAGCTTCACCATGGCGCTCAACGTTCCGCAGGCGAGCAGCGAACCAATCAGCGACGCGAACACGCCTTCCAACATGAACGGCAGGCGGATGGTCCAGTTCGAGGCTCCCACCAGTCGCATGATCTCGGTCTCGTTCTTACGCGAGGCGGCACTCATGCGAATCGTCGTGCCGGTCAGCATGATGGCCACCAGGATCATCACGCCGGCGAGCGCCACGGTGACCGCCGTCGCACGGTTCAGCACCGAGAAGACCGGGTCGAAGATCTTGCGTTGATCCTGCACTTCCTCGACACCGGTGCGGCCGCTCAACACTTCGGATACCACTTGGTATTTGGTCGGGTCCTTCAGTTTCAGACGCAGCGACCCCTGCATGTCGGCGGCGGTGAGCACGCGTCCTTGGTATTCGCCGTTCGGATACTGCTTGAGGAAGGTGTTCTTGTAGAAGTCCTCACGGCTCACATATGTGATTTTGGAGACGATGTTGCCGGCTTCCTCGTTGATCACGTTCTCCAGATCGACGATCTCCTGATTGGAAGGCGCCTTGCCCGACGAGCAGGACGCCGCCTGGCTGGCACCGTCCGGGCACAGCCATACGACCACTTCGACCTTGTCGTACCATTCGCCCTTCGCGGCGGTGATCTGTGCCTGCATCAGGCCGGATACGCCGATGAACAGGAAGGAGATGAATGTGACCAGCATGACGGAGATAATCATTGAAACATTGCGCTTGAGGCTGTTCCATGTTTCGGAAAGGATGAAACGAAAACGCATCAGTCGTGCTCCTTGGTGTCCTCAGGGTTTTCATCGGACGGTGCCGGCGGGACGGGCGGTTCGGGCGGTGTCGGAGGCTCGGTTTGGGTCGGTGGAACGGGCGGTGCAGGCGGAGCGGACAGCGCCGATGCTTCGTCGGCACCAGTCTCGGAGGCATCATTTTCAGCGGAGGTCTTGGCCTGTTCGTTCCGTTCGGTTTGCTCGGCCTGTTCCTGGTCGGCCATCTGTTCGAGGCTCAGTCCCTTGCCCCAGGTCAAGGTGGTCTCCACTGACGCGAAGGCCTCGCCGTAACGGCCGGTGCGTCCGGAATGCACGGATTTGGCAAGACGGGCGATGCCGTCGTTCCCCTGTCCGTCATGGACGGCAGCGGCGACCACATCCACGGCGTTCACCACGGTTTCGGCGCGCGTCGCGCCTTCCACGTCGACGGTGTCGTCAGGAGCGTTCGTTGAATCGATGGCGTTCCGTCGACGGTATTTCGCGTTCGGATCGGAAGTGCCCAATGCCTGGTGCGATTTCGACTCGACTTCGGCGTCCGGGAAATACAGCGCGGAATCGTAGGATCCCTGCTGCTCGTCGCGCACGATCTTGCCGGTGTGCAATTCGACCACGCGTTTGCGCATGGAGTTGACGATCTCTTCGTTGTGCGTGGCCATGACGATGGTGGTGCCGGTACGGTTGATGGCGTCCAACACTTCCATGATGCCCAGCGACGTGGTCGGGTCGAGGTTGCCCGTAGGCTCGTCGGCGAGCAGGATCTGAGGATGGTTCACATACGCCCTTGCGATGGCGACGCGTTGCGCTTCGCCGCCGGACAGCTCATGGGGGTAGTTGTTTTCCTTGCCTGTGAGCCCCACCGTCTGCAGTACTTTGGGCACCAGCGATTTGATGGTGGAACGGCTTGTGCCGATCACTTCAAGTGCGAAGGCGACGTTCTCCCATACCGTCTTGTTGTTGAGCAGCTTGTAATCCTGGAAGATAAAGCCGATCTGCCGGCGATAATGCGGCACCTGCCGTGCGGACAGGCGTCGCAGATCGTTGCCGGCGACGCGGATCTCGCCATCCGTGGCTTCCTCCTCGCGAAGCAGCAGGCTCAGCAAGGTGGTCTTGCCGGAACCGGACGCGCCCACAAGAAAGACGAAATCACCTCGATCGATGTCAAGATTGATGTCATCCAATGCGGGACGCGTGCCCTTTGGATAGACTTTGCTCACATGTTCAAGCGAGATCAGCGCCATCGTGTTTTCCCTCCGCCTATCGCTTAGGCTTCTTGTTCCTCGGCTGCCGCGCGACGCTGTTCGTGACGCCAGCGGATGCCGGCTTCGATGAACTCGTCGATGTCGCCGTCGAAGACAGCCTGGGTCTGCGAGGTCTCATACCCCGTGCGCAGGTCCTTGACCATCTGGTACGGATGTAGCACATACGAGCGCATCTGGTCGCCCCAGCTGGCCTTGATGTCTCCGGCGAGCTCCTTCTTCTTCTTGGCTTCCTCCTCGTGGCGCAGCACCAGCAGTCGGGACTGCAGCACGGCCATGGCGGCGGCGCGGTTCTGAATCTGAGAGCGTTCGTCCTGCATGGTCACCACGATGCCGGTCGGGATGTGGGTGATGCGCACCGCGGAATACGTGGTGTTCACGCCCTGTCCGCCAGGACCGGACGAGCAGTAGGTGTCGACGCGAATTTCGGAATCCGGCACGTCGATGTGATCGGTCGCTTCGACCAGCGGCACCACTTCCACGGCGGCGAAGCTGGTCTGACGGCGGCCCTGGTTGTCGAACGGGGAGATACGCACCAGACGGTGGGTGCCACCCTCCACGCTCAGTCGCCCGTATGCGTACGGGGCGTCCACCTGGAACGTGGCCGACTTGATGCCGGCTTCTTCCGCGTAGGAGGTGTCCATGACCTTGGCCTTGTATCCGTTGCGTTCCGCCCAACGCAGGTACATGCGCAGCAGCATCTGCGCGAAATCGGCCGCATCCACGCCGCCGGCGCCGGAACGGATCGTCACCACGGCGGAACGTTCGTCGTATTCGCCGTCAAGCAGCGTCTGGATCTCCATATCGTCGAGATCCTTCTGGATGCTTTCGACTTCGGCCTTCGCCTCGGCCAACGTGTCGGCGTCCTCTTCCTCCTGGCCAAGCTCGACCAGGGTCTCCACGTCCTCGATGCGCTGGTCGGCGGATGCCAGACGCTTGAGCTGCGACTGCACCGCGGACAGCTTGCTGGTCACTTTCTGTGCGTTTTCCGGATCGTCCCACAATCCGGGTTCGGCCGCTTTCACTTCAAGGTCCTTGGCCTCGGCGGTCAGTCGATCGACGTCGAGGGCCTTGGAAATGGACTCGTATTTGGCGCGCGCTTCGCTGATCGCCTCGGAGTAATCAAATTCTGCCATCGTTTACACCATACATTTCTATTACGTTCCTGACTATTCTGACATGGAGCCGTCCACGGCTCCCGCACAATCCATAAGGTTTTTCCACGTGCCCACATCCATTTCCCACATGGACGGACCGCGAACCTGTCCGCACGCATACGGGAAACCGGGGCCCGTTTCGGATCATACGGGCCCGAAGGCGTCAAAGCCCCGCGTAGATCGCAGGAATGACCAGACTCAGCAGCATCGCCGCGGCGATGACGATGCACACCGTGCGCACCATGGTGCGGCGACGGCGTTCTCGCTGCTCGCGTTCGTCCCTGTAGTCACTCATACGCGCCACTATACCGGCTCGCCCCTACTTAGCGTTTCTTGCGAAACGCCTCGAAAATCACTTGTGGTAAGGTTCTCCGGCGTTGATTTTGTATGCGCGATAGATCTGCTCCAGCAGAATCACCCGCATCAGCTGGTGCGGGAACGTCATTTTGGAAAAGCTCAGCAGGTAGTCGGCTCGTTTGAGGATCGCGGGGTCGAGTCCCAATGAGCCGCCGATGATGAGTTGGATATGGCTGGTGCCGTGGAGTCCGAGGTCGTTGATTTTCGCGGCGAGCTGTTCGCTGGTGAGCTGCTTGCCTTCGATGGCGAGGGCGATGACGAACGCATCGTCACGAATATGTTTGGCGATGCGTTCGCCCTCTTTGGCCTTGATCTGCCGTTCGAGTCCGTCGCTGGCATGCTCCGGTGTCTTCTCGTCGGCCACTTCGACGATGTCGAGCTTGCAATACCGGCCCAGTCGTTTCGAATATTCCGCGATGGCGTCGCGCAGATACTTCTCTTTGACCTTGCCGACGGTGATCAGTGTGATTTTCACGAGTTTCCTCTTGCGGAGAGCGCGGATGACGCTCTCCGCCATTCCGTTTTCAGTTCTTGTGGAGTTTCTCGTTGAGCTCGATGCCGGTCTTGCGGTAGCGCGCCTCGATGCGGCCGGACACGGAGTTGCGGATGAACAGGATGTTGTCCTTGCCGGACAGTTCGGCGCCCTTGACGGTTTCGAGCGGTTCGCCGGCGGCGACCTTGGCCTTGTCGTAGATGGTGACCTTGGTGCCGGCGGTGACGTACAGGCCCGCTTCGACCACGCAGTTGTCTCCCAGGGAGATGCCGATGCCGGCGTTCGCGCCGAGCAGGGAGTGCTCGCCGATGGAGTTCTTGAGCTTGCCGCCGCCGGACAGGGTGCCCATGATGGACGCGCCGCCGCCGATGTCGGAGCCGTTGCCGACCACGACGCCTTGCGAGACGCGGCCTTCGACCATGGAGACGCCGAGGGTGCCCGCATTGAAGTTCACGAAGCCGGCGTGCATGACGGTGGTGCCTTCGGACAGGTGCGCGCCCAGTCGCACGCGGTCGGCGTCGCCGATGCGCACGCCGGTCGGCACGACGTAGTCGACCATACGGGGGAACTTGTCAATCGACAGCACGTTCACATCGACGTGCGGCGCCAACACGGCTCCGGACTGTCGGGTGGCGGCCATCACGTCAAGCTTGCGCAAAGCGAAATCATCGACGGCGAACGGACCGTAGTTGGTCCACACCACGTTGTTGAGCTTGGCGAAAATGCCGTCGAGATTCAACGTGTTCGGCTTGGCCAGACGCATGCTCAGCAGGTGCAGACGCAGATAGGCGTCGGCGGCGTCCTCGATCGGCTCGTCCAGCTTGGACACGGTGAACACGGGCATGCGGCGCACGCCACGCGCGTCGGCCTCGTCATGCGCGATGGCGCCGAAGTTGTGATTCGGACGCGAGGTTTCAGCCGGAGCCTCGCCCAACGTGAGTTCCGGATACCACACGTCAAGGGTGTTGCCGGCCGCATCGATGCTTGCCAGACCCCAACCCCATGCGGTGCGCTGTTCAGTCATGTGTACGCTCCTTTGACCATGCCGGAGCCGTAGACCGGTTCCAGCGATTCGTTAGGTTCTTTCGTTCCTTGAAACACTGTAGCGGCAAGCCATGGCAGGCGCATGCGCACGTCCGAAACCGGAGCCGCGTGTCAATATCGTTCAGTGGCGCTGGTCCATCGGCACGTAATCGCGTTCCGTGTAGCCGGTGTACACCTGGCGCGGACGGCCGATCTTCGTGTTCGGATCGGCGAGCATCTCACGGTACTGCGCGATCCAGCCGGGGATGCGGCCCAACGCGAACAGCGTGGTGAACATGGACGGATCGAAGCCGATCGCACGGTAGATCAGTCCCGTGTAGAAGTCGACGTTCGGATACAGATGACGAGACACGAAGTAATCGTCGCTCAATGCGATCTGCTCCAGTTCGGTGGCCACGTCGAACAGCGCGCGCTCGTCCGCCGGCAGCTTCAACGTGTCGGCGCGTTCCATGATCTTCTGCAGATAGGTCTTGGCGATCGCCGCGCGCGGATCGTACGACTTGTACACGCGGTGGCCGAGGCCGGAAATGCGATGCCCGTTGGCCTTCGCGTCCTCCACGAATTCCTTGACGGTTTTGCCGGAGTCGCGGATGGCCTTGAGCTGGCGGAGCACCGCCTCGTTGGCGCCGCCGTGCAGCGGGCCGGACAGCGCGTTGATGCCGGCCGCGACCGCGGAATACAGGTTGGCGTGCGCCGAACCGGCGATGCGCACCACGGACGTGGAGCAGTTCTGCTCGTGGTCGGCATGGATGATGAGCAGACGGCCAAGCGCGTGCACATACAGAGGATCGGATTCGAACGGCTCATACGGCACGGCGAAGCACATGCGCAGGAAATCGTCGACATAGCCACGCGAGTAGTCCGGGTACAGCATCGGCTCATCGCGACGGCGGCGGAAGATGTAGCTGACGATGGTGCGCGCCTTGGCCATGATGATGGTCGCCGCTTCGTCCAGCTGGTCGGAATCGTCGATGTCCGTGGTGTCCGGGTAGAACGTGGCGAGCGCGTTGACCGCGGACGCCATCACACTCATCGGATGCGCGGTGCGCGGGAAGGAGCCCATGAACGTACGGAAGTCCTCCCCCACCATCGTGCGGTGGTTGATGTCGGAGATGAAACGGTCGTACTGGTCCTTGTTCGGCAGTTCGCCGTGACGCAGCAGCCAAGCGACTTCAAGGAAGTCGGACTGCTCGCACAGCTGCTCAATCGGATAGCCGCGATAGCGCAGAATCGAGTTCTTGCCGTCGATGTACGTGATTTTCGATTCGCATTGCGCGGTGGTGAGGAAACCGGGGTCGAGTGTGACCCAGCCATCATTGCGCAGCGTGGACACCACGATGCCGTCCGCGCCCGCCGTGGCTTCGACCACCGGCAGGGTGAAGTCCTTGGATTCCACACTCAGATTGGCTGTGGCCATACTCGTTCGCTCCTTACCAGTTCAAAAAGTACCGCCCACTATATGGCATGCGCGTTTCGATATGTGGGTTCCGTCTCAAAACGGGCATGAAAAAACGGGCTGTGCGTAATCGCACAAGCCCGTTTTCATAAGGTTTTGGACTAGTCGCGGACGGTGAGGATCACCGGACCGTTTTCGGTGATGGCGATGGTGTGCTCGCTGTGTGCGCCACGGGAGCCGTCCTCGCTCTTCAGCGTCCAGCCGTCCTTCGGATCCTGGTAGATCTCGTCGGTGGTCTTGAGGAACCACGGTTCGATGGCGATGACCAGGCCCGGACGCAGCTTGTAGCCGTGATGCGCCTTGCCGTCGTTCGGCACGTGCGGATCGCCGTGCATGATATGGCCGACGCCGTGTCCGCCGAACTCCAGGGTGATCGGGTAGCCGTATTCGCGTGCCACGGCGCCGACGGCGCAGGAGACGTCGCCCAGACGATTGCCCGGCTGAGCGGCTTCGATGCCGGCCGCCAAAGCCTCTTCGGTGCACTTGATCAGGCGCAGGTCGTCGGGATGCTGCGTGCCGACGCAGAAGCTGATGGCGGAATCCGCGACCCATCCGTCGACGTTGATCGCCAGATCGAGGCTGACCAGATCGCCGTCCTTCAGGTTGTAGTCGTACGGAACGCCGTGCAGCACGGCGTCGTTCACGGACGTGCAGATGTAGTGCGCGAACGGACCGGTGCCGAAATCAGGCGCATAGTCGACGTAGCAGGACGAGGCGCCCTTGCGGTCCACGATGCGCTTGTGGACGAATTCGTCGATTTCCAACAGATTGGTGCCGACCTTGGTGAATTCCTTCAGGTCGCGCAGGATGCCGCCGACGAAGCGGCCTGCGGGCTTCATCGCTTCAATCTCTTTAGGGGTTTTCAGTTCGATCATGCCTTCAACCCTACTTCGCGGGCCATACACCGGCGAACGATGTTCTCCTTTCTGTATTTCCACCTTGCGTTCCACCCGAATATTCGATTCGAATACACGATGTTGTCACCAAAGATGGATAGTGTGAAGCCATGAACAACACTTCGAATTCTTTGGTTTCGGGTATCGATCCGGCATCGTTCTCCGCCGTGACCGGCCCGTCTCAGGACTTGTTCCGCTTCGTCAACGGCCCGTGGGTCGACATGTACCGTCTTCCCGACGACCGTTCCCGGTATGGTTCCTTCGACAAGCTCGCCGAGGATGCGGAAAACCAGATCCGCGACATCCTTGAAGAGGATGATTGCCCAGCCGTCAAGTCGCGCGCTTTGTACCATAGTTTCCTTGACGTCGATGCCATCGACGCGGCCGGACTCGCCGCCATCGAAGACCAGTTGGCTTCCATCGACGAGGCCGAAGACAAGGCCGCGCTCACCCGCGCGCTTGGCGCCATGAACCCGACCGGCGGTCCAGACCTGATCGGCATCGCCGTTTACGGAGATCCGGGAGCGCCGGAGACCAATGTCGTGCACATCGAACAGGACGGTTTGGATCTGCCGGACGAGGCCTACTACAGGGAAGACCATTACGCGCCAATCCGTGAGGCGTATGTCGAGATGGTCGCCAAGCAGCTGAAGAACGCGCATCTTGCGGCCGATGACGAGGATGCCCATGCGCAGGCCAAGCGTTTCCTTGACGTGGAGACGCGCATCGCGGCGAACCATTGGGACAACGTGTCCACGCGCGATTCGGTGAAGACCTATAACCCGACGGATTACGCCGACCTGTGCGCCATACTCGCCGATGTTGACCTGGACGCTTGGATCGACGCCTGGCAGAACGCTTACGACGCGACCACCGCGGCTGCCGTGCAGCCGTTGGATTTCCGCGGCTGTTTCAGCCACACGATCGTGCATGAGCCAAGCTTCCTCACCGGACTCAACGCGTTCTGGAAGGAAGCGTCGCTGGATGATCTCAAGCTGTGGGCCCGCGTGCATGTGGTGATCGGCTCCACATTGGAGCTTCCCCACGAATTCGACGAAACGAATTTCGACTTCTACGGCAAGACGCTGTCCGGGCAGAAGGAGCAGCGTGTGCGTTGGAAGCGTGGCGTCTCGCTGGTCAACGGCATCTGCGGCGAGGATGTCGGCCGCGAATACGTGAAGCGTCACTTCCCCGAAACCTCCAAGCAGCGTATGGAGCAGCTGGTCGGCAATCTCATCGACGCCTACCGTGTGTCCATCTCCAATTCCACTTGGCTTGGCGACGAGACCAAGGCCAAGGCATTGGAGAAGCTGTCCAAGTTCGTGCCGAAGATCGGCTACACGAACCATTGGCGTGACTATTCCGCGCTGGATGTGCGCGAGGACGCCGGCTTCGCCCAGAACATGCGTGCCGCGAACCTGTATGAGACCGGCTACCAGCTGGCCAAGGTGGGCAAGGCCGTCGACAAGGACGAATGGCTGATGAATCCGCAGACGGTGAACGCCTACTATGAGCCGTCCATGAACGTGATCGTGTTCCCGGCCGCCATTTTGCAGCCGCCGTTCTT
>ERZ791623.1001-NODE-1001-length-13107-cov-3.673460_pt1 | contig 13107 bp, 10 predicted proteins | sample MGYA00510268_ERZ791623 | MGnify/ENA primary metagenome ERZ791623 (study PRJEB30046, sample SAMN00715216) | human gut metagenome | study: EMG produced TPA metagenomics assembly of the A metagenome-wide association study of gut microbiota in type 2...
CATCACTTTCATGGACATACTGTCCGATATTCGTTTCAGAAACACCGTAGTGGGACGATCCTTTTCGACCTTCGCGCTGCCAAAGTGCGCCCAACGCCTCAATCGTCAGAATACTGGCACAATGGTGAATCGTGATTTCGGAAATAGTGCCGCCCTGCGCTTTGCGATTTTTAGTATAGTTATCCTTGTAGGCCGGGATAAATTTGGTAACCAACTTTGAGTCAGACGTGTCAGAGCCAGCGTCACTATCGCTACCATCGCTGCCGGTTCCGGGTTCAAGAATTGTAAACATCTGTTCTTTCTCGCCCGTGTAGGCCGTCCATTTCAGCGCTGTACCGTCCGCTGTCAAATAGGTATCCCGATCCCGCAGTTTAAGATAGTAGGTATCAGTCAGACCCTCTACCTGTACCGCAGTTATAACCGTGTCGATATCGTCTGCCGTGTTCAAGTGCCAAACAATGCAGTTGGCATTGCGCGTGTTGTAATTCAACGCGTACCAGCCTTCACCACGCTGCAAAACGATTCGGACATTGCCATTACCGCCGTAATTTTCCAGCGCCCAGCGCTGATCGGGATTGTTGGTGCGGTTAAACAGGTTGACTGCTTCACCATTTTTTACAGTACCATCTTCGTGGTTGCCCAGAACATTCACATACTTACCTGTTGCCACATTCTGCAGTTCATAGTAGTGGTTAAATTCGTATGCCATTTGTGATTCTCCTTTTTTGCTTTTTGAGCGGCCGCTCAAAAAGTAAAGAGAGCAAATCCTGCAAAATGTAAATTGAGTTTACATTTTGCGGAATTTGCTCTCTTTTGATAATAAATCTTATAAAAGGAGAATCCGAAGGATATGCAAACAGATTCCGTTGAAAAGGCCGCTGGCATCGGCGCAATCGGCCTATGGGCCGCATTGCATGGATGGCTTGGTTGGCTTGATGTTCTCTATGCCGTCTGCATGATGCTGGATTGGGTAACAGGTACCGTTCTTGCTATAAAAAATGGTGTTTGGAGTTCCCACAAAGCAAGGCAGGGATTGTGGCATAAAGGTGGAAGCATTATAATGATTTTTGTCAGTGTGTTGACAGATATCCTGCTTGGATTGACATTAAATCATATTTCCGGACTTACGCTTCCTTTTAGTTATGATATGCTGCTTACGCCAATCGTTCTGTTTTGGTATATTGTATCCGAATTAGGCAGTATCCTCGAAAATGCCGAAAAGATGGGTGCTCCTATTCCGCCACTACTTAAAAATATTCTTGAAAAGATGCGTGACAGTAACGATGATAAGAATACTCCCTCGCTCTAGGTGCTCATTTTTTCTCATAAAACGCGCAAATGCCCATCGGCTTTTGAACCGATGGGCATTTGTGCGTTTTATGGCTTTCTATACAATGTACTTTATTTTTCTAGTTCGTGGTTTTATAGCCTCTTGAAGTTCGAATACTTATGCTTTGCCATATAGTTAACGGCCTCGGTAAAATTCCAATTTTGCCTTGCTGAAATATTTCCTTGATCCTTTCAATGTCATTCCTGTATCCAGAAGGACCTTGTAATTAGACATTTGTAGAATATGATCGCCGTTTATAAGGTAACTTTTATGGATTCGTAAGAATGCAGATGAAGCAAATTCATGTTCCGCTTCGTCCAATGTAGCATAGAACGACGGAGAGCCTTCCGGCGTTTGGCGTATGCCATCCAAATGGACAAGGACACAATGGTTTTTGCTTTCCAAATAGATGATGTCACGTTCTTCCTTTTCGTAGTCCGCCAGTATCCCTCTGATGGCTCTCTTTACTTTTTCCTCCTTGCCAGGAATTGCCTTCAAGTACTGCGTCCAAAGGGAACGTGCCGTTTCCCAATAGAGAATATCCCGTACAATGAGAGTGTACCTCGGATCATGTTCAACAAGCGGGAACCGATTATATCCGCAGGATAAACTGCACACTACACTATTGTGGGAATTGCAGTAATTGGGAAAAACAATGCAGTCGAAAGAACCATCTCTGCTGGCATCCAGCAACTGTTCCATATTCCAAAACTCATAAATACGACTGATACGGTCTGAAAGTCCTTTATCATGGTACAATATCGTCTTTATCGCTTCGATAGCAATCCCTTTCGGGTCACAAACTGCGATTATCATAAAAATCCACCTTATCTTACAAATATTATCCGTAAGATAAGGTGGATTGGTTTCATAAATTTGTGGAGTTTTTTTGCTGCCTGCTGAGCATCAGCTTTCCGGCCGCAGCATTGGCGAGCGTTGCGGCAATGAGAAGCCCCAGCGTGTTCCATTTGGCGAGGACATCCTTGGCACAGGGGTTCAGGGAAAAGCCGGTTTCTATGGCTTTGCCCACTGCGGGCAGCAAGCCGCCCCAGTAGGAAAAGTCGCTCCACCGGGCGGGGGTGATCCAGGGCGGGAGCAACCGTAGCAGGGCGGGCAGGACGAGCGCAAGCAGAAAAGCGCCGCCCAAAACAAACCAGCACGTTTCCTTTGGGCACCCCCTGCGCACCCGGCCGCCCAGGGTGCGGGCGGCGGCCAGCAGCACCAGCCCCGCCGGGCAGAGGGCATAGGCCGTCAGGGCGGCCATCCAGGGGAAAGGGAAATAGAGGGTCACCTGCTGTGCGATCCCCGCCGCACGCAAAAGCTGCTGCACCGTCTCCACCGGCGGCGCAGCGTAGCCGCCCCAAAACTCGATGTTGGAAAAGCCATGGTCAAGGCTTTCCCCGCACAGGGCCAGGCTGGCGCTGCTGCGAAAGAGCCCGCACACGCGGTAGATGTCTCCTTCTATCTCCAATTCCTGCCCCAGCACGTCCTCGCTGCCCCAGAGCTGCCACGCGGCAGCGGTTGAGACCGCGCATTTGCCATTCTCCTGCGCAGCGGGGAACCGCCCCTCCAGAAGCACGGCAGGATACACCGCGTCATACTCGCCGCAATATAGAATGGCAGTGATCCCGCAGGTTTCCCAGCGGCTTTCCGCCGATCCCTCTGCCTGGCTCCAAAAAGCGGGAACAAGCGCGCTCGCCCCATCCTCCTGCCGCAAAGCAGACCGCAGCGCTTCCAGCTGCCGCCCCGTGACCGGCACGTCGGAGCGCACCGAAACCAGCGGATAGGCTGCCCACAGCCTCCCCGCAAACCAAACAGCGATCCCCCAGGAAACCGCGCATGCCAAAAGCAGCACCGCCTTTCGAATCTTCATCCCGCTGTACGCACACGTGCGCCCTCCTGCAAGCTCTTCGTTGTGGCGGCCACCACCGGCGCACCGGTCGTATAATTCCGCAGGGCCGCCAGCTCGTTGTTGCGCTCCACGACCTCCACATAAACCTTGCGCACGATGTTTTGCAGCCCCAAAATAGTGTTGCGCTCCTCCACCGAATAGACGAAATCCCCGCCGTTATCACTGTGAAGGGCGCTGACCGGCAGGCAGCAGTCATATTCCGTCTCGGAAAGCCGGATTGTGAGTTCCGCTTTTCCCACCTGCCAATCCGACCCGGTCAGCGCAGCGGAAAGCACCACGCCTCCATCCTGCTGAGAAACGGACGAATTGATTTTCACGCTTTCGGACTTTGCTCCCTGCATGACCGTCACCGTAACGCCGGCGGTATCCTGCACCGCGTCCTCGGCCTCCAGCGCAAATCGGATCTGATACCCTCTTTCGGGGTCGGAAATGCTCCCGCCCACCTGGCCGCTGGTCTGCCCCTGCATAAGCTGCAGAGATTCCACGGTACCCGTCTGCGGCGCACAGAAGACGCCCTCCTGCTCGTCCAATTTTTTCAGCGTCTCCACGCTACTTTCCATTTCCCGGATCTGTTCCGCCAGAACCGTGGCACTGGCCGCATTGGCGGCGGCTGTTTCACTGGCGGCTTCCACGCTTTTCTCGTAGGCGTGCCGGGCGTCGTTTCGGGCCTGCTCCGCCTGTTCGGCGGCCTGCGCAGCCGTGCGGGCCGCTTCTTCCCGTTGGCTTTGGACGCTTTCCAGCGCTGCGTCCGCCTCGTTGAGCCGGGCTTCCGCTTCGGCCAGTGCCTCCCGGTTTTGCGTTTCCTCTGCCGTAAGCTGCGTCAGCTCCGCTTCGATCCGGCTGATGATTTCCTCGTCCGGCGATTCTTCCTGCTGCAGCAACTCCCGCTGTGCCTGCTTCTCTGCGATCTCGCGGGCATATTGGGCGGCCTTTTCCTGCCGTTCGTTCAGTTCGCGCTGCAGGGCATCCCGCTCGCTGCCGGCGTTCGCTTCTTTCTCCGCCCAGGCTGCCGCGCTGTTCTCCGCTGCCTGGTAGGCGGCCTGCAGGGCCTGCTGGGCTTTTTCCAGATCATAGCTGTCCGCCGCCACCGGTTTGGTAAGCCGGGCATATTCCGTCTGTTTCTGCGCAAGTTCTGCCTGAAGGCTCCGCAGCTTCTGTTCCACATCCTCCCGGCGGAGGGCCGCTATTTTGTCTCCTTCCTGTACAGCCTCCCCCTCCGAGACAAAAACCGCCTCCACCAGCAGCCCTTCGGGCAGATAGAACAGGCTGCCCGCCGCCCACTGAATGGTTCCTGTCGCCGTTAGGCTCTGGGTGATGGTATTGGGGGCCGGGGTGGAGAGCTGCACCTCTGGCAGCAGCGCGCCGGATGTTCCGCGGGCAAGCAGCGTAAAAGCCAGCATCCACAAAAAGAAAAGCGCGATCTGCCGGGGGCGAATCGAAAACCTGTTTTCCTCCGGCGATACGGCCTGCGGCTGCGCCGGTTCCTGACGAACGGCAGAATCCCTGACGATTTTCACAGAAAATGTCTCCTTCCTTATGCCTTGATGCCTCCGGCCTGGATGCCCAGTTCCAGATAGGTTTGCCCATACAGGAACACCAGCATCGCCGGAATCAGCGAGAGCAGGCTGGCCGCCATGGCGATCCCCAGGTTGTCTGTCACAATATCGTTCATATACATGGAAAGCGGCCAGTTGGATTGGGATTTCAGAAAGAGCAGCGGCTGCTCCACCGCGTTCCACCCTTCGATAAAATTCAGCACCAAGGCGGCAAAGATTCCGGCATATCCCAGCGGAACGCCGATCTTCCAAAAGATCTGCCAGGCCGTTGCGCCGTCCAGCTTGGCCGCCTCGAGGAGTTCATTGGGAACATCCTGAAAGCTGCGGGTCATGATAAAAACCGGGAACGCCGAAAACACCCCTGGCAGGATGACGGACAGCGGCGTATCGTAGATTCCAAGGCGTGTGGCGATCAGGTAGTTGGGTACCATCAGTACCTGAAAGGGCAGCACCATCAGCGCAATGTACCCGAGCAGCAGGAAACGCCTGCCCGCAAAGCGCAGCTTGGCAAACGCCCACGATGCGGGGGCGGCGACCACCAGCTGACCGGCGATCTGTGCAAAGGCCAGCAGGCAGGTGTTCCAGAAGACCGAAAAAAACTGCGGGGTGTCCAGCAGCAGCTCCGCCAGCGGTTGGAGCGTCGGCCAGGAAGGCAGGATCGTCCACACCGCATACCCGCCGTCTGCTGTGTCCAACAGGGCCGGCCCCAGGGCGGCTGTCAATTCGTCCGACGCCATCAGCGCACCGCCGACGGTAAACCACAGCGGCCAAAGGACGGTGAAGGCCAGCAGGCCAAGGATCAGCACCGGCAAAAGAAGCTCCTTTTTTCTCATTCCTGCCCACCACCCCAAAAGTGATACAGTAGATACACGATGCAGCCAAGCCCCAGCGCCAGCAGCACGGCGGCGGCAGACAGCTTGCCGATGTCCAGCGACAGGAACCAGTTGTTGAAGAGGTGCTGCAGCAGATATATGCTTTCCTGCGGGTAGTTGCCTGCCACCAAGTAGGCCTCCCGAAAGACCTTAAAGGAGTTGACCAGGCTCAGTATGGTGGTCAGCACCACCGTTGGCAGCAGATTGGGCAGCGTGATAAAGACAAAGGTCTGAAAAGGGGTGGCTCCATCCACCGCTGCCGCTTCATACAAGGGCCGGGGGATGGTCTCCAGACCCGCCAGCCACAGCAGCATATCGTACCCGTTGTTTCGCCAAAGGTAGGTGAAAATCAGCACCCAAAAGGCCGCGCTGCTGCCCATAAAGTCCACGGGCCGGCACCCCAGCCCCACCAGCAAGCCGTTGACCAGCCCCTTGCCGGAGAAAAGCGCCCTCCATAACACAACGATGCTGGCAACAGGGATCGCATAGGGGAGCAGGAGGACGCTTTTGAAAAAGACCGCCCGCCGTTTTGCCGCGCCAAGCAGCACCGCACAGAGCAGGCTGACGGCCAGCAGCGCCGGGATGCAGATGCAGAGAAAGCGGCAGGTGTTGCGGACAGCCAGACGGAACGCAGTATTTTGAAAGAGCGCCCGGTAGTTCCCCCACCCGACGGCCCGGCTGCGCAGCGGGTCCATAAAGCTGGCCCGAACCGTTTCGGCCAGTGGGAACAGATAGAACAGGCACAGCCCCAACAGGCTGGGCAGCAGAAAAGGCAGTGCCTGCCAGCTCTCCCTCCGGCGCAGGCCAGTGACCTTTGGCCGTTTCATCGCCTTCACCTCCCTGCCTACACTGTAACACAGGGAACCTGAAAAAAACCTGAATACCTTTCTGCCAAAACAGCTTTTAGGTCTCATCCAATTGCGCCAAATGGTCGATTGGTTCGATCTGCGCTTTGATTAATTCTGAATAATACTTCCCAGCTTTCTGCAGTTCCTGATGGGAACCGGATTCGACTAATTCGCCATCTTTTAATACCAGAATGAAATCCGCCAATCGAAGGCTGGAGTATCGATGTGTTATAAAAATGGTAATAGACATTTTTGTTTTCAAGTTAAGCCGCTTAATAATGTGCTGCTCTGAAATAGCATCTAACGCCGAAAAAGGTTCATCAAACAGGTACACATCACTTTGCTTAAAAAGGCACCGGGCAATTGCAATTTTTTGCCATTGTCCTTGTGAGAGTTCTGTTCCCCCATTCCACCCCTTTTGGAGTTGGGTTTGTAAGCGGTGTGGTAACCCATCGATCACTTCTGCTGCCCCGGCATCATCAATCACTTTTGAAAGACGGTGAAGATCGTTGGCATTTTCCAAATCACTGATCGTTATATTTTCTTCCGCAGTAAACGGATACTTAATAAAATCTTGAAATATTGCTGATATCCTTTTTCGCAAACCGGCTGTATCAATCTCTTCGATATCTTGTCCGTTGATCAATATGGTTCCTAGTGTTGGCTTATATAACTTCATTAACAGTTTTAGCAGGGTTGTCTTTCCACTGCCGTTTAGGCCGATAAGGGCATAAGTGTGCCGGTCATCCAGGACGAAGCTTACATTCTTCAAGGCATATACATTGGTAGCAGGGTAGGAAAAGTAAACGTGCCGAAATTCTATCGTGCGAATTGGTTCCGTCAATGGCGTTCCGCAGTTTTCGTCTTCCGTCTGCATATCAAATAAATCAAACAGTGATTCCAAATAAAGTGCCTGCTCATAGAAAGTATTCAATTGGGTGCAAAACGAGAAAATGGCGCTTTGTATTTGATCCAAGGAGCTTGTGTACAAGTTGATCGTACCAAGCGTAGCCCGTTGCTTAATCCCCAAAATAATGATCCAAAGCTTAAGCAGCAAAATCACGAAATCATTGGCGGCTTTTTGGGCCGTATCAATTTTGCAAAATTTTTTGCGGTTCATCTGATCTTCACGAAAAAAATCTGTTTGCTGATTCAAAATGCGGCTTTTCAAATACGATAGAGAGCCAAAAAGTTTTAATTCTTTTATATTGTCATTGCGCAGCATGAGATCGCGGAGAACATCGGAATAGCGTTGTTTTTCTACCCGTCCGACCGATATCTTATACCAAAAACTGCTCACATACTTATTGACGAAAAAAAGAGGAATGCTGGCCACCACACTGGCAATTACAATAATGCCATTAAATGAAACAAGTACGCATACCACGCTCGCAAAAGAAATTAAGCATTGCACGATCGAGAAAAAGGTGTTGATTAAGTTTGTACAACGGATCGACGTTTGTTCTGAAGTGAAGCGGATTCGATTATAAGTTGTTTCATTATCATACTGACTCATCGGCAAGTGAACACATTTTTCTAACACCTGTGCGTTCACCAATAAAGATATCCGACCACTCACATCACTTTTTAGTAAGATACTGAGGTTATTCACAACAGACAGCATCATGTTTGTTAAGAAAAGGAAAAACAAAAGCCAGATGATTTCCATTTCAAACGCCTGCTGGCCACACGCTCTTGCCAGGCTATCCAGAAAAGCTCTGGACAGTATCAGGGTTAGAAAAGGGCATACGCCCGCTATTGTGCTAAGGATCCCTAAAAAAGCAATCCCCCCTGGAGCTGCATGAAAAAGTATTTTTAGAGTTCTAAATGTGATGGAAAGCGTCTCTTTAATAGATAACGTACTTTTTTCCATGGATACATTCCTCGATCATTTTTCTGACACCAGAAGGAGGGAAAGCCGGATAGCTTTCCCTCCTTCCGTTGATTGGACGCGATGTAATGATGAATTACGAAACCGCGTTGTGGGCGCCATCGTAGTTGATGGACAGGTTGTACTCGATCGTGGTGTTGCAGGTGCAAGCGCAACCACCGCCAGAATCGCGCTGGCCAGTCCAAACGCTATTGAAGCTGGGCGCAGTCGGGGTAGTTTGCGTGCAAGTGCAGCCGCAGCTGCTCGCCGCATTAACTGCAGTACGACCAAAGATGGGATCTACGACGCTCATAATAGCTCCTCCTCTCTCTTAGAATCTATACAAACAGGCAAAATGCCTATTGTACCGCAGTTACTCAATCACTGCATCTTTTAAGCAGTTGAGCGCTTCTGGATTTTCTTCCATCAGTTCATGGTAGAGAGCCAGATTATTTAGTGCAACTGACCTTGAAGCGCGGCATGCCTCGTTTTTCAGCCCCATATCCAACCCGTTTTCATTGCAAACGCCTGCATAGCATACCCTGCACAGATTGTAAGCCCAACACTTATCGCAGATGTCTTTTGACTGCGCCGCAAATTCCTCAACATACTTTTTCACGATCAGTTCTCGATCAACACCTTCGTCCACATTACCAATCGAAGGGCTGGAGCCGATCCGTTCGCAGGCTTTATATTCTCCGGTTGCCGTGACATACAGTCTTTTCTTTCCTGGCACGCAGCATCCATTTAATCCCCGGCGCAGTGTAGGTTCATCAACGATAATGCGATTGTTGATTTTAACCAAGTCGTCAAAGATCGAATGGTAATATATGTTTCTGGCTTTGTAGGCGTCAAGCCCGTCGGTTTCTGCCTTGCGCTGTTGCCATATCATAAGGGGGTTGCACATACCATGAAGAGCATACTTGGGATTGCCGGTGATTTTGTCGTAATACTCATCCAAGCCAGGACAAGTTCCATACGATGGATAAGTAATATTTACATGGCAGGTTGCCGGAAGCCAGTCCAGCGATTCGAAGTATGCATTTACCTGCTCCAACTTTTCAAATCCAAATGGAGGTGTCAACACAGCGTTTATATTAACCGGCATGTGGGAACCTGCGTAGGCATCCGCCAAAATTCGAAGACCGCCAATGCTATCTTCAAACGTGGGGGCATCATTTGCGTACACACGATATGCGTCGTGGACAGTGCGTGGGCCGTCGATACTGGCCATAATATATAAGTTCGGAACTTGAGCCAGATAGGTGGCGATTTCGCGTGTCATGAGCGACATATTGGAAGTAAAGCTATAAACAATCTCTTTGTTCCCTCTCTTGGCCTGAGACCTCTCAATCACAGCTTTCATCAGCTTAAAGTTGAGCAACGGCTCGCCGCCGTAGAAAGTAATTGCCAGTTTAGCGCCGCTGTTTTCCAACGCCCAATCAATTGCCTTAAAGGCAATTTCTGTCGGCATCCGCCGATTCCCAAAATCACGGTTCCCTGAGAAATCCTCTGAGTAGACGCAGTATTTGCAGCGGAAATTACATTGCTCCGTCACTTCAAGAATGATTTGTTCAACTTTCTGCTCCGTATCGGTTACACCCGCCGCAATTTCTTTTCCCATGCTCAAAAGCGGCGGTCGCTGGAACAAGCGCTCTGCGTCAATTGTCTGTAGGAGGTTTTTCACTGCATTAGGATCGACTTTTGTCAGTGATATCAAAAATGTTTCGGCGCTCAACGTGGGGTCAAACAATACGCGGAAAATGTAGCTGGTATCATCGTCCAACACAATTACCTTTCCGGTGCCTGTATCATAGTAGTAGTTGTTTCTCTTGGTGGAAAACAGTACTCCTTCACGCAGAGCAGACTGCGTAGTTTTCATATCATAAAGTCGCTGCAATACCGGTCGAAGAGAAAGAGGAACCATTTCTAATTCTACTATCTGCATATTGGCGATTCACATCCTATTCCGTAAATTGCCCTTGTTATAGCACGGATTTCATATCAAAGTGCTCATTCGAGCGAAAACGTGCGTTTCTTTCATCGAAAATCGACGATGCCGACGAGTGATTTCTTGTTCGGTATGTACACAAAAAGTGCTGTGAGAAAACCAAAAGGCTCTCACAGCACTTTTTACAATGATGCGACAAACGGTTGTGGATTCTGCCAATATCACGCCTGTGGGATTGTGACCTGCAGCGTAGCGCCGCCGCCCGGCGTATCCCGGATCGTGATGCTGCCGTGATGCAGCGCCACAAGCTTCTGCGCGATGCTCAGGCCCAGACCCAGGCTGGCATCGCCGGTTTGCGGGTCTGCGCGATAAAACTTTTGGAAAACCCGTTCCTTATCCGCAATGCCCGGTCCCGTATCGGCCACCGACAGGCAGACCGTTCGCCCCGCCGCCACGGCGGAAAGTTCGATCTGCGTACCGCTGGGGGTGTGCTGAACGGCGTTGGACAACAGAATGGCCATCACCTGCTTCAGCGCGTCCTCGTCTGCCCGAATGGGCGGCAGCGCGCCGTCCGGCAGGCGGAGGGTCAGCCGGTCACCGGCCTTTGCCGCCACCGGCTGCCATGTCTCGTAAACTTCCCAGAGAAAGGCCTCGGTGTCCAGCTTTGCCGGCATGATCTGACGGGCAGCGGTCTCCAGACGGGAAAGGGATAGAAGCTCCTGCACCAGCTGCGCCATCCGGTGCGCTTCTGACAGAATGTTGGCGCGGTATTTTGCCTCCTCGCCGCCGGAAGGCAGCAGTTCGGCGCTGGTGATGATCACTGCCAGCGGGCTTTTCAACTCGTGGCTGGCCGCCGCCAAAAACTCCCGCTCCATCCGCTCGGCCCGCCGGGCGGGCTGCATGGCCCAGCCGGTCCGCGGAAAGGCCAGCGGCCCCAACGCCAGCACGCCGCCCGCCGCCACCGCTACGTACAACAGTTGCATCCTGCCCCATTCCTGCCGGAAGGTCGCGGCATCCTGAAACAGGTACATCTCGATCCAATTCCCACTGGCCGTGGGGATTGCACAGTATTCCGCAAACCAGAGGGCACTCCCGTCCCGCAGGGTGTATGCCTGCCGGACAACCGTTTTGGCCCACAGGCCGTTCTGCCCATCCACGCTTTGCCGCGCCTCTTCCAGCATTGGTTCGCTGAGAGTGAGCAGCGGTGCGGCATCATCGCCCTGCAGGTAGGGATTCTCGATGGGGGCTCCCTTCTCGAATAAGGCGGGCACCAGGCGGTTTTCCACCGCGCTGCTGTAGATCGCCTTATGGTCGATGGTCTGTGTCTCCAGGATCGGCTGTTCCAGGGCGGAACAGAGGGAGGCGAAGGCCAGCCTATGCTTCTCCTCCAGGGCGTTCTTTCCCTGCCGGGCGGCCACGAAACAGAGGGTAGCCACCACCATGGCGGCAAACAGGATGTTCACCGCTACGATCTTCCACCGCAGAACGTCCAACGGCGCGGCCGGTTCAGCGGCCTTCTTTTTCTTCCACAAGGGCATACCCAACACCTCGAACGGTCCGCAGGCTCATCTTGGAGTGGATCTGGGCCAGCCGCCGGCGGAAAAAGCCGATGTAATTGTCCAGAATGGCCTCCTCCACGTCGGCGTCCGCGCCCCATACGCGGGCAAACAGGGTGGCTCGTGCCAGCGCCTGACCCTTGCTTTTCATAAACAGTTCAATCATAAGGCCCAGCTTTTTGGAGACCGCGATCTCCTCCCGGCCACAGGCCAGCAGCAGCGCCTTGGTGTCGTACACCAGATCCCCGTACCGCAGCACCACCAGCTCCTCGATGGGGGCCTGCCGCCGCAGGTTGGCCCGGACACGGGCCAACAGCTCCCGGCTGTCAAAGGGTTTACCCAGATAGTCGTCGGCGCCGGCATCCAGGCAGGTCACCTTGTTTTCCACGGCGGTCAGCGCCGTCAGCATCACCACCGGCGTCATGATCCCCTTGCGGCGGCTTTCCCGCAGGATGTCCGGCCCGCTTTCGCCGGGGAGCATCCAGTCCACCAGCGCCAGGTCGTAGGCGTTCTGCTGCAGATAGTAAGCGCCTTCCTCCCCGTCGGTGCAGGCTTTCACCGTGTAGCCCTCTTTTTCAAGGATTTCGCACAGCATCCGGTTCAGTTTCCGGTCATCTTCGATCACTAGCAAGTTCATGTATTCTACCTCCCGGGGCATATCTCGCAGGCCGTATCAAAAGCGGCAGATTATTTAATTTATAGCACAAATTCTCCCGGAGCGCAACCAAGGCCGGAAAGAGCCGCAGGCGCATTCAGGATTTTTTCAGGTTTTGTGTGGTACAGTGGTATTACCAAAATTGCCAGGGCAGCGGCCGCCTGCGCCGCAGCCCCGTCAGGAGGAATTTGTATGAACCGAATTCGATCACGGCTTGCGCCGCTGGCCGCCCTCATGGCTTTGCTGCTGGCGCTGGCAGGGTGTTCCGCCGCTCCTTCAACCGAGGAGCCGGGAACGGCCTCCCAAACGAAGTACGCCACGGGAAAATACACCCAGACGGAGGTCACCCCCGCGGTGGACAGCGGCTTCGCTCCCGCCAAGCTACAGATGCTGGACGGCGTTCCCACGTTATCGCTGTATAATGACGCCCAAAACACCGCAGCGGCGTTTTCCTGGACGGGGGATGGCTGGGAAACCATCGATCCCTCCACCGTACAAGCCTTTCTGGACGGGCTGGACAAAACGCAGGTGGAAACGCTGACCGCCTGTTACGGCGG
>ERZ791623.1002-NODE-1002-length-13107-cov-2.304245_pt1 | contig 13107 bp, 17 predicted proteins | sample MGYA00510268_ERZ791623 | MGnify/ENA primary metagenome ERZ791623 (study PRJEB30046, sample SAMN00715216) | human gut metagenome | study: EMG produced TPA metagenomics assembly of the A metagenome-wide association study of gut microbiota in type 2...
TATTGATGATATAAAAAACTTATAAAATCCGGAAAGAATATTTTATCTGTAGCCCATGCACTAAGTATTAGAAGGAATATTAGACCGTCAGAGTTTTTTAATATGCCATTCATGGAACGTCAATTTTTAATTGCGTCTATTGAAGTAGAATTAGAAGTAGAACAAGATGAAATAAAAAAAATAAAGGGGAACCAATGTGGCAGATAATCAAGAATTTTATAGATTAAAGCTAGTTTTATCTATGCAGGATAGGCTTACAGCTAGACTTAAAAAGATAGATGAAGGCGTTTTGAAATTTGAGGAACGTATGGCAAAAACTCAAGCAGTTATGGATAAATTTTCTAATACTAAAGTTGAACCAAGAATAACATTAGACACATCAACTATTGAAGATAGATTGAATAAAACTAATGAATTATTAGAAAAAATTGCTAAAAAAACGGTTGAGCCTAGAATAAAACCTAAAGATGAAACTGAGCGTACAACTAGCAAAGTTGAAGGAAGGTTGCAAAAGCTTACAGCGAAAACATGGGATATAACTATAAAGTTAAAAGATAAAACAATTTCCGGATTAGATAAAATAAACAATGCTCTAACATCTCCTTTAGGAATTTTGGGAGTTGGTGCTGGTGCTGTTGGTATTGGTGGATTAATTACCAACAGCGCTCAAAAATCTATGGACTTTACAGCTGAAATAAGTAATATTAAAGCTCTTACTGGAATGCAAGGTGCAGAAATAGAAGCTGTAAGACAACGTGCTTTAGATTTAGGAAAAAGTACAAAATATAGTGCTTTAGAAGCAGCACAAGGAATGACTGAATTATTAAAAGCTGGCGTAGATACAAAATCTGTGTTAGGTGAAGCTTCACAAGCTGCTTTAGATTTAGCAGCTGCTGGAGATTTATCTCTTACAGAAGCAGCGGAGGTTATGAGTACTGCCATGAATGTATTTGGAACAAAAGACGCTACACACGTTGCTGATTTATTAGCAGGTGCAGCGAATGCTTCTGCAACAGACGTTCATGAAATGAAATATGCTTTTTCACAAGTAGCAGCTGACGCTCATGGTGTAGGTATGAGTATTGATGATGTTAATGTAGCTTTGGCTACATTTGCTCAATATGGTCAAAAAGGTGAGAAAGCTGGTACAGGTCTTAGAAATATGCTTAATAATTTACAGCCTCATACTAAGCCTGCCACTGAAACATTTAGCAAATTTAATTTTCTTGATAGCAATGGAAATAGTGTATTTTATACAGCTGAGGGAAAATTAAAAAGTATGGCTGAAATAGCTGATATAATGCAAAAAAATTTAGGAAAATTAAACCCTGCTGAATTAGATATGGCACTATACGATATGTTTGGTGTAGAAGGTAAAGGGCTTGCTAAAGTTATTATGGAACAAGGTGCAAAAGCTTTCATTGCAATGGAAAAAGAAATGAAAAAATTTACCGCTTCTAGTGTTGCTTTAGAAAAACTTAATAATGCTAAAGGTGATATAGAACAATTACGAGGTGCTTTTGAAACATTTCAAATAGAAGCACTTGCTCCATTAGAACCTGCAATTAGAGTAGTAGCTACAGCTTTTACAGACTTTTTTTCTAATGCTGATACATTAGAAAATGTAAAAAGTAATGTTGCTGGAATATCTGATGAAATAGTTGCATTTATGGATAATCTAGCGAGTGATGAAAAATTTCAGCAAATGCAGTGGGGCGATAAAATTGTTTTCTTGCTCGACCAAATGATGATAAAAATGGATGAGTGGGCTAGTGGTTCTGGTGGCGAACAATTTGGTAAGGTGATGACTAAACTTGCAGAAATTGGGATAAAAGCATTTGTTGGCGCACTTACTGGAATGATAAAAGCAGCTTTTAATTCTGCAATAGAGGGTAATTTTAGCAGTGCAATCTCTCTAGGACTGGGTTCAGCATTTATGGCTTCAATTTTACCATTGAGTAGTATTTTTAAAATAGTCAAAAACACCATTGATTTTGGTAAAAACATTAAAACAGGTTCTTATTGGCTTGGGGACGCTTATAGCAGTGGAACAAGTACAACATCTAAGATATTAAAGAAAATTCCTGTTATTGGAGCAATATTTGACGGATATAGATTCTTAACATCTGATGATAAAGCTAAAACTGGTACTGAAATTATTGGTGGTTGGGGCGGTGCTTGGGCTGGTAGTAAAATCGGTGCTGGTATAGGTGGTGCGATTGGTTCTATTATTCCTGGTGTGGGTACCGCTATAGGTGCTGGGGTAGGCTCTGTTTTTGGAGGTGTTGGTGGTTATTGGCTTGGTTCAAATACTGTTAGTTCAATTATTGACCCACAAAATAATTCATTTATGAACGAACATGGACAAAGCCAAATTCAAAATTCTAATATGCAATTAGAAACAGCAAAAGCACAATCTGCTATGATGGGTGAAATATTAGAAAGTGCTGGAGAAAAAATCAATAGATTAAAAGAATTAGGTGCAGAAGGTTGGAATTCTCTTGGTGAAAATGCTTCTATGAACCTTGAACGTATGCGTTATGGTTTATTATCAGCTGAGGAAAGTATTTTACAAACTACTAATACTATTAGTGAGGGCTTTGGCGAAATGTCTAATTCAATTAGTGAATGGTGTTCTACAATAGTTATTGATGTTACAAGTTGGTTTGCTCAAATTCCTGATAGAGTTGGACAAGCTATAGATGAAGCTGTAGCAAGAGCAAATGCAGGTTTATCTGATTTAAAAACATCTACATGGAATGCTTTACCTGCTCCATTGCGAAATACCATAGATTGGGGAGCAAAACAACTTGGTATTAAAGGCTATGCTAATGGTGGATTTTTAAATCAAGACCAGATAATTCGTGTTGCTGAAGGAAATAATGCTGAAGTAATAATCCCGTTACATTCTTCAAAACGTCAAAGAGGTTTATCACTTTGGCAACAAGCGGGGCAAATGTTGGGGGTTAATAGTAATTTATTTACCAATGTTACGAATAATAATTATATGCCAGCAATGGCTTATGCTTTATCTAGTGGTAATACTAGCGATAATGGCAAATCCAATAACTCTAATAATGCTTTTTCGTTTAATGGTTTAAATATTCATATCGGAAATAATAAATCTGATGATGAAATGGCAAGTGCTATAGGTTGGAAAATACTTGCGGAAGTAAAACAAGCATATCAAAATAGGGGTTGAGTAAATGTTTGGTTATTTAAATAAAGGAACAACAGCAACTACTATATTAGATGGATTACAAAAAGGCAGTAAATTTGCAGAAGTTGCAGGAAATTTGTTAAATCAAGCGTTAGTGGGTAATACATGGGTTAATCCTGTAACAATTTTTATCATTGACCAAGTTACAAGTACGATATTTCAGTTGCCAGTTAATCCGCTAGAAATAAAAATGCAATGGCAAAGAAAAACACAAACGATAAATATTCTTAATTTAGGAGAAATAGATTTTACTACTGGAGATAAATTACAAGAAATCTCATTTAGTTCATTTTTCCCTTCGGAATATGTGCCTACGTATTGTATGTACCCAGAATTACCTACACCAGAAAGTGCTAACGCTGTAATGAATAATTGGAAAAGTCGTTTTAATGACCCTATAAAAGGATTAGCAGACCCGTTACATTTAATAATAACAGGCGCTCAAGATATAAATATGAATGTATTACTTACATCATATGCTTCACAAGAAAAAGGGGGAGAACCGGGCGATATTTATTTTGATGTTACTTTTAGAGAATGGAAAAATATTGCTGTTCGTACGGAAAGTGAAGAACAACAAAGTAAAAGAGTAGCTATAAAAGAACGTCCAAAACTTGTTAAAATAAATACTGATGATGACTTATTTGGTACAGAAGAAAGTCTATGGAAAATTGCCAAACAGTATTATGGAAATGGTGAAAGTTGGACAAAAATTTTAGAAGCTAATGCAGGACAAATAACAAAGCAGGTGATTCTTCCATGATTGTTACACCTAGTGTATGTCGATATGATGTAATATTGCAAAACAAGTATTTTCTTCGTGAATGTATTCAATTTTTAACATTAGAAGATAGACTTGATGAAGTTGCTTATTGTGGGAAAGTAAAACTTGCTGTTCCAGATGACCAATTTACAGGACTTCCAATAATTATTCCAGGAATGGAAATACGTATCAGCGGTACAAAATTTGGTGAAAGTAAATATTCTTACCTAATTCAGCCCGGTGTGGTATGGGACGTTGAAATCGATAATAGGGCACGTCGAAATTGGAATTTAACCATTTATGACCGAACGATATATTTATCCAAATCGGAAGACCAATTTTTATTTCAGGAAGGAACGACAGCCAGCGACCGTATAAAACAAATATGCAGTGAATGGAATATACCAATATTAAATATTCCAGATACAAAGCAAGCCCTTGCACAAGATGTTGTAAGGGCTAAATCTTTATGGAATATTATTCAGGACCAATTAAAAGAAACGGCGGAGAAGTCTGGAAAATTGTTTACTGTGCGTATGCAACCAGATGGACTAGAGCTATTTGAAATAGGTTCTAATGTAGACCCATGGGTGTTTGAATTTGCTGTTAATTTACAAAGTGTTAGGCAGAAACAAACGCTTAATGGTGCAGTTACTAAAGTAAAAGTATTAGGTAAACAAGAAAAAGGTTCTACAGCCCCAATAGAGTTTGAAACAAATGCTGATATTGATAAATACGGAACAATACAGAAGGTAATTCCGTATAAAAAAGGATTGGATACAAATGCTATACAACAAAAAGCTACCAATACTTTAGCTGGTATTCAAGAAACAGTCACAGTTGAGGCTATAGATATTAATACTATTCGTAAAGGTGATAAAGTAATTGTGCAGGGCTGGGAAGATGGCTTATATGTAATTAGTGTAAAACATAATTGTAATAGTCCCGGAATAATGCAGATGGAGCTTGCTTCACTTGAATATATAAGGAGGAGATATTATCGAAGTGAAAAATCCTTTTAAAGAATTAGCTGCACTTATTGATGAACAAGCTAAAAAGCGAGTTAATGATGGATTTACAGGACAATGGATTACATCACAAATTGGCACAGTTACAGCTAAAGGTGTAATGATAGACGGATTTCCTTATGAATTGACGAATGTTTATGTAAATAGAGCTTGTACATTGAACGAGCCATATATGACTAATACTAAAAATGTTGCTGGTGGTAGCGGCGACGCACAATATGAAAGCCATAGCCACCCTGTTATAACGCCAACTCCAATATTGCCATTGCATATTGGGGATAGAGTAAAGGTTACTCCGATTAATGGCGGTCAATATTGGTGTATAGATTGTGTTATAGTTCCGTTTACAGGTGGTGCTTAATTATGCCAGATTTATTTCCAACTGTTGGAGTAACTAATGCAAAATATATTGATGAGGTTGCTTCCGATAAAGTCAATTATGGAAAAACTGTACAATTTGATTTTGAAAAACATGAATTTATATTAAGTCCTACTGGTAAACAAAAAACCATTACAGGTTCAAATGCTTGGGCTGAATGGTGTGTAAAAGCTATATCTTCCGAACGATATAAATATCTTATTTATAGTGATAATTATGGTGAGGAAATAGATACTTTATTAGGAAAAAGTTATCCTAAAAAAGTAGTAGAAAGTGAAATAAAACGTATGGTAAAAGACTGCTTAATGGCAGATAAAAGAACTGCTAATGTTGATAATTTTACTTTTACATGGATTGATGACGGTATAATGTTTACCTGTGATGTTAAAAATACTATTGGTGAAAGTATTACTATATCAAGAACGGTGGTGAGATAGTGTCCGATGAAATTAATTATTTAGATGAGGTTATGACTACAGAAGAAGCTATTCGTAATAGAATGCTTAACAATATTTCTGATGAATGGGATAAAGAAGAGGGAGGATATATCTACGATAGCATAGCACCTGTAGCTATAGAAATGGTTTTCATTGGGATGATGGTTCGCAAGGTGCTTAATTTAGGTTTTGCACAAACAACAAATGGGACTTACTTAGATTATAGAGCTGGTGAACATGGTATTTATAGAAAAGAAGCTGTTTTTGCTACTGGAAATATAAAAATAACAGGTAAAGTAGGGGCGAAGATAAATGCTGGATTAAAAATTGCAACAGAAGCTGATACAACCTTAAATATACAATCCGTAGAATTTATTACAACTAAAGATGTTATTATTCCCGAAGATGGATATATTTATGCTCCGATAGAATCAACTGTAGCTGGTAATATTGGCAATGTAACAGCAAATAAAATTATTATTTTGGTAGAAAATAATAATAATATAACATCTGTGATAAATACTGAACCAACAACGGGTGGAACAGATGTAGAAAATGATGTCGATTTGTTAGAACGTTATCTTGATTATGTACGAACTCCTGGTACCAGTGGTAATGTGCAAGATTATAAGCAATGGGCATTATCTATTCCGGGAGTAACTGCGGTTCATGTTAAGCCACTTTGGAATGGTAATGGGACAGTGAAAGTAATTATTTTAGGCGGAGATGATGAGCCTGCAACCGATGAATTGGTTAAAAAGGTTCAAGATTATATTGCTGGTGATAATAATTTAGGAGAAAGACAAGCTCCTATTGGAGCAGATGTTACTGTAGTTAGTGCAGAAGCTATAACTATAAATATAAATGCTAATGTTGTTATAGATAAAGAAATAACAACATTAGAAAAAGTGCAAACACTTTTTAAAAATAGTGTAGAAAACTATTTAAAAGAAAACGCATTTAATTCAAATACGATATATTTATCTAAAATAGGTGGTTTACTAATAAATATAAATGGTGTATTAGATTATACAGACTTAAAATTAAACAATAACACAGAAAATATACCAACCAATGATGAGCAAGTAGCTGTTACTGGTGAGGTGATATTGAATGAAAAGTAAAAAAGGTAAAGAAATGCTTACTTTTACTGATTGGTATTATCAAGAAAGTAAAATAATGCAAAGTATTTTAGATACGCAAGGTCTTGAGATAGACGCTATACGAGATAAAATAAAAGATATTTTAGAACAGTTTTATGTAGATACTGCAACATGGGGTTTAGATTTATGGGAAAAAGAGCTTAATATACAAGATACTATAGGTGATTATTCTGAGCGTAGAAATCGTATTAAGTTATATTTAGCAAAACCTGTATCAGTTACACCAAGATTTCTAACTGATTTAATAAATAGATATTCAGAGAAAAAATCTGCTAAAATAATAGAACATAATTCTGAATATTGTTTTGAAATTGAGGTTGCAGCTGATGACAAAATAGACTGGGATAATATAAATAAAAGTGTAAAATTATATAAACCAGCACATCTGGGATTTTATACATCATTAAAAATATTTTTATTAACAAGAATAATTAATACTGTAAGAAGTATTAATTATTTAAATGCCAACCACAATTTCTGGAATTTAGGCGCGGCAGAAAAGACTTATTGGGATGGTGTCTGGTGCTGGGACGGCAGTATCGACTGGAGTGGCATAAAACCGGATGCAAAATACAAAGAAAGGCAGTCCCATATTATAGATATTTTAACTAAAGTTAATTCTGCACAGACCTTTAAGACAGGACAAAGCGCAGATATAACGTATAAAATAACATCTAAGCACAGACTTTTAACAAGCCATAAAGCAGGCAGTATTTATTATGTAGATATAGACTTAAAACAAAACATTGAACACAGGGCATTAAATACAGGTAAAATTAATGCCGCGCAGAGCCGAACCACAGGGAACGCAAAAAACCTATGGGACGGCTCTTTTTGTTGGGACGGCAGCCACGCATGGGAGGGTGATTATACCCTGCAAAATGCACAAATGGAAAACCTATGCACCGTTTACAGCACGGATAGGAACGGAAACATGAAGAAAGGAACATTTGAAAGATTATGAGCGATACACAGAATATTAATCCGACACAAACACTTAAAATAAACGGTGAACCGGCACCGCTGGCAGAATTTAATCAGGACACATTTCTACAATCCAACAAAAAGACTACAACCGATTATAGAGCGGCATTTGCACAGGCAATCGGGACGACAGGTACTATTGCAAAAATAGTAAAAATGGCGTTTGGTACAGCAGGAGAGGTCGACGAACAAGGCAACCCTGCACCACCTAGTGATAATGGTAACTTAAACAACGTTGTTTTAACCAAAGATATTACCTCTGTAACCTATCCTGTAGAAACAAGCGTCTGCTTCGAAGCTGAAATAAAAGCCGGAGATTATACCGGCGATATAAATGAAGTAGCATTGATAGATGAAGAAGAGCGCACCGCTGCAAAGATGAGGCTTTTAACCAGCAAAGGTATAGATGCGGAAAGCGGCGCGGTATTCCGCTGGACAATAGAATTTTAAAGATGAGGTGATAACTTGAACGCTGAAGAATTAAAAACAGAGTTCGGGCTTGAGTTCCCGACAGAAATAGACGGCTATAAACGCCCTGGAGCATTAGAAAACGGTCATGACTGGTTTTTAGAAATTCCACAGATTATCGCAAAAGATAAAGTGTTGTACACCGGCATGAACTTAATCCTTAGTGCGCTCCTATCCAATGAAAAACTGCTTAAGCAGTGGCATGATACCCTGCAAAACGTGGTAAATGAACAGGACTGGCGAGTAGTTACGGACAGTTTAAAGGGCTACATGACACCGGAGCTTAAGAAAAAGCTGGACGGCATAGCAACAGGCGCAAATAACTATGTACACCCTAGTTCGCATCCGGCGACCATGATTACTCAGGACGCAACACACAGATTTGTAACGGATACTGAAAAAAATACATGGAATGGCAAAGCAAGTACCGCTGTCGTATCTACTAGTGCAAACGGACTTGCACCGAAAAGAGATGGCAATACAAGCCACTTTTTAGCGGGAGATGGAACATGGAAAGCAGTCCCTTCTGCGTCCAGCGCGGCAAGTGCCACCAAAGCCACGCAGGACAGCCGTGGGCAACAGATAGATACAACTTATATAAAAGGAGTTACGGGAAGCAATGCCACGCTTACAGTAACCAAAGGTAACGGCACCACAAGCACGGTAACTGTAAATAATGTTGCCAATGCCACTAATGCAAATGTAGTTACGGAAAAAGCCATAACAGGAAATACACTTGCCAGCGCATTACCTGTCGGCATGACATGGAGTAAAGTTTATAATAATGGTTTCCCGTGTGCTTATGGTAATTGCTTATCTATTAGAGGAGCTGGCGCAATACAAATTGTGACGGAATGGAGCGGCGGTGATGCTACGCCTGCTAATATGTATTATAGAAATGCCAGAGACAGTAGCATTGATAAATGGAGTGCATGGAGGACTTTGGCACATACAGGCGGAACAATCTCCAACGCCACTACAGCAAGTAAATTGGGAACGGGAACCGTGGGTAGTGGCGTAAAACCTATTTATTTAAATGCAGGTGCACCCGCGGCAAGCGGAAGCACTGTCGGCAGTGCGAACAGACCGATTTACATGAACGGTGGCACATTGTCTCAGTGCAGTATAGACCTGTCTACATTAGCACCAAAAGTAAGCCCTGCACTTACAGGAAGCCCAACCGCACCAACGCAAGGCACTTCGGATAACAGCACTAAAATCGCTACGACCGCATTTGTCCGAAACCTCATTAATCAATTTAAAACGGACGGCACACTCGGCGGTATTGTTGGTGGTAGCTTAACACAAAATGGTTGGGTTAAATTTAGTAATGGTCTAATTCTACAATGGGGAACTACTAGAGGTGGAACTACAGTAACATTCCCTGTTTCATTTACTACTCTATTTAGTTTATCTGCTGTTCAACAATATGCTGGATATTTTGCTCAAGGTGCTGCTGTTAATAATTGGAGTTCATCAAAATTTACTGCAAATTCATCAAGTGAAGACGGTCATGGTAATCAATATATTTTTTGGATAGCAATAGGTACTTAGTATCCAATAACTATATAGTTTACATTAGGTGAACCATCGTCTCCATAAGCATAAAAACTGGTTTTATTTATTAATTCTATTCCAGCACTATTGCCATCAGCAGAACCATATCCACCTCTCCAATTTTTATTTGTAGCAGCTCCTAAAATATTATTTATAAAAGATATTGAGAAGTTATATTGTTTCCCATTAGCAACACCTTTTACAGTTCCCCATTGTACAATGGGGATTATATACACCTAATGGAAAGATAACAATTAATTTCCCTGTAGCTTTTACCACTGCTTGTTATGCTTTGGTGAACGGAGCAATAAACAAGCACAGCGATATAATGTACGGTATTATAAATTGGTCTAATATTACAAAAACAGGTTTTTCTTTAACCGCTTATAAAAACGAGCCAACAAATTATATAGCTATAGGAAAATAATTAATTTCCTATAGCCCAATAACCTACATGTACCTTTTGCGTATTATTTGCCCATTCTTCAAAACCCAGCGTGCATTTAGTTAAGTCTTTAGACCTTACCCAAAGTGAGCAGCCGCCCCATTCGCCATACAATACGGGCAATACGATAAAGCAGGTTTTAGAAAAGGAAACAGGAAAGTTGAATGCTTTAGACATATTAGCAGTTATATCATAGTTGCTTGTGGTATCAAATCCCCATTGTTTAAAGGAGTTGAAAAAATGAATTTATTTATAAATACATCTGATGTAAAAAATTTTATAAAACATGGTTTTGAATATAAAAAATCTAATGATAATAAATATAACCGTTTAGAATATATGATATACTGTGATGGCTTTGATTATATGATTTTAATAGCAGAATGGACAAAAGGTGAAAAAACAGCATTACTAAAAATAGAAAAAGAGATTTGCGAAGGTATAAGTTATATGACATTAGAATTACCAAACGTGATTTACGATTTGATAAATAAAGGTTTATTAAAGAAAGGCTGATTTTATGTATTTAATGAAATTTGATGAAGAAGGTAAAAAAATATCTGCTGTTCCTTTGGTTTTAGCTGATGATTGGGGAGGTGTAGAAAAATTGAAAAATGAAGGATATATTGAAGTATCTGATGAAGATTGGAATTACTATACTGGTAATTGTGGCGATGGTGATAATGATACAGGATATATAAGGGATAGTATTACTGGAAAACCTATTTCTGCACCTGCTAGAGTTATTACATTAGAGGAGCAAGCAAATGCTCTTAAAGCAGAATATGAAGCTAAGGTTAAAGCAATTGATGAGGCAATACAGATTGCCAAAAATAACAATGATGATGAATATGTTCGTGAATTGCAACAGGAAAGACAAAATATATTAGATGAATATGCAAAAAAATTGGAGGAATTGACAAATGCTTAAATTTTGTACATTTTGCGGAAGAAAATTTGATACAGAAGGCTTTTGCACTAATTCAAAGTGTCCAGATTACAAACGAAAAGAACTTATAGAAACAGAAAAGAAAGTGTTAGCAGAAAAAGCAAAAAGCACCCAAGAAGCTAATAATAATAAGGCTTAGAGGGTGCTTTTATTATGTCAAAAATTATATTACCGTATTTGTGCCATGTTCCACCTTAGAAAATAAAGGAATATAGCAATTTATATAGATTAACATTAACGCCGTATTAGTGCCAAAATTTAATATTTAAAAACTATTAAATCCATAGCTTTTTTTAACTGATGTAGGTCCTTATGTGTATAGTGTTTTTCGGTTATGTCATTGCTGGCATGACCTAAAATACGTTTGCTTGCTGTTATATTAGCACCGACATTATTCAATAAACTAGCTAAAGTATGTCGACACTCATGAGGTGTGTGATATTTAATATTTAATTCAATTAGTGTTTTATCAAATTTTGTTCTAAATCTGCTGTAATTCAAATGTATGCCATGTTCATCACAAGCTATAAATTTATTATTTTCTGCTAAGAATTCTATCCAAAAAGGTAACGTTTGTTTATGCAATGGAATAATTCTATTTCTACCAGCCTCTGTTTTGCTTTCTCGAATTATTAAATAACGTTGTCTAAGTTTTACATCAGTTTTTTCTATGGCTAGAAATTCACTGGGACGAGTTCCTAACATCATATGCATTAATATCATTTTGGCATATCTGTTATTGGAGGCTCTAAAAAGTTTATAAATTTGTCTAGTATTAAAGATTGTTTTTTTATAAACTTTTTTATCTTTGTCTATATCAACATATCGACTAATATCTTTTTCTGGTGGAATTATTTCGTATTTTACGGCATAGCTATACATGTGATGTAGAACTTGTCTAGCTTTCTTTTGTGTACTATATCCAGCACCATTATCATGTATATCATGTATTGCAGATTGTAAATCACCAATACGAATTTTAGCAAACTGTTTATCATATAAACGATTTAGATGTTTATATGCACAATTATAGCTAGATTGTGTACGTTCTTTAATACGTGGATATAAATAAGCTTTTACCAAGCAGAATAGTTCATCAAAAGTAATTTCAGATGGAGAAAAAAGTAAGGGATTTTTATTATATTCACATAAAAAAGCTAACGCACTTTCATAGGTTGTTTCATAACCTATAACTTTTTGACGTCCATCAATGAATTTTCTTATTTCATAAGGACGTCTACGTCGACCACTTTTTTTGGTAATACTACCAAAACCATTAGGTAATTTTAATCTTTTATTTTTCAAATAAATCACTCCTTAATATAGGAGTTTATCAAAATTTTAAGAAGGTGAATAAATGGATATAATTTACAACGATTGGTTAACATTATTTACTTTAATAGTACAGGGAGGAATTTTAAAATTTGCTTATAATCTATACAGGGATTATATGTGCAAAGAAAAAAATAGGGCTTTTGCGAGTGGAGATAATAAATATTTGCCACAACGCAGAAAAAGAAGGCTTCTTACCAATTTGGGCATTAGAAAATTTAACTGATATGTACAATACTTACAAAGCATTAGGAGGTAATGGGGCAATTACAGGATTGTATAACAAAACAATTCAGTTACCTCAACGTAAGGAGGATTAAAATGCAATATGAAAAACTAGATATAGTAAATTTAGTAGTCGTTATCGGGCTTGTAATAGCTC
>ERZ791623.1012-NODE-1012-length-13008-cov-3.579788_pt1 | contig 13008 bp, 10 predicted proteins | sample MGYA00510268_ERZ791623 | MGnify/ENA primary metagenome ERZ791623 (study PRJEB30046, sample SAMN00715216) | human gut metagenome | study: EMG produced TPA metagenomics assembly of the A metagenome-wide association study of gut microbiota in type 2...
AAAAATATTAAATATTAAATTTATATAAAAAAATAGATACTATAAAATTACTAATAGTATCTAAATAGCATAATTTGTTATAATCAGTTATAACTTATATATAATTCACCATAACTTATTTATATTACTAAATCTATGATAAAGGTATTAAATTTTAATTACTACTAAGAGTTGTTATTTCAACTCCTGTATAATAGTGTTTTATAATATCTTCATAACTATATCCTTTAATTGCATATGTATCAGCTCCTACCTGACTCATCCCAATTCCGTGACCATATCCAGTTACATTGAATACCAAGTTGTTATCTTCTATATCTAATTTAAAATCCGTAGATTTAAGAGAAAATAATACCCTTAAATTTTCAGCAGATATAACAAGTTCTCCACATTTTATATTTTTAACCCTGCCACTTGTAGTATATTCATTTATATAAGTATTTTTACATTCATCAGGAGTTACATCTTTTCCATATTTTTCCTTTATTTTTGATTTAAAATCATCAAATGTTACTTTAACACAGCTTGTTCTGTTTTGATAGTCTTCTTTTTCCTCATTTTCCACTGATATTAAATATGGTAATTTTTCTCCACCCCATATTTGATCAATATTTTCAGTTTTATACGGACTACTTGCATGAAAAAATGCTTTTATATATTCTCCATTGTATGTTATAACCTGATTTTGTGTAGAAACGACTGCCTCATTTATTTTATTCCAATATTCCTTAATTAACTCTTCACTAAATCCCCTTTTTCTCCATATTGAAAACAAGGTACCCTTGTCATAAAAAGCCTGACAATGTGTATGATTATCGCATATATCAGCCTCTTCGCCTTCACCATGTGTCATCATTTTTTTATACGTATATGTTCTTGCAACTATTGCTTGTGCCTTTAGTGCTTCAATATTATATGAAGGTGGCATTTCTGAAGGAACAACCCCTCTTAAATAATCATTTATATCCATAGCAACTACATTTCCAGTTTTGCTATACTTTACCCTTATGGTTTGATTAGCTTTATACTCAATTGTACTCTTCTCATCAAATTCTTTATTCTTTTCTTCTTCCAATTTTTTTGAACTTTCTTTTTTGGTTACAAAAGAATTTATACCATAAAGTAAAATACATAGTAGAATAATTATTACTGTAAAAAATTGTAAATAATGGTAATTCTTCTTCAATATTATCACCATTAATATTTATATGTATAACACCAAAAATTATATCTGTTTGTCCTAAATTATGGAAAAAAATCTCTCTATCAAATGATAGAGAGATTTATATACATTTTATTTAGAAGAGTTTCTTCTCTTCGAAGCTGCAATTAAAGCTGTAGTGGCAGCAATAATCATAGCTATAAGGATATTGTTGTCAAATCCTAACATATTACCAGTTGCAACTGCACCATTTGAAGTATTAGTATTAGTGGTACTACTACCAGATGATGAGTTGCTGCCTGAATTTGAATTGTTATTATCAATTGGTGTATCAGGAGTAGCAACTGACTTAGTTGTCGGTTCAACAGTAGTAACTGGATCTGTTATAGGAACCGTTGTTACTGATTCAACTGTTGTAACAGGTTCAGCTGTTGTTGTTTCAACTGGCTCTGTTGTTGTAGGTTCAGGCTTCTTAACTAATGCATAAACACTTAAGTGATCAGTTGTAAACACATAATTACCATTTTCGTAAATTGCATTTACTTCAACTTTAGTGCCATCATCTTTAACCCAGAACAATTTACAATCTTTAATTTCTGAAGGAATTGAAATTGTAATTGTACCAGAAGGCTGAATAACATCTCCATCTTTACGAAGTGTGATATCATAAGTTGCTACAGCATCTTCTACTGTACTTTCAACTTTTTCAACCTTAAGAGTTGCATCAGGATCCATTGTTCCTTTTACTTTTATTCCTGTACCTTCATCAACGAGATCTTTTTCAATTGGTGGTTCTTCCATAATCTCGTAAGCAAAGCCATGCTCTTTTGCCCAGTCAAGTGCATATGAATTGTTATAAACATAAAGAGTAACATTTGATAATTCACTAAATTCATTTTCAGGCATAAAGTTTACTTCTTTTCCGACTATAATTTTTTTCAAGCTAGGACAATATCTTACTACATAATCACTAGGCTGATTAGTTATAACCGGATATTCAACTTCTTCGAGAGTATATACTGCATCCAAAATCACTTCATATAATTTTCCGCTGAATTTCAATTTTTTCAAAAAAACATTTTGATAAAATGAAACACTTTTTATATAGTGAACTGTATTTGGAACAATATATTCATTTGCCTGTTTTGAACGAGGATAATATAACAAAGTTTCTTTATTCTTATCAAATAATATACCTTCACTAGAGGAGTATTTTTGATTTTCATTATCAACTATTATTTCCTTTAGATTAGGTAATTTACTGAATGTCCAACAATTATCTTTAGTGTATATATCTTCATATTCACCTAAATTATTAACTGTTTTAGGTATAAAAATACTTTCTATATTTTTAAAACCATCAGCAGGTCCACTAAATTCATTAAAGCAAACCTTAGAAACACTCGTAACAGTTTTTCCATCAATTACTTCTGGAATAACAACTTTACTGTTATTATCACTTACATATTTTGTAACTTCAATTGTTCCGTCATCAAGCAAAGTATATTCAAAATTGCTTGTTACTTCAGCAGCACTAACGCCAACAATTGGAATTGTGCCTAACAGAAGAAATATGGCAAGAAAAATTGAAAATGTCCGTCCAATATTTTTTTTAAATGTATTTTTCATATAGATTCTCCTTTAAAAAGTAAATTTGAATTTTAATTGCTGACTACGGAGATCCACTACTCTCCGTATTGTTGGAGAGTAATAAAATATACTCACAAACGAATTATACCATATTATGTATATCTTGTCAATGCTTTTGGCTTATTTTATTAGTATTTTACAATTTTAATAACTTTTTTGACAATTTTAGACAAAAAATATCAGGGATTTCCCTGATATTTTAATCAAAATCATTTGATGCTCTATTATCTGTATCATATAATACAACTGTACCCTTTATCTCTTGATATCTGGAATCATCAATTTTCCACTCTCCTTTTTCAAGTTGTAAAGTTATAGTGTCTACTTTATTTCCATAATTTGTAAATCCAAGATAGCCTTCATAGTCCCATTGAGTAGTATTATTTCGCTTATCCTCAGCGGCATTATTATTATTATGGTTATAACTAATCTCACGTATAACCTTACCATTGCTATCTTTATCTATACTTGTTATATTAAATACTACTCCAATATACCCATTTGTATATGGTTTTGAAACATCACTACCTTTTACAGCTATTGTTGAATTAGGTAATTTAAACTCTCCATACCAAGCCTGTATAAAGTTATTATCAGCTGTGCTCATCATTTTTGAATTTAATGTAAATCCTGAAGTTGAACCTACTGCAAGAGGTTCTAATTGTTCAGACATACCAGATGTGTTTCCGGCTGTTACAGAATTAGCCACTGATCTATACCCATCTTTTGGTTTAAAATATATTGTATAATCGCTTCCTGAGAATTTTTCATACTTTCCATCTGAGTTTTTATAATATAAATTTATTTCTTTATCGAAATTTGTTCCATCTTTTGATATAATAATATGATGGTTGTATAAGTATTTCTCTAGAATAACTACTCTGTCCATCAAAAAATCCACTTGTTTTTAAATCAAAACTAATTCTATACCCCATTTTTGGTGCATTAACATATGATGTATTTGTATTTTTATATGGTCCAAGAGGTAATATTTTTTTAGCAGAACTTCCACTTATATTAATTTCTCCTCTATTCTCTAAAGAATTTATTTTGTTAGTATAAATATTAAATAATTTTACACCAGAGAAATATTGTACTCCTGTTAAGTCATTTATATTGTTTGTATCTGAAGACTTTCTAAATACTGATTTATAATCTATATCAGAGCAATCTGTTACTTTAAAATCATAAATTCTTCCTACGTTAGTTGTTTCTGCTCTTGCCATTGCAAAATAGTAAGCATCTGAATACATGTCATGCCAACTAGTATACTGTTTTTCATGATATTGTTTATTTTCGTAATTTGCATCACAGTAATCTACAAAATCAACTCTATTTGTAGAAATAGTAGTGTTTATATATTTTTCTTCAATAGTATCATTTTTTACTACATATTTTTTAACTGCATTAGAGAATATTAAATTTTCAAGAGCTTCTGAAGGCATATTATTAGTAACACCTATTAAAATAACGTTATTTTGTACTTGTGATACTATATCTTTTCCTGCTTCATTACTACTTGCAATTGCATTAAATTCCTTATCTCCTTTATTAATTTTAATTAATGAACCTGCTTCAACTTTAGAGCCCGATGAAATAGTTTGTAATCCTGTAAATCCATTATCCGTACGTTTTTTCACTTGATAATCGGATTTTAATACAACGTCTATATCAAATATTAAATAGTAATAATCTAAATAATTTGATGTATCCGTAATTGTAGCATACTGTGAACTTCCTTTAGTTCCAAAACTTACTGTAAAATCTGCATTTTTTTGTATAACATTTTGTTCTTTTGAAGATGATGGCGTGTGATCAATTATTTCTTTTGAAGTAACTTTTATTGTATCAAGTTCTAATGGATTATATACAATAATGTTAATTTTATTTTTGGCATCTCGATATCCAATACTTCCAGTTGTTGCTTTTTCATTCATGACATTAATTGCTTTATAATTGGCAGATAATTTTGGGTTTCTCACTCCATTATATTTTTTTAATGGTATGTATTTATTATTTTCATTTGTATCAAAATCACTAAAGGTTGATTTATTATTTTCATTTTTAACAAATGAATCTATAGAAGATTGAGATGGCAATTTACCGTTATTATTTGAATTTTTAAAATTACTTGCATACTTTAGACTGGCTTCTTTACTTTTGCTAGTTACAGTCAAAATATGACTTGTATCCGAATTAAATAATGTATAATTTTCTTCTCCAAATATATTTCCAGTACTTTCAGGAGGGACATCTGGATTGTCATCTATTTTACCACCTATTAATTGTTGTACGTTAAAGTGCTCAATTTTGTACTTAACTGTATCACCATTTTTTTCCAATTTATACTTCAAATCTTTAAGTAGAATTCTATTAGTTTTTAAATATGGCTTAACATTTGTATCTGTTGTAGTATATTTTTGAATACATGCATTACTATTATCATCAGAAGAAAATTCAGTATGTATATCTCCTGATGGTGGATCGTCGTCGCCAGGAGGATATCCCGGTACATCAGCTTCATCATAAATAAAAGTAACAACTGTAACTGCTTTATCAGCAGAATTTCCACCAACTTGAAATGATGAATCCGATTTTTTATTACTATTCTTGTTTATATTATCATTATCAGCTGCAGCTTTAGCTGTCTTGGCACTTGAAACAATTGCATTTTTATATTTATACATTTTTCCATTTGAAGCCATAGTAAGTGATCTACTAACTTGTAATTTTTCTCCCAAATTAATTTTATAATACTCTTGATATTCAACATTTGTTTTATCACTTTTTTTCACTGTTTTCTTACCAGAATTATTAATTATACTTTGTTTTCCATCTGAAGTAACCTTTATTTCTGAAGAATTAGCTATATCTAATAAATTACCTTTTGAATCAACATGTCTAATATATACTTCTTGAGGAGTGTAAAATTCTGTAGGTAATACTAATATATTATCAAATAAATTTATTGCTGACTGACCAGCACTTGCAAGCTTACGATTGCTACCAACTTTTTTCGAGTCATGGCTTCCTACATCATTTATTCCTCTATTTTCAGCTGCCCAGCCATTTGTACTTCCTCCATGATTATACCACACTATATAATCTGCTGCTTTATATGAACTATACCAATCTCCTCTATCATCAACTGTATATATATTTCCCGTTTTAGCAGCTAACGAAAAATATATCTCATTACTTCCATTATTTTTTAACCATTTATTCATCACCTTAGTTATAGCATTCTTTGATATATACCAATCTGATACAGTTATTGTTTGATTAGAACCAGCCAACTTTATATATGTAATTTTATCTTCGTAAAAGTCTTCACTGCCTCTATCAAAATGCAAACCATTTTGATAGACACTATCATTTTGACCTGTAACTGTTGCCTTTCTGGTTTCCAACTGATTACTAAGATTTATTGATGCTGAACTTGCCTTTATATCGTCTGTAGTCAAAGTTTTTTTACTTTTGTCATATCCAATATCTATTGATGAACTTCCATTAGACTTCCATCCCTCTAAATAGTTTGAAATTAACTGATTATGAAAAACTATTTTATATGTTCTATATGAACCCTCACTATATCTAAATGAATTATCAACATTTTCTATCCACGTTCCATACTTAAAATTAGATGGGGGATATCCATAAGTGTTACCATAAGTCCTAACAAGAGCTCCTTTTCCATTATTTGTAGCAACAGCCTTATACTTTAACTGATACCCATAAACGTTATTCCCAACAAGAGAAATTGCAATAAGACATATAAAAGTTAAAAATAATCTTAAAATTTTACTTTTTTTCACTGTTTCACCTACTCTCTTACCATAACATCTTTTTGATCTTTAAGTAAACTGTCAACTATAGTTGAATTATTATTATATAATGCACTAGACCCATCTATTGCATTTCCCATTTTCGCATCTATATATACAGTATATTTATCATTTTCATATTTAACTTTTGAACCATCAGATCCTATAGGATCCATATATAATAGGTTATATCTAGTATCTGAATTTTTAATTTCAAACTCTAATTTCATTCTTACTACATACTCAAGTCCATCAAAGTATATTGTTGGAAACATTACAGTTGATTTTCCTTCAATTACAATTTTGTGTTCTTTTACGTAATTTACATAATCTTCTAAACCTTCTGTTCCATATAAAACGTATTGCAAAATATTATCTTTCATTTCATCATAATTTATCGTTTTATAATCAATATTTAAAATAGAATCGTAATATCCTTCAGCTATTTCTTGTATTTGTGAATAATATTCTTTTTTTGTTGTATAAAGTTCTTTTGGTGTCTTAAAATTTTTCTCATCATCAACATAAAATTCTTTTTCATACACACTCTTATCTACACTAGCAAGCGTATATGGATATTGATCTTTATTAGATGGTTCTTTATCTTCACTAATATTTATCTTTTCATCATTTATAGTTAGAGTGTTATACTTAACAGCAAAATTTGAAATTAATTCATTCATTTGTCCTTTAAAAATATGCTTTTTACCATTTATCTTCTTAGTGTTTATTGTTATAATTTCATTTTCAATCATATCTTCTATTGCAGTCTGTTCATCAGTTTTGTATTTATTAATATCTTTTACTTTTAAATTTATCGCAGAGTTTAAATCTTTTTCTAGAATTTTTACCTTTGCATTTGCAAGATAACGTATTACTTCTATGTATGTTGCTTTATCATTTGCATTATCCTTAGTAATATCAGCATCTCCTATTATACCTCTATATTTAGCATATTCAACCCATATTGCATTATCATAATTTTCTTCTGGTTCCCCAGCAAATCCTGATATATCACTTGTATTAAAGGCTACTGATAAAATCATTTTTATTGCTTCAGACTTTGTAATACTCTCACCAGTTTTTGCACTTTCATTATTGTACATTTTGTCAAACCCATATGTTTTCATTGTTTCTTCATATTTTTTGTAAGGCTTGTACTTGTTATAATTTACAAGAGAAATAATTCCAAAAATAGCTAAACCTATTAATACAACAAAGGCTATGATTATCGCTATAGTAATTCTTGACTTTATTGTTTTTTTATCTGGTTTTACTTTTTTCTTTTTTTCAGGTTCATCTTTTTTTTGATAAGCTGGAATAATTTTTTTCTTTTTTTCTTTATTGCTATTCTCTTCGTTATTTTTTTCTAAACCTTTTTTCTCAGATGATGTATCTAGTTTATTTTTTTCCTTCTCATCTTTACTTTTTTTTGCATTCTTAGTTTCCATATCGTTTGTTTTATCAACACTCATTAATTTCACCTCTTAATCTCTATGGATTACATACTGGACAAGGATAAAATCCTTCCAATTGTATATATGTATTGTCTTTTTTCAACACTGCTTTTACCGATGCAGCTTGTTGTTTTGTAAATAAAAAACTTGGAGTAATATTAACATTTTCTTTATTACTTGCAAAAGCTCTATATTCTGGACAATTTTTATCTTTATGGTATAGATTTAAATTATACTTTGTCTTATATATTCCATCTGTATTTGGAATAGATAAATAATAACGAGTTATTTCTGTTAATTTTGATGTACTATATGCTCTTACATTTAAATATCTATTTCCAATTGATATTCCTTGAACTAAAGCCATTATACCAACATTTTGTATTTGACTCTCCATTTCTCCTTCTTCTAAAGTTGGAAATACGAAATTATATCTTATCCCTGCTTGTGATGCATAAGAATTATTGTTATTAGTTGCATATTCCATCTCGTCTTGTATAGAATTAATTATAACTGATTTTCTTTTATTTTGTAGGTTTGAAATTATTTTAGGTAATACATCTTTTTCCCTTTGTAATAATGAAGCATTACTATCAACATTTGCAACCAATTTTGAATTGTTTTTGCTATCTGATATATAGAAACTTGAAACTCCTATTTCATCTATATCTCCTGTATTTTTATATACATATCCTCTATGTGTAATGTAATCATCCATTGTAAATTCTACTATGTGAGTTGAATGAAGACCATTCTTTACAGCTGTTTCATAATCTTCTGTATAAGTAAGTTTGCTTACATCCCCTGGAGTTGCACATAAATAATATGTATATGAGTAATATTTCTTTGGCTTTAACACATGCTTTATTACATTTTGTCCATTTTCTGTAAATTCTTCAATTGAAGATACCTGAACTCCATTATAGTCTATTATAGCTATAGCTGGAATAAAATATTGTAAGTAATTTTCAGCAGTATCATTACCTTTTATTCCAAAATTATTATATAATGAATTTAAAAAAGTATCAACACCCACTTGTGCATTTACACTGATTTTATTATCACTAGTACCTGAGTATCCATAGTCAATTTCCTTATCTGAGTTTTCAACTTCTTTCATTTGATTAGAGGCATCATCTAATGCAGCATTTATTATTTTTTTGTAATACATTTCTTGTTCTTCTGCTTTTATTGTAAAAGAAACATTTACATATACTGTTATAATAATTGGAAGAGTAATTCCAACAAATATCAAAGCAAAGTCTGTAATTTTCATTTATACACCCCTTTTCAAATATATTTATTTAATAGTTTGAGCTTTAGAAATCAGTTTTAAAATTTCTGTAGCATCACTCGCATCAATAAACCCATCCTTATTAACATCAGCAGCTTTTAACTGAGTTTCATTCAACGTAACAACTTTGGCGAAATACTCTAATAGCATTTTATTATCTTCTTCTGTTATTTTAAAATCTTGATTAACATCACCAGTTATATACCCATTTTCTAAATACTCATTTATGTATTCCATATCCTCAGCTGTAATTTTTTGATTATTATCAATGTCATATAGCTCTTTTTCTTGGCTAGTAAGTTCCTCATTATTTTCTAGATATTTATTTACTTTTTCTATGTCATCACTTGTAAATGTTTTTTTAATCTCACCAGTAGTAGATGATGGCTCTTTCAATTCAAGAGTAATTATTGTACTATCAGAACGATATCCTAGTGTATCAACTGCATATACTTCTATTTTATATGTATTACCATCTTGAAAAAAATCTTTGTTTTTTTCTAATTTATTTGACCTATTATAATCATAACTTTCTTTTGTACTATTATCTGTTATACTCCAAATATATTTTTCAATTTCATTTGGAATATTTGTATCTTGATTATTAAATGCTACAGATGTAGCTTCTATATCTGTATCTATAAATTTATTATATGAAATTTGAATACTATTACCAGTAACCCCTTCTCCACCAACTGTAATTCTTGGCGCACCTGGAGCCTGTATATGTCCTTTATATGTTGCGTCAATTTTTGCCCATGAGTTGTTTTTTATAATTCCCCCATAATTTACTTCTATTCTTGTCTTAGAAGATGTAACTATAATTGAATTGAACAAAGAACCTGCAAGTGTTGTATTACTATTTTTTACTTTTACATATATTTCGTCGTTCTCATTCATTAAGTATATATTATTTTTTAGCTGTTTATCCATAACGCCATTGGATTTTTCTAATGAATTAAATATATCATCGTTATAGTCTATATAGCTTTGCTCAACATATGTATCACCTGTAATGTTATCTTTGTCTTTTGTTAAAACTTTCCTGTGCGCTTCAATCTGTATATCATATATATTTCCTGTATTACCTAATTCATTTACTAAATTATTATACATATTTTGATCAATATATCCATTATTCATTACTTGATCTGCGAAATTGGTAGTCGCCTTTAATACTAAATTATATGACATATCATCTTGTCTTTCAAAAAAATTATATAGAGGAAATAGCACCATAAGAAGTACTAAAACAATTATAGTTATAACAATACTTAAATTATCCTTCATAAATACTATCTCCCCCTTTTACTATCAAATAATATAATTTAATTTAGCGTTATTTCTATATTTTTGTTTCCCTTGTATCTTAAAATGTAATTCTTTGTACCTATTTTCTTTAATGCCTCAGCATAACTCATATTACTATCCAAATTCCCTGATTCAGTCGTTATTGTAACGTTATATCCGTCATCTGATTTTTTCTCACCATATAGGTCCTTTTTAATGTAATTTACAAAATATGAAAATACATCAGTACTCGTCAAATGAGCTTGACCTTTTTGTGCTTCTTCGAGTCCAGTTGTTGGAGTATTAATAATAGATGTTTCTATTCCCACTGAATACTCAAATGCAGAGTCAGCAAATCTATTTACACTTAAAAATAGAACAATAGCTAAACTTACAGCAATTATAAATATAATAACATATGTAGCTGTATATAATAATGTATTTGTTGATTCATCCATTATTTTCACCCCCTGAATACTAATTTTCCTTTAATATTATTGTCACTTTATTATTATCTCTTTTTATTGTAGAACTGTATGTTTTAGATGCCTCTGTTGAATTTACAGACAAATCTCCTGTACCTGCATTTTCAACATTTAAACTTCTTTTTAAAGCTTCTTCATTATATGGACTACCATTTCCATCTACAACACTAACTAAACTATTATTTTTATACTTCTTAACTGTATTTAATACATCTAAAGCTGTTTTTTGAGTATTATCATATGAGTCAAACTCATCGAATCCAGATTGAATAGAAGTATCTGTTTCATACACTTGTCCATATACAGTTACAACTTGATTTATAATTAAAAGAACTGCACTTGCAATTGCCATTGTCACAATTAAGCTTACAGCAATTATCAATGCTTTATTTGACATGTAATCCAATAGTGAGACTCACCTCCTAAATTATATAACTATAATTAACTAGTCATTTGTTTCAATGACGTCAAGTCTTTTATATCTATTATTTCATCTTGATTTACATCAGCGGATTTAAGTTGATCAGAAGAAAGATTTACTTCTTTAGATAAATATTTTTCTAATAATGTCACATCAAGAACATTAACAGTTCCATCTCCATTTACATCACCAAGCATAAACACTTTATCATTGTTATTTTCTAAATTTTTATACTCTTCTTCTTTAATAGTTCCTCCATAATTTATATATACACGAACATTATTTTCAGTTCCGCCTATTCCTAAAGTAAATGCATTAAATAAAACTGTAGCAATTGTTACATTTTCATTTTTTATTCTAACAGAAAATTCATCGCCTTTATTCATTGTATATATTCTATTTTCATTATCAACTTCCATATTAGCATCATCATTTAATTTATAATTAGCATACATATATGGAAGACTAGTAATTTCTTTCTTATCTAATGAAGAATATTGATTTAGTGACATCTTTGAATATGGTATATCACCATTTGAGTTTAATACTTTTAATATTTGTTCTTGTGTGTATTTTATTTCTGACGTATTATATGATAACTTAATATCTGATTTTTTATAACTATAAGCAACATTTCGAGAAGATATCTTTAAACTATCTTCACTATTTGTCCACTGTCCAGCATACAAAGAATAATCAAGAATAGATATAACTCTATTTTCATTATTATATACAAAAAGTGCAGGTTCATATTTTTTAGCAACATGTTCCATTTTTACATCATACACATTTCCTGTGACTGAAAGCCTTGATATGTAATCGTTATACATTTCTTTTGTTAAATATCCTTTTGCAGTTACATTGTCTACAAAATTACTAGTAATTTTAAGTGCAAGAGAATATGATATATCATCCATTTTTTCAAAAGCAATGTATAATGGTAATATAAATAAAATAAGTATTGAAATTAATATTGAAAAAACTCTTTGTAAATTATCTTCCATATTCCCTCCTTATTATACATTTAACCTTCGTTATTAATAGTAATTAAAGTTCCTTGTTTCCCATCATTTATTGAAACATTTTCCTCAACTTTTACAGAAAATCTTTGCCCGTCCATAATATCTTGAATTGCTAAATCATAGGTTGTTCCTTTATTAGCATTACTATATCGTCTTGTTCCAGTTGCTAGTTTAGGTGTGTAATTTTCATATTCATCTATGTATTTAATATCAATTACATTAATTTGAACCTCTTCATTGTCATAAAAATAATTAAGTAAATTTTTTACATCTGCTCCTGTAATATAATTACTACCAGATACATTATATGTTCCTGCTGTTAAAATATCTTGAATACTTTGTTCATAATTTGCAGCAAAACCCTGGCCACGTCCTACATTTGATGCCATTTGTTTCGCTGTGT
>ERZ791623.1022-NODE-1022-length-12919-cov-5.136272_pt1 | contig 12919 bp, 9 predicted proteins | sample MGYA00510268_ERZ791623 | MGnify/ENA primary metagenome ERZ791623 (study PRJEB30046, sample SAMN00715216) | human gut metagenome | study: EMG produced TPA metagenomics assembly of the A metagenome-wide association study of gut microbiota in type 2...
GCCATCAAGTACGGCAACCGCCTGATCATGATGCACGAGGGCCACATCATCTATGATGTCTCCGGGGAAGAGAAGAAGAACCTGCACGTCTCCGACCTGCTGGCCAAGTTCCAGATCGCGTCCGGCGGCGAGTTCGCCAACGACCGCATGATCCTTTCTTAAAAAAGATGAAGCGGCAATAAAGTAGTTGCTTCTTAAAACATAGAGAACCCCCCTGCCGGGAGATCACCGGCAGGGGGGGTCTCTATTAGAGTATTGGGTTTGCGGTGTTATTTGTTCTTCTCGTTACGGTACGATTTACTTTTTGAACGCCTGCACCTGATTCCATGCCTTGATAACCTCTGTGCGGCTTACAGGATCAGTTGCTTCATAGGTTTCGCCGTTGCTCTTCGCGGCCTTGACCAGGTCGTTCTCCACGGCCCATGCAATGGCCTTGTCAGTCTCAGTGGCATTGGCGTTCAGCACGGCGGCGGGTTCAGGCTTTCCTGCATTGTTCCACACCAGTTCAGCCAGCTCACCTCGGTTTGTTGGAATAGCTGTACCGGTTGGCAGGGCGCAAATCAGATAGAACTCAGTACCCAACTGATAGGTCTGGTAGGCCAGCACCGCGGTACCCGCGGCGGCAGTACCAATGATGAGGGTAGTGCCCAGAATGTTGGGCTCTTCCTCAATGCTTGCATCCTTTGTCATGGCTTCGATAATAACATTTTCACCCGGCATGGTAAAGGTAATGGTTTCAGCCTTGGGTTCAACAGCGTTCAGCACGCTGGCAGGCTTAATTGTCCACTGGTCAAAAGTCTGAGCATCGGAAAGAATGCTCTTATCAAAGGTTACTTCCACTGTTGCACCTTTTTCAATGGTAATGTCACCATTGTCATTGATAGTAGCATCCTTGCCGTTTACTTTTGCAATACCGCCAAGAAGGGATAGAGTGTAGGTGACCTTTTCTTCTTTCTGGGGAACATTGTAACTCCACTTAATCTGATTGCCAGTGATTTGATTCGCGGGAGCGGTATTTTCGGTCTCTTTGACATCAACTTTGACGATATAATCGCCCGGTTCCGTAGGGAGCCCGCGGTCATTCAATTTCTCACCGGGAACTTCATTTCCCTTATCATCATAAAACTTCCTATTGATGATATCATCAGCATTGACTTGAGTATTGTTCGATGTCACTTCTCCGGTTACCGCGTCAAACTTGAGGTCAACATCCGGGTCGATCACATCTTTTTGTGTCCATTTTGCAGTCAAGGTTATATCATAGTCCGGCATGGAGAAACTATAATTGCCGTTCTCATCTGGGCCGTTCAAGGATGAAGCGGTTTCTCCATCAGGAACGGTAACTTCCCAATGATTAAAGTTATAGCCGGTTTTCTTTGTGGGTGTAGGAACAGAAACGGACGAACCATAGTCGTACGAGTTCGTTTTCTTGTTTTCGTCGTTCTCCAGTGTTACAGTATGGCTATGTGCGTTCCAATGGGCATACAAGATGATGTTGCTGCTGACGGCTTCTGTAAATGTATATTTTGTGCCGCCTTCTGCCTGTGTATACCAGCCATCAAAATCATAACCTGTACGCTGTGGGGTTATGGTGGGGACGCTTGCAGTCCCTAGCTTCTTGTTGCTGTAAACAGTCTGCTTGTCCATAGTGCCACTACCATTTATAGTGCCACCGTTCAAGTCAAAGTTGATATCACACAGATACTGAACTTTGCTGGTTAGTGTATCATTGCCTGTTGTATTAACTGTGACTTTGTCCCAGTCTGTTTTATATCCATTATATTTTACATCACTTAGATTCGTACAATCTTTGAATGCGTTGACATTTATAATTTTAATATTCTTTTCAAGGAGTACGCTCTTAAGATTGGTGCATCCATTAAACGCGCCTGGGCAGATTTGCTCCACACTTATGGGTACTTTTATTTCTGTTAACCCTGTACAACCCTTAAAAGCCATATTACTGATGTTGGAAATGCCATTTGTTAAGGTGACATGAGATAGCGCAGTATTTCCTGAAAAAGCCTGATCCATATCTGTGATGGTACTCGGAATCGTAATGCTTGTTAATTGAGTACAGCCAATGAAAGCAGTTTGACCAATCGTTTTTACGCCTTCATGGATTGTAACCTTCTTTAGATTAGGACAATAATAGAATGCCTGATAGTCGATTTCGATTACCGTATTAGGTATTGTGACTTCTGTAAGTGAATTGCATTTATTAAAAGCCCACATTGCAATTTTGGTTACAGTATAGTTCTTGTCCTTGTATGAAATTGAGCTCTCAATGGTAAGTTGTGTAGGACTTCCTGATGTACCGGAAACTGTAACCGATTGTCCATCGGCGTTAACTGTATATATGAGGTTCCCATCAGTAAACTTAATCGGAGCCGCTGCTACTGCTCCCATGGGTAGGAATGTTAACGTTATGCTGAGTGCCACTAATAGACTGACAAACCGTTTTTTCATGGATTTCCTCGCTTTCATGGATGAGTGCCGCAGAAAAACGACATAGAATGTATGGCAAAAAAAGGTAATAATACCAATTTGAAGAATACCATGCGTGGAATTCTCTGTCAATGGAATTGTAGGAACTCACAAAAAAGTTTGGAGGAATGTACAAGAAAAGGCTTTTCCAGCATCGCGGGCAATAAAAAAGAACCCGTCCCCGGGGAAAATCCGGGAACGGGTTGAGTACGGAAAGCTTACCGCTTGATATCGTAGTTCATGTTCATCAGGTTGCGGATGGAGCTGACATCGTCGGTGATGTTGGCATCGCCGTGGATGGTGTGCTTGATGGCGCTGCTTGCCACGGCAAAGTTGATCATGTCCATAGCCTTATAGTTGTGCAGCATGGCGTAGATCAAGCCGCTGGCAAAGGCATCGCCGCCGCCCACGCGGTCCAGAATATTAAAGGTGTAGAGCTTGCTCTCAAAGGTGTGGCCGTCGTACCACATAAAGGCCTTGAGGCTGTTCTCGCTGCCGCTGTGGGCATAGCGCACATGGCGGGCAATGCACTTGAGGTTGGGGTAGCGGGCAATGAAATGCTGGAAGATCTCGTCCTGCTGCTCATAGCTGGGCTGCAGGGGCACGCCATCCTTCCAGTCGCCCTTGCTGTGATCGTTGTCGTCCTTCCACAGGTGGTAGGGCTCAATGCCCAGCAGAACGTCAACGTAAGGCAGGCACTCGGTGCAGAAATCGCGGGCTTCCTCCCAGCTCCACAGGGTAGAGCGGAAGTTGCCGTCAAAGCTGACGGTCAGGCCCTTCTTTTTGGCCACCTTGAGCATATCGATGATGAGGCCGCGGCAGTTGGGGCCCAGTGCCGGGGTAATGCCGCTCAGGTGCAGCCAGTCGTAGCCGTCCAGCAGAGCGTCCAGATCGACCTGGGAGAAGTCATACTCGGTAATGGCACTGTGCTTGCGGTCATAAATGACCTTGGAGGCGCGGATGCCGTAGCCGGTCTCCAGATAATAAGTACCCAGCCGGTTGGAGGGGGTCTCGTTGGGTTCGGTCAGGATCATGGGGGTGCAATGCACATCGTTGGAGCGCAGCCAGCGCACCGCGCTCTTGCCCAGGCTGTTGTTGGGCACTACGCTGAAGAAGGTGCTGTCCACACCCAGGTTGGCCAGGGCCAGTGCAATGTTGGCCTCGCTGCCGCCGTAGCTGGCTTCAAAGCTGGATGCCATGCGGATCTTTTCGTAGTTCGGCGGGGTCAGACGGAGCATGATCTCGCCGCAGGTGATGAATTTCTGGCCGTTGGGCTCGCTGCCGAGGATGGGATTGTAGTGTTCCATAACGCTCCTCCTAAAAAGTCGTTTCCGGGATCCATTTCATGTGAGAACACATTGTTGTATCCATTATACCGCACTGCGCACCGGATAGCAAGCAAATGCTGTTTCGGCCGAGAGAAAAAGAAAAAGAAATTTTGGTTGTTTTGACGAAAGAACCCCTCAGTCACCTGCGGTGACAGCCCCCCCTAATAGTGGGGCCTTTGGCATTGCGTAAAGCCTTATGGTTTTGCCAAGGCCGCCCCTACTAGGGGCGGTGGCATCCCGCAGGGATGACGGTGGGGTTCACACCCCCGTCAGGTCAAAGCTGGGCGTATACTCTTCCTTTGCACTGCTCTTCTGCTGCATATAGCCAGAACTGAGGCCCAGATCCATGGCGTAGTTGACCACCCGGCGGTATTCGTAGGTGGTGATGCGCCGCCCGATACCGTGGTCTGCCGCCTGATAGAAGGGGGTGTACTGGCTCATCACGCTGGGCAGGAAGCACCCCGGGTCGGCCTTGTTCCAAGCCGCCATCTGATCGAGCACGGCAAAGCTGTCATCCACATGGCCGGGCAGGGCAAGGTGGCGCAGGATCACGCCCCGCTGCAGGATGCCCTCGCTGTCAAAAACAGGGTGCCCGGCCTGAGCCATCATGGCTTCAATGGCGGGCCTGGCCTGCGCAAAATAGTCCGGCGCAGCGGAAAGTTCTGCCGAAAGGGCAGGGGAAACATATTTCAGGTCGGCCAGCCAGATGTCGATGAAGCCGCGCCAGGCGTGCACGCTCTCCACGGTCTCGTATCCGCCGGTGTTGCAGACGATGGGCAGACGCAGCCCCTGCGCCCGGGCCAGGTCGAGGGCAACGATGATCCAGGGCCGCCACTGCCCAGGCGTGACAAGGTTGATGTTGTGGGCTCCCTGCGCCTGCAGGTCCAGAAAGATCTCAGCCAGGCGCTCCACGGTGATCTCCTTGCCCAGCCCCTCGGCGCTGATGGGGTAGTTCTGGCAGAAGCAGCACTTGAGGGTGCAGCCGGAGAAGAACACCGTGCCGCTGCCCCGGGTACCGCTGATGCAGGGTTCCTCCCAGAAATGCAGGGCCGCGCGGGCTGCTTTCAGGGTGCGGCCCGCCCCGCAGAAGCCCGTCTGCCCGGCGGCCCGGTCGGCTTTGCACTGCCGGGGGCAGAGAGTGCAGGCTTCCGGCACGGCAACAGAAATGGTTTTGGGCATAATATCCAAGTCCTTTGCAAAAGATTTGACAGAATTACTCTTGTTTATTATACCATTTATGACATGGAATGTGGTATACTATGATAGAATATTATATATCATGCAAAAATACTACATATCGGACGGAGGATGTCATGCGCACCGAAAACGAGGAGATCCGGGATCATTTGAAATATCTCTCCCTGCTGGCACGGGATTACCCCTCGCAGGCGGCCGCCGCCAGTGAGATCATCAGCACCCAGGCCCTGCTCAAGCTGCCCAAGGGCACCGAACATTTTATGAGCGACCTGCACGGTGAAAACGAGGCTTTTGTCCACATCCTGAACTCGGCTTCGGGTGTCATCCGGGAAAAGGTGGATATCGTGCTGGGGGACAGTGTGCCGGAGCAGACCCGTGCCGAGCTGGCAACGCTCATCTATTACCCCAACGAGAAGCTGCCCCAGCTCAAAGCTGGGTGCGCGGATGAGGAAGCGCTTGACCACTGGTACACGGAGACCCTGCTTCAGCTCATTGATATCTGCCGGTTGGTGTCCTCCAAGCATACCCGGCAGCATGTGCGCTCTTGCCTGCCGTCCAGCTGCGGGTATATTCTGGATGAGCTGCTCCATGCCCACTTTGAGGACCACGACAAGGACCTTTATTACGGGCAGATCGTGGGCAGTATCATCGAAAATGGCCGCGCCGACCGGTTCATCGTCCGGCTGTGTGAGCTCATCAAGCGGCTGGCTGTGGACAAGCTGCACATCGTGGGGGACCTGTTTGACCGCGGCCCCCGGCCTGATATCATACTGGACCGGCTCATGCGCCACCACCATGTGGATATCCAGTGGGGCAACCATGACGTGGTCTGGATGGGTGCCGCCGCCGGAAGTCCCATCTGCGTCTGCACTGTGCTCAAAACGACACTGGCCTACCACAACCATGCCATGCTCGAGGACTGCTACGGCATCAACCTGCGGCACCTGCAGCGGATGGCTGAGCAGTTCTACGGAAATGACGACCTGACCCTCTGGATGCCCCACACCGACGCGGCGCGCGGCCCTTACACCGAGGGAATGCTCCACCGCTGTGCCGTGATGCACAAGGCCGTGACCATTCTGATGCTCAAGATGGAGTGCAAGGTCATCGACCGCAACCCGGATTTCAAGATGCAGGGTCGGGATTTCCTGCGGCACATCGATTGGAAAAAGGGAACCGTGACCCTGAACGGGCAGGCATACCCCCTGCGGGACACCAGCTTCCCCACTGTGGACCCGGCAGACCCCGCCGCCCTGAATGATGATGAGCGGCTGGTGCTCCGCAAGCTGGTGGAATCCTTCCGGCAGAGCGAGCGTTTGCAGCAGCATGTGGAATTTTTGTATGCCAAGGGCAGCGTTTACCACATCGAGAACGGCAACCTGCTCTACCACGGCGTGGTGCCCATGACCAAAAACGGCAGCTTTGCCGTGGAGCGGTTCGAGGGACACAACTACTCGGGCCGCGGCTTGATGGACTACTGTGACGAGCGGGCACGCTGCGGCTACTTTGCTCCCGAGGGCAGCACGGCCCGGCGGAGCGGTCAGGACTTTTTGTGGTATCTGTGGTGCGGCAAGCTGTCGCCGTTGTTCGGCCGCAGCGCCATGACCACCTTTGAGCGGCTGTATATTGCCGACCCCGCCACCCACGAGGAAGTCAAGGACCCCTATTATACATGGTACAATGAAGAGGCCGCCTGCCGCCGTATCCTGGCGGAATTCGGTCTGCCCGGCACCAGCCACATCGTCAACGGCCATGTCCCCGTGCAGGAGAAGAAGGGCGAGAGCCCCATCAAGGGCGGCGGACGCCTCGTGGTCATCGACGGCGGGTTCTGCCGCGCCTACCATGAAAAGACCGGCATTGCAGGGTACACGCTGGTGTACTCCAGCCGCACCATGTCCCTGCGGACCCATCAGCCCTTTGTCAGTGCCGAAAAGGCCGTGAACGAAAACATCGACATCGTGTCGCAGAAGAACATTCTGGAAACGGAGAACCACCGCATTCTGGTGGAAGAGACGGACGAGGGCGAGATCCTTCGGGAGCGGGTGCATGACCTGAAACAGCTGGTCAAGGCCTATCAGCTGGGCTGGATCAAGGAGACCTGCAGCGAGGATTGCGTCTGGTAAGGGGCGCTGATTGTAAAATTTTTGAAATAAGAAACAAAAATATCGAATATTTCCGCAGATTCTGGGCAAAACAGAAAATAATCCGGCAGGGGAAAAGGGGGCTTTGCTTTTTGCCCGAAGTTGTGTATAATAAGATAGTTGTATCGTGAGGGTGTGTACCCAGCGGTGCGCGGAGAGATCAAGTAAGAACCCTGAGTGGCCCTGCCGCTGGCGGGCCTGCGACAAGGAGATTATAAAATTGGAAAAGTTTGTTATTACGGGCGGCAAGCCCCTGCATGGCGAAGTCACCATTTCCGGTGCAAAAAATGCGGCTGTGGGCATTCTGCCTGCCACCATTCTGGCGGCAGATGTCTGTGTGATCGAAAACCTGCCGGACATCAGTGATGTGGCAGTCAGCCTGAAGATCCTGAGCACCCTGGGTGCCAGCATCAAGATGCTGAACCGCAATACCTACGAGATCGACACCACCCACCTGAACAGCACCAACGTCCCGGACGATCTGTCCCGCCAGATGCGTGCCAGCTACTACTTCCTGGGTGCACTGCTCTCCCGCTTTGGCAAGGCACAGGTGGCCATGCCCGGCGGCTGCAATCTGGGCCCCCGCCCCATCGACCAGCACCTCAAGGTGTTCAGCGCGCTGGGTGCAGAGGACAGCGTGGACTACGGCATGATCACCGTGCGTGCCAAGGAACTGAACGGTGCCCATATCTTCTTTGATAAGGTCAGCGTGGGCGCTACCATGAACGGTATGCTCTCCGCTGTGATGGCACAGGGCCAGACCATTCTGGAAAACTGCGCCAAGGAGCCCCATGTCGTTGATCTGGCAAACTTCCTGAATATGTGCGGCGCGGATGTGCGCGGTGCCGGCACCGATGTGATCAAGGTGCGTGGCGTGGAAAAGATGCACGGCTGCACCTACAGCATCATCCCTGACCAGATCGAGGCGGGCAGCTACATGGTTGCCGCTGCTGCCACCGGCGGCGACGTTCTGATCAAAAATGTCACCCCCAAGCATCTGGAACCCATTACGGCAAAGCTCCGCCGTGCCGGTGTGGATGTGGAGGAATTCGATGATTCCGTCCGCGTCTCCCGCAAGGGCGATATCCTGCCGCTGAAGATCAACACCATGCCTCACCCGGGCTTCCCCACCGATATGCAGCCCCTGATGGGTGTGCTGCTCAGCGTGGCAAAGGGCACCTCCACCATCACCGAGAGCGTGTGGGATAACCGCTTCCGCTATGTGGACGAGCTGCGCAAGATGGGCGCAGTGGTGCAGGTGGACGGTCAGGTGGCCGTGTTTGAGGGTGTGGACAAGCTGAACCCTGCCCCCCTGCGTGCTTCTGACCTGCGTGCCGGTGCGGCCATGGTCGTTGCTGCCCTGATGGCAGACGGCACCAGCGAGATCGAGGAGATCGGCCACATTGAGCGCGGCTACGAGAACATTGTGGAAAAGCTGCGCGGCCTGGGCGCTGAGATCAGCAAGGTGGATCGGATGCCTGTCGCACTGGAATCGGCAATGTGATCATTCAGAACCTCTCAGTCTGTTTTGCAGAAGTTTTCCTGACAGGGAGCTTTTGTGAAGCAATGACGGAGAGGTTCGTTTCTTGAGGTTTGAAATGTCTGAATTCATCTCGTTATACTCTGGTTCCTCCGGCAACTGCAGCGTGGTGCGCACGGGGGAAAAGTACATCATCATCGATATGGGAAAGGGCGTGCGCACCACCTCGGCGGCACTCAAGGAGCTGGGCCTGAACATCAGCGATTGTGCGGGCATTCTGGTCACCCATGAGCACTCTGACCACGTCAAGGGGCTGGCCACCTTCCTCAAAAAGAATCCGCTGCCGGTATACGGCGCAGACGATACGCTGGATCTTCTGGATGCAAACGGCATCGTGCCCGCCAGCTGTGAGCTGCGCACCCTGTCCGGCGGGGAAGAGGATGTGGGAGATTTCGGCGTGACGATGTTCCCCACCAGCCACGACGTGCCCTGCGTGGGCTACCGCATCCACACCCCGGACAACAAGACAATGACCATTGCCACCGACCTGGGAGTCCTGACCCCGCCGGTGCATCAGGCCCTGAGCGGCTGTGACCTGGTGGCGCTGGAAAGCAACTACGACCTCCACATGCTCCGCAGCGGGCGGTATCCCTACTACCTGCGCTCCCGCATCGAGTCCAACCGGGGCCACCTCTCCAACGATGAGTGCTCGGCAAAGCTGCTGGAGCTCATTCAGGAGGGATGCAAGAAGTTTGCCCTCTGCCATCTCTCGCAGGAGAATAACACCCCGGCACTTGCTTTGCAGACCATGTTCAACACCCTGGGCGCGGCAGGTGTCGTGCCGGAAAAGGACTGCATCGTGCAGGCCCAGCGCCGCAATGAGATCAGCCCCGCGCTTACATTTTAAGAAAAAGGCCCTCTCCATCATTGCTTTGCAAAGCATGACGGACAGGGCCATTTTTGTTGTTATGCCAGATCCGGCAGGATATCGGGCCAGAGGGCCTGCTCCTGCCGCAGGTCGGTGAAAACGCAGTCCAGATAGATCTTGTTCACAGCCGAGATGATGGTGCTGCGCAGGAGCTTGCGTGCATCATCCACATCCGGCTCCAGCTCGGAAAAGCTTTTGGTCAGGCCGAACACATAGGGCAGGTAATTCTCCAGCTCATCGCAAAAGGTATCATACGCCTGCGCGGAGGTATAATGCGCCCGCTGCATCTTGAACAGACTGTCGATGTTTTCCATGGACAGGACATTTTTAGAAACCACGATGTAGATCAGGCAGGCCAGCTGATCCCGGGTATACTTCTTTTTGATGGGGTGGCTGATGATCCCTTTCTTAACGTAGTTGCTCACCATGGAAGCGGTGAGCTCCACCCCCTGAAATGTGCGGAAACACCCGTTGACAAACTGTACACTCTGATCCAGATAAAGCCCTACGGTGGGGAGTTCTGCATACCGGGGCAGGGCAAACCCTGCGGCGCAGGCCGCAACGCGGCGGTTTGATTCTAATTTCATGCGGACAGTATACCATGTTTTGGAAATGCGGTCAACAGGAAATTGAAAACTTTTGAAATAATTCAATAAAACAGTTGACAGGGTTTTGAAAAGCTGATATAGTGATTCAGACAACAGGAAAAACTGCGGCATCCGCTGCCGCCGGAATGGAGATAAATGCTTATGAACACCAAGATCGTTGTGGATTCCTCCGCCAGCCTGTACACCTTGCAGGGCGTGGATTTTGAATGCGTTCCCCTGAAGATCATCACCGACGATGCCGAATATCTGGACAACGGCACGATGGATGCCGTGGGCATGGCCCAGACCCTGCGTACCTATAAGGGCAAGACCTCAACTTCCTGCCCCAACGTCAGCGACTGGCTGGCCGCCTACGAGGGAGCCGACGAGGTGTATGCCATCACCATCACGGGCACTCTGTCCGGCAGCTACAATGCCGCCCAGCTGGCCGCTGAGGAATACCAGCAGGAGAACCCCGGCAAGCGGGTGTTCGTGCTGGACAGCCTTTCCACCGGCCCGGAGCAGCGCCTGCTGGCCGAGCATCTGCGGGATCTGCTGGCTGAGGGCAAGGAGTTTGACGAGGTCTGTGAAGAGATGCTCCGCTACCACAAGCACACCCATCTGCTCTTCTCGCTGGAATCGCTGGCCAATCTGGCCCGCAATGGCCGCGTGAAGCCTGCCGTTGCTGCTGTGGCGCGGATGCTGGGCATCCGGGTCATCGGACAGGCAAGTGAGGCCGGAGAGCTGGATGTTCTCTGCAAGACCCGTGGCGAGCATGGTGCGCTGGAGCGCATCGTGCTGGAACTCAAGGAGCACGGCTACACCAACGGCAGGCTCCATATCTCTCACTGCGGCAATCCCGCCGCCGCCGAGCGCCTGAAGCACATGGTAAAGGCTGTGTTTGATGGAGCAAAGGTGGACATCAGCGAATGCGGCGGTCTGTGCAGCTATTATGCAGAACTGGGCGGCCTGCTGGTTGGTTATGAGGACGCGGAAGCATAAGCGAACGGCCCTCGGAAAAATTCTGCCCACGATTGAATAGGCGCTCATAGCGGGGAAAGCCGTTGTGGGCGCTTTTTTGTTTGCAAAATCTTCCGCTCTGCGCTATACTAACAGCATCAAAAATCGCCGTGGGCGGCAGGGGAGGGATACCACATGTTCAGATTGCCCATCGTCAAGTTTTTCAACCGCATCTTCAACCGTGTCACGATCACAGTGGTGCTGGTGGCTCTACAGGTGCTCTGGCTGCTCTGGGCGTTCTGGTCCTTCACGGCGGGGCGGGTCTGGCTGAACGGTGCCCTGAAGGCACTGAGCATCATGATCGTGCTATATCTGGTGCGCAAGGATGAAAACAGCGCTTATAAGATCGGCTGGATCGTTCTGATCGGCCTTCTGCCCCTGCTGGGCGGCGCGCTTTATCTGGCTTTTGGCAACAAGGCCCCCGCCAAGTATCTGCGGGAGCGGATGCAGAAGGTGGAACAGGCCCATCAGACTGAGCTTGCCCAGCCCGAGGGCCAGACCGATGCGCTGGATATCTCCAGCCGGAACCTGAGCCGCTATGTGGCAAAGTTCGGGCCGTATCCGGCCTGGAGGGATACCGCTGCTCACTATTTTTCCTGCGGGGAGGAGATGTATCCCCAGCTGCTGGCGGATCTGGAAAAGGCAGAGAAGTTCATCTTTCTGGAATTCTTTATTCTCCGTTCCGGCAAAATGTGGGACGGTGTAGAGCAGATCCTCCGCCGCAAGGCCGCCCAGGGCGTGGATGTGCGGCTGATCTACGATGATTTTGGCAGCCTGCTGGGCCTGCCCAGTGATTTTGTCATCCGCATGGAGAAGGCGCATATCCGCTGCATCCCTTTCAACCCGGTGGTGCCGCTGGTCTCGCTGGTGATGAACCACCGCGACCACCGCAAGATCGTGGTGGTTGACGGCAATGTGGCCTACACCGGCGGCGTGAATCTGGCGGATGAGTATATCAATGCCGAGCAGCGCTTTGGTTACTGGAAGGATGCGGCCATCCGTCTGGAGGGTGCCGCTGTCTGGAACTTTACCGTGATGTTCCTCAATGCATGGAACGCCTTCCGCCCGCAGGAGACCGATTACACCGCCTTTGCGCCCACCCGCATGCCCGCAGTGCAGGATGGCGTGGTGCAGCCCTACGCGGACAGCCCGCTGGACGAGGAACCGCTGGCCGAGACGGTCTATCTGGACATCCTCTCTCAGGCCCAGAGATATGTTTATATCTATACGCCCTACCTGGCCGTGGGCGAGGAGATGCTGGATGCTCTGAAAAATGCGGCCAAGCGCGGGGTGGACGTGCGGCTCATCCTGCCCGGGATCCCGGATAAGAAGCTGGTGTTCCGGCTCAGCCGTTCCTACTATCTGCCCCTGCTCAGGGCGGGTGTGCGCATTTATGAATTCACGCCCGGTTTCCTCCACGCCAAGTGCTATGTCAGTGATGACCGTGTCGCCGTGGTGGGCAGCATCAATATGGATTACCGGAGCCTGTTCCTCCACTTTGAATGCGGAACACTGCTCTTCCATAACAGTCAGATCGCCGCCCTGCGGAAGGATGTGGAGCGCACCCTGCCGCAGTGCCGGGAGATCATGCGCTCCGACTGCCGCACCAATCTGCCGGGCACAGCACTGGACAGCGTGCTGCGGCTGCTGAGCCCGTTGATGTAAGCGGCTGCGCGCAGCACGCGGGGAGCTTTTCCACGCAAGTGAAACGGGCCATTCCATCGCCCGCCCTATTGCCTGCGGCAACAGGG
>ERZ791623.1023-NODE-1023-length-12918-cov-2.769883_pt1 | contig 12918 bp, 13 predicted proteins | sample MGYA00510268_ERZ791623 | MGnify/ENA primary metagenome ERZ791623 (study PRJEB30046, sample SAMN00715216) | human gut metagenome | study: EMG produced TPA metagenomics assembly of the A metagenome-wide association study of gut microbiota in type 2...
GGCCGGCCGGGCCCGGGAGACAGGATCAGGTGGTCCGGCTGGAGCTTCCGGATCCCTTCCACCGTAATGGCATCGTTCCGGATCACCTGGATGTCCGGGTTCAGGGTGCCCATATATTGATACAGATTGTAGGTAAAGCTGTCGTAGTTGTCGATGATCAGTTCCATGTTACGCCTCCGTGGTTGCTTCCAGAGCCTGCCGTACGGCCGCTGCCTTGTTGATGGTTTCCATGAATTCGTCCTCCACCTTGGAGTCGGCCACAATACCGCTGCCGGTCTGGAAGGAAACGGTGTCCCCGTATTTCACAGCAGTGCGGATCACAATGCAGATGTCCATGTTCCCGGCAAAATCCAGGTATCCCATGCCCCCGCCGTAGGGTCCCCGCCGTTCCGGTTCCAGTCCATCCAGGATTTCACAGGCCCGGACTTTGGGAGCCCCGGAAAGGGTCCCGGCCGGGAAGGCGGCACATAGGGTGTCGATGGCATCCTTCCCTTCCTTCAGAGTACCGGTGACCCGGGTGGTCATGTGCATCACATGGGAGAACTTTTTCACCAGCAGATGATCATGGACTTTTACGGACCCGAATTCCGCCACCTTGCCCACATCGTTCCGGGCCAGGTCCACCAGCATATTGTGTTCCGCCAGTTCCTTGGGGTCCGTCTGCATGTCCCGTTCCAGGGCTTTGTCCTCCTCTTCGGTCCGGCCTCTCCGCCGGGTGCCCGCAATGGGCATGGAGGTGATTTCCCGGTCCTGGACCTTGATCAGGGTTTCCGGAGAAGAACCGGCGATTTCCAGATTGTCGTTCTTCAGCAGCACCATGTACTGGGAAGGGTTGGTGATCCGGAGGATCCGGTACATGTTGAACAGATCCTGGTTGTAGGAAGCGGAGAACCGCTGGGAATACACCGCCTGGAAAATATCCCCCTGCCGGATGTGTTCTTTGATCTTCTCCACATTTTCTCCATAGGTCGCTTTGTCCTGATTGCTGGTGATGGGCCCCAGATGAGCCGGGGTAAAGGCCGGCGGCGCCACCGGCTGCCGGACCAGGGCTTCCATGGCATCCAGGTTCTTCTGGGCCTTGGCGTAGTTCCCTTCCAGGTCATCGGTCTTGATGTTCACGATCAGGTACATTTTCTGGAGTACCCGGTCGAAGGCGATCACCTTGTCGAAGAGCATCAGGTCGAAATCCGGGAAGGCCGTGGCCTTGGCCGGGTCGAAATGGAGGCTGGGTTCACAGTACTGGAAAAAGTCGTAGGAGAAATACCCTACGAACCCGCCGGTAAAAGGAGGCAGCCCGGGGATTTTGGGGACCCGGTAGGCCTTCAGGATGGACCGGAGGGCCTCCAGGGGCCGGTTGGGATCTACCGGGATCCGGCTGCCGGCAAATTCCACCTGGGCGTTCCGGTCCCTGGCCCGGAGCCGGGCAACAGGGTCGAAGCCGATGAAGGAATACCGGCCGGCCTGGTCGTTCTGTTCCAGGCTTTCCAACAGGAAATACCGGCTGCTTTCCTTCCGCACCAGGCTCACCAGGCCAATGGGGGTGGCCGTATCCGCCAGGATTTCCCGGACCACAGGCACCGCCGCATATCCCTGGGCCAGGGCTTTGCTTTCTTCCAGACTCTGTTGTTTCATGACTGTTCCTCCTTACTGATAAAAGAAAAAGACATCCAGGTTGGATATTCCACCTGGATGCCTGTTCCTGCAAGTCACTGTCTCTGCAATAAAAAAACACCTGTCCTCCTACAAGGACAGGTGTCATAACCTGCGGTACCACCCTGTAATGGAGCCGGAGCTCCACACCTCAAGCAGAATGCCAACACATTCCTCACCGGTAACGTCGGTGCTGCGTCGCGGGATACTTTCCGAAGATTTCATCGCGCCCTCAGTGGTCCATTTGTCAGACTGCCACGGTCCGGCTCTCAGCCTCCCGGACTCTCTGTGCGCACATTTTCTGGCGTTATCTCCACCTCAAAGGTTTTTGGTTCTTATTGAATTGATGGTTGTATAGTAGCACTGGAGAAACAGCTTGTCAAATATTTTTTCCAGAAAAGTTTAAATCGTTCACTTCTGTATCTCTTTTAACAGTTTCTGGGACTTTTGTTTCTGTGCAGTCTACTCTTTTTCGTACACATCTGCAAATTCCGGTTTCCGGTCGAACTGGACCCGGGCATAGGAACACTGGGGGATGATCTTCACTCCGGCTTCCCGGGCCATGTCCGCCACCGCCCGGACCAGTTTCCCGGCCAGGCCCTGGCCTCCGTACTGGGGATCCACAATAGTGTGTTCCAGGGTCCAAACCCCGGGACGGGTCACCCCATAGGTGCATTTTCCGATTTCCACGGCCCCGTCATACAGGACCGCCCGGAAGTTTTCCGGTTCCTTTACAAGACGAATGGTGTCCATGAATTTCTCCTTTCAAGGCCTGGCCGCTGAAGCAGCCAGGCCGGTCAACGGTCAGCTGTCAACGGTCAACTGCCGAAGGAGGGCAGCTTCGCTGGCTTTGATTATAAGGAGGAATACAGCATGGAACATATGGACGAAGTGGGATATAAAGAACAGGTCCGGGAAGAAACCATCCGGAAGGCCATGGAAAAATTCGGGGCTCTGATCCGGGAGGATTTCAAGCGGATCGACGGTATGAAACAGGCTCCCGGCCGGAAGGATTTCAAGAAGCTGGATCACATCACCGTAGGGATCCTGCCCGGGGACGGGATCGGGCCTTATATCATGGAACAGGCCCTGCGGGTGGCAAAATACCTGCTGCAGGAAGAAGTGGCTTCCGGGAAGGTGGAATTCCGGACTATCCCCGGCATGACCATCGAGGAACGGGCCCAAAAGAACGAAAGCCTGCCGGCGGAAGTGCTGGAAGCCTGCAAGGCCTGCGATGTGCTGGTGAAGGGACCCTTTGTGACCCCCCGGGCGGGGGATCCCTGGCCCAACCTGGTCAGCGCCAACAGCCTGCTCCGCCGGGCCCTCCAGCTGTATGCGGCGGTGCGGCCGGTACGGATTCCGGAAAAGGGAATCGACTGGACCTTTTTCCGGGAAAACATCGAAGGGGAATACATCTGGGGGAACAAGGGCATCCAGGTGAATGAGGATCTGGCAGTGGACTTCAAGGTACTGACCCGTCCGGGTGCGGAACGGATCTGCCGGGCCGCCTTCGAATTCGCCAGGAACAACGGGAAGACCAACGTGACCGTAGTCACCAAGGCCAACATCGTGAAACTGGTGGACGGGAACTTCCTGAAGACCGCCCATGCCCTGGAAAAGGAATACCCCGGGATCACCGTCCGGGAAGAACTGGTGGATGCCATGGCCGCCAAGATTACGGATCCGGAATTCACCAAAGGGATGGAGGTGTTCCTGCTGCCCAACCTGTACGGGGATATTGTGACGGATGTGGCGGCGGAATACCAGGGAGGCCTGGGCACCGCCAGCAGTTCCAACATCGGGGACCAGTATGCCCTGTTCGAAGCCATCCACGGGGTGGGGAACTTCCTGGTCCAGCACCACCGGGCCCAATATGCAGACCCCTGCAGCCTGATCCGGGCCATGGGAGAAATGATCAGCCACATCGGGTATGCGGACAAGAAGGAAAAGCTGGTGAAGGCCCTGGACATCTGCACCCGGACAGAACGGAAAGTGGTGATCACCACCGACAAAGACGGAGCCACGGCAGAAGAGTTCACGGATTATCTGCTGGAGACGTTGAAGAGTGAAGAGTGAAGAGTGAAGAAAACGGGAAGCGAACTGACTTGTAAGTCAGCTGCTTTCCGTTTTCTTGCTATATTATTGTTTCATATGAAACGAAATCTTCAAAGAACGGAACAAAGTCAGGAAAAACTCTTAAATTTCTACAAAGTTTATGTTACAAAAATAGATACAGTATAGTATAATGGGTCTATAGTATACCAGCAGGAATTTCTCTGTTTTTGTTGAAATACTATATTGTTACCGCAATTTTATTTTTCATTGGAATCCGGAAGGCACAGCCTTCCCTGTGCAAAGGTGGTGATACCATGTCCATGCTGGAAGACATCAAAAATGCCGAACAGAAGGCGGACGACCTGAAGAAACAGGCCACTCTGGAAGCCCGGAACATCGTACGGGATGCCCAGGCAGAAGCCCACAAGGAGGCGGAAGCCCTGATTGCGGAAGCCCGGAAACAGGCTGCCGCAGCCATTGCCCAGGCGGAAGCCCAGGCCAAACAGGAAGCAGACGCTCTGGTGGAGGAAAACCGGAAACGGGATGAGGCCCAGGCGGCGGAAGCCCGGAAAAATCTGGATGGGGCAGTCCAGTATATTATGAAGAAGGTCGTGATCGAATGTTAGTACCCATGCAAAAACTGACCCTCTATGCTCTGAAAGCCGATCGCGATGCCCTGCTCCTGGCCCTCCAGAAGGACGGGAGTGTGATGCTGGAACCGGAAGCGGGAACCAAGGCCCTGCCCGGATCAGAAAAAGTCAGCGCCCAGCTGGATAAAACCGGCCAGGTGCTCCAGTTCCTGGTCCAGAACGGTGCCAAGAATCCTCTGTTTCCCCAAAAAGAAGCCATTTCCTATGGAAATTTCCTGAAAGAGACCCAGGAAGGCCGGCAGCTGACGGAGAAACTGGATACTACGGCCAGCAAGATCGCTTCCCTGGAAAGTGAAGCGGCCGCCCTCCGGACTCAGGCGGAAAGCCTGGATCCCTGGCTGAAACTGGATATTCCCCTGGAGCAGCTGAGCTTTACGGAAACCACCCGCTGCCATGTGGGCTTCCTGCCGGAAAAGGAACTTCCGGAATTCCAGAAGGCCATCAGCAGCCTCCTGGCGGATGTGAGCCTTTATGGCCTGACCCAGGACGGCCAGGCCATGGTGATCCTGGCTTATGAAGACGCTGACAATGAGGTGAAGCATCTCCTGAAGGAACATGATTTCAGCGAGGCGGTGCTGCCCAAGCGCAGCGGCCTGGCGGCGGATGTCCGGAAGGAACTGCTCCAGGAAGCGGAAGAAAAGGAAAGTCGGATCACCCGGCTGAAAGAGGAAACCCGGCAAAGCATCCCTCAGAAACAGCAGGTGGAACTGTACTACGACCAGTTGAACGCCGCCCATGACCGTCTCCAGAACGGCGGGGTGGAAACCGTCAGTGCCTTCAAGGTACAGGGTTGGGTCCGGAAGGACCGGGTCCAGCGGGTGGAAAAAGTGGTCCAGGGCGTCACCGATGCTTACCAGCTGACCTTTGCCGACCCGGCGGAAGGGGAGATCCCTCCCACGGTGCTGGAAAACGGCAAACTGGTAGAACCCTACGAAAGCGTAGTGGAATTGTACTCCCTGCCCAAAGCCGGGTCCATCGATCCGGACTTGATCATGGCTCCTTTCCACTTCATCTTTTTCGGGATGATGCTTTCGGACGCAGGCTACGGGCTGGTGCTTACGGTGATGCTGTATTTCGCTCTGAAGAAGTTCCGGCCTACGGGCTTTGCCCGGCAGCTGGCCATGGTGATTTTCTTCGGCAGCATTTCCACCATCCTGTGGGGGGCCATGTTCGGAGGCTGGTTCGGGCTGGAGTGGAAACCTCTGCTCTTTGTCCCCATGAAGGAACCCCTGAAAATGCTGGCCCTGTGCTTCGGCCTGGGGGCCATCCACCTGGTGGCCGGCATGCTGGTGAAGGTCTACATGCTCTTCCGGGAGGGAGATATTGTGGGAGCGGTCTGTGACCAGATCAGCTGGCTGATCATGTTCCTGGGCTTTTTCCTGATGGCTCTGGTTCCGGGGCCTGTGGGCAAATACCTGGCCTGGCTGGGCGCCGGGATCATCATCCTTTTTGGAGGCCGGGAGAAAAAAGGCATCGTCAGCCGGCTCCTGGGAGGGCTGCTGACTCTGTACAACATCAGCGGCTATCTCAGCGATCTGTTGAGCTATTCCCGGATCTTTGCCCTGGGACTGGCCACCGGGGTCATCGCCATGGTCATCAACACGGTGGCCCAGATGCTCGGGAGTGCAGGACCGGTGGGCATTGTGGCCGCCATCCTGGTGCTTCTGGCCGGTCACTATTTCAACATCATCATCAACGTGCTGGGTGCCTTCGTGCACAGCAGCCGTCTGCAGTACATCGAGTTCTTCGGCAAGTTTTATGAAGCCGGCGGCCGGGCGTTCCTGCCTTTGGCACTCCGGACCAAGTATACGGATATTACGAAATAAGGGAGGATTTCATTATGATTACTTTAGGAACAGCACTGGCATTTGGTGGAGCAGCAACGGCTGCAGCTCTGGCAGGGGTTGGCAGTGCCATTGGTGTAGGGATTGCCGGGCAGGCCGCTTCCGGCGTGGTCAGCGAAGATCCGGACAAATTCGGTAACGTGCTGGTGCTCCAGGCTCTGCCTGGTACCCAGGGCATTTATGGCCTGCTGATCGCCTTTATCATCATCCTGAACCTGGGAGTCATCGACGGGAACGTAAAGGACCTGACCACCTTCCAGGGCCTGGCCTATCTGTTCGCCGCCATGCCCATGGGCATCGGGGGCCTGCTGTCCGCCATTTACCAGGGGAAAGTGGCTGCTTCCGGTATCTACCTGACCGCCAAACGGCCGGAAGAAACCGGTAAAGGCATTATCCTGACGGCTATGGTGGAAACCTACGCCGTGCTGAGTCTGCTGATTTCCTTCATCATGGTGAACGGGATCAAATTATAAGAAAGGGTGACCCGTCGTGTCTGGCGATAAAATCATTCAGAAAATAGAAGAAGAAGCGAAGCGGGACGCGGCAGCCATCGGAGCAGCAGCCCAGGAAAAGGCCCGGAAGGAAAAGGAACAGATCCTGGCCAAAGCCCAGGAACAGGTCCGGGAAATCCAGGCCAAATCCCAGGTGTATGCCAAAGAGGCTGCAGGCCGTCTGCAGCTGATTGCCGAACTGCAGAGCCGGAAAGAGAACCTGGCCAGCAAGCGGAAAGTGCTCCAGGAGGCCTTTGACCGGGCCCGGGAGCAGCTGGAAGCCCTGCCCCAGGAACAATGGGAGAAACTGATCGGGCGGATTGTCTTGGAAGCGGATCTTACCGGCCGGGAAACCCTGGTGGTGCCTGCCAAGGACCGCCCCCGGTATGAAAAGGGATTCCTGGACCGGCTGAACAAAGAGCTGAAGGCCCAGGGCCGGAACGGGTCCCTGACCCTTTCGGACAAAGAGGCAGAGTTCACCGACGGTGTGCTCATCGAAGGGGAGACCTGTGATTATGATGGCTCCTTCGCCACCCTGCTGGAAGACGTACGGACCGGGGAGGAATACCGCGTGGCAGAGCTCCTGTTTGGCGCGGAGGTGAAGTAATATGCCCCAGCCCAGTTATGAATATGCCCTGGGCCGGATCAGCGTCCTGTCCACCCATCTGCTCACCGCCGCCCAGCTGCGGCGGATCGCGGAGGCGGACAGCACCAAAACAGCCATGAAGCTGCTGCTGGAAACCGGCTATGGGGAAAACGTGGCCACGGAACAGGAAGTGGCCCGGGGAGAAATCGACCTGATCATCCGGGCCCAGATGCAGCTGACCCGGAAACGGATCAAGGAACTGACCCCGGATCCGGAGCTTACCGGCCTGTTCCTGCTGCCGGTGGATACCCACAACCTGAAATGCCTGCTGAAGGCACGGCTGCTGGGGATCCAGGCCGATGACATCCTTCGGGAGGGAGGCAATTTCGACCTGAACCTGCTGAAGGACATGGTCCATACCAAGTATTATGAAGATCTGCCGCCCATTTACTGCCAGGTGCTCAACGAAATCGAAGGGGACCTGGCCCGGGAAGCGGATCCGTTCCGGCTCAGCGCGCTCCTGGACGGAGCCCTGTTCCGCCAGGCCAAAGAGGTGCTGGACCGGAAAAAGGAGCGGGGCTTCATCCGAAACTACTTCTCCCTGTGGGCGGATTACCAGAACACCATCAGCCTGATCCGGGCCCAGAACCTCCACTGGGAGCTGTCCCAGCTGCGTCTGGTCCTGGTGGACTGTGGGGATATCCCCAAAACGGTGTTCGAGGAAAGCATGGATGTGCCTCCGGAACAGCTGGGAGCCCGGCTGAACCAGGGGAGCCATGGAGCCGAACTGGTCCAGGCCATCAATGAATTTGCACAGACCAATGAGCTGGGGGTCATTCCCCGCCGGATGGAAGAGGGCCTGAGCCTGATCCTCCGCCGGGCCAGATGGGACACCCATACCCTGGGACCCATCGTAGGGTATCTGGAAGCCCGGGAAACCGAGGCGGAAGCCCTGCGGATGATCTTCGGAGCCATCCAGGGCGGTTTTGAACCCCAGCTGCCCAGCGTCTATGCCTGATCACAGGAAGCATGGGAGGCAGCAAGATGGATAAAAAGAAAATTGCAGTGATCGGCGATCCCAGCTCTGTGATGATCTTCAAGGCCGTAGGGTTCGATGTATTCTACGAGGAAGAACAGGAACAGATAGAGCGCAGGATCCACCGTCTGGCCGATGAGGGCTATGCCGTGATTTACATTACGGAAACCGCAGCCCAGAAGGCCCAGACCGTGATCGCAGAATATGCTACCGCTACCTTTCCCGCTATCATCCCCATCCCGGCCGGGAACAAATCCCTGGGACTGGGCATGAAGCGTGTCCGGGAAAATGTGGAAAAAGCAGTAGGCGCCGATATTCTATTCAAGGAAGGGTAGGGAACAATCGTGAGTGGAAAGATCGTGAAAGTATCCGGCCCGCTGATTGTCGCCGAAGGCATGAAGGACGTGCAGCTCCATGATATGGTCCGCGTCAGTGACAAGCGCCTGATCGGTGAAGTCATCGAGCTTCGTGATGATAAGGCTTCTATCCAGGTATACGAAGAAACGGCCGGCCTGGGGCCTGGGGAACCGGTGGAATCCACCGGCTCTCCCATGAGCGTGGAACTGGCTCCCGGGCTGATCGAAAGTATCTTCGACGGAATCCAGCGCCCGCTGGAAAAAATCTATGAACTGGCCGGGGACCGGATCAGCCGTGGGGTGGAAGTCCCCAAACTGGACCGGGAAAAGAAATGGCAGTTCGTGCCGGTGGCCAAACCCGGGGACCAGGTGTCCGGCGGCGATGTGATCGGTACCGTCCAGGAAACCCCTGCCGTGCTCCACAAGATCATGGTGCCTCCCGGCCAAAGCGGCACTGTGGAATGGGTCTATGAAGGGGAAGCCACCATCCTGGACCCGGTGTACAAACTGAAGGACAGCAAGGGGAATGTGAAGGACTATCCCATGCTTCAGCAGTGGCCGGTCCGGGTGGCCCGTCCCTACAAGACCAAGCTGCCTCCGGAAGAACCCATGGTTACCGGCCAGCGGGTCATCGATACCCTGTTCCCCATTGCCAAAGGGGGCGTGGCCGCCGTACCCGGTCCTTTCGGCAGCGGCAAGACCGTGATCCAGCACCAGCTGGCCAAGTGGGCGGATGCGGACATCATCGTGTACGTGGGCTGCGGAGAACGTGGGAATGAAATGACCGACGTGCTGAACGAATTCCCGGCCCTGAACGACCCCCGCACCGGCCTGCCTCTGATGAAGCGGACCGTGCTGATCGCCAACACCTCCGACATGCCGGTGGCCGCCCGGGAAGCGTCCATCTATACCGGCATCACCATTGCGGAATATTACCGGGACATGGGGTACAAAGTGGCCATTATGGCTGACTCCACCTCCCGCTGGGCAGAAGCCCTCCGGGAAATGTCCTCCCGTCTGGAAGAAATGCCCGGCGAAGAAGGGTACCCGGCGTACCTGTCTTCCCGTCTGGCCGAATACTACGAACGGGCCGGGGAAGTGGAATGTCTGGGGAAGGACGACCGGGTAGGCGCCGTTTCCGCCATCGGGGCCGTGTCCCCTCCCGGCGGGGATATTTCCGAACCGGTTTCCCAGGCCACCCTGCGGATTGTGAAGGTGTTCTGGTGCCTGTCTTCGGCCCTGGCCTATGCCCGGCATTTCCCGGCCATCGACTGGCTCCAGAGCTATTCCCTGTATTCCGACCGGCTCCGGGCCTACTATGATGCCAAAGTGGCTCCCGACTGGTCCAAACTGGTGGGGACCGCCATGGAAATCCTCCAGGAAGAATCCAACCTGAACGAAATCGTCCGTCTGGTAGGGATCGATGCCCTGGGCTTCAAGGACCGGATCACCATGGAATGTGCCCGGTCCATCCGGGAAGACTTCCTGCACCAGAACTCTTTCCACGAAGTGGATACCTACACTTCCCTGGAAAAACAGTACGATATGCTGAAGCTGATCATCACCTGGTATGAAAAGGCCCTGGATGCCATGACCAAGCATGTGAAGCTGGACAAGCTGATCGACATGCCCATCCGGGAACAGATCGGCCGTGCCAAGTACATTCCGGAAAAAGAACGGAAGGAAAAGTTCGGCCAGCTGAACCGGGAACTGGAGCAGGCCTTTGCAGAACTGACGGAAGAGGGTGAAGAAAATGCGTAAGGATTACAAAACCATCCGTGAAGTGGTGGGCCCTCTGATGCTGGTGGACCAGGTAAAAGGCGCAACCTATGACGAACTGGTGGAAATCCACCAGCAGAACGGGGAAGTCCGGAACGGGAAGGTGCTTACCGTGGACGGGGACAAAGCCCTGGTCCAGCTGTTCGAGGACTCCCAGGGGCTGCAGCCGGCTACCGCCAAAGCCCGGTTCCTGGGCCACGGGATCCAGCTGGGGGTATCCCCTGCCATGCTGGGCCGTGTGTTCGACGGCATGGGCAACCCCATTGACGGAGGCCCGGCCATCATTCCGGAAGAATACAAGGACATCAACGGGGAGCCTATGAACCCGGCAGCCCGGGAATATCCTTCGGAATTCATCCAGACCGGGATCAGTGCCATCGACGGCCTGAACACCCTGGTCCGGGGCCAGAAGCTGCCGGTGTTCTCCGGCTCCGGTCTGCCCCATGCCCAGCTGGCTGCCCAGATCGCCCGGCAGGCCAGAGTCCGGGGAACCGATGAAAAATTCGCCGTGGTGTTCGCCGCCGTAGGGATCACCTTCGAAGAAGCCAACTTCTTCATGCAGGACTTCAACCGGACCGGGGCTCTGAGCCGTGCGGTGATGTTCATCAACCTGGCCAACGACCCGGCGGTAGAACGGATCGCCACCCCTCGTATGGCCATTACCGCAGCGGAATATCTGGCCTTTGAGCTGGATATGCACGTGCTGGTCATCATCACCGATATCACCAACTATGCCGATGCCCTCCGGGAAGTGTCCGCTGCCCGGAAGGAAGTCCCCGGACGCCGGGGCTACCCCGGGTATCTGTATACGGACCTGGCCACCATGTACGAACGGGCCGGCCGGATCCGGGGCAAGAAGGGGTCCATTACCATGATCCCCATCCTGTCCATGCCGGAAGACGACAAGACCCACCCCATCCCCGACCTGACCGGGTACATCACCGAAGGCCAGATCATCCTGTCCCGGGAACTGTACCGGAAGGGGCTGACCCCTCCCATCGACGTGCTGCCTTCCCTGTCCCGTTTGAAGGATAAAGGGGTGGGCAAGGGCAAGACCCGGGAAGACCATGCGGATACCATGAACCAGCTGTTCGCCGCTTATTCCCGGGGAAAACAGGCCAAGGAACTGGCCACCATCCTGGGGGATTCGGCCCTCAGCAAGGTGGACAAGCTGTATGCCCAATTCGCCGATGCCTTTGAAAAGGAATACGTGTCCCAGGGGTACCGGACCAACCGGTCCATCGAAGAGACCCTGGATCTGGGCTGGAAGCTGCTGGGGATCCTGCCCCGCAGCGAGCTGAAACGGATCCGGGATGAATACCTGGACAAGTACTACAAACCGGCGGACGGCACCAAGGGGGAATAACCCATGGCTACCAACGTAAACCCTACCCGGATGGAGCTGACCCGGCTGAAACGCCGGCTGGCCACCGCCGTCCGGGGGCATAAACTGCTGAAAGACAAACGGGACGAAATGGTCCGGCAGTTCATGATCTACATCCGCCGGAACCACGAACTGCGGCTGAAAATGGAAAAAGCCCTCCAGAACGTGTCCCACCATTTCGTGGTGGCCCGGGCCCATATGGGATTCCTGACCATGAACGAAGCCCTGCTGTACCCGGCACGGAGCGCCGAGTTCGAAGTGGGAAGCAAGAACGTGATGAGCGTGGATGTGCCCACCCTGACCTATACCGGGGCCACGGCGGATGATGCGGCCCAGGTGCCTTATTCCTTCGCCTTCACCACCGGGGAACTGGATACGGCGGTGACGGAACTGACCACCTGCCTGCCGGATCTCCTGGAACTGGCGGAAGTGGAAAAGACCTGCAACATGCTGGCGGATGAAATCGAAAAGCCCCGCCGGCGGGTCAACGCCCTGGAATATGTCATGATCCCGGAAATGCAGGAAAGCATCAAGTACATCACCATGAAGCTCAGCGAAAACGAAAGAGCCAGCACCGTACGCCTGATGAAAGCCAAGGAAATCATGGCGAAACAGGCGTGAAAAGCAGAGTGCTGCAGGTTGTCTGCAGCACTCTGTTTTTTTATGCTACAATATCCGTGATCATATATCCTGCTGAAAAGCAGCACTGAAAGGAGCACGGTTCTTTGCTGACCACTTTTAATTTCCGGGCACAGCCGGGGGCGGGTCCCCTTTACCGGCAGCTGGCCGCTTATTTCTGCCGGGAGATCCGGCTCCACCACCTGGGATCCCAGGACTTCCTCCCTTCCATCCGGAAGCTGACCCGGGACCTGAAACTGAGCCGGACCACCGTGGAGGGAGCCTATCAGATCCTCATCGACCAGGGAGTGGTGGAAAACCTGCCCAACCGGGGGTACCGGGTGGCCGCCTACCGGCCCCGGGAAGAGGGAGAGGAACCGAAAACCCCGCCGGATCCGGCCCGGCCGGCTGTCCTTTACAATTTTTCCAACAATTACATCGATACCTCCACCTTCGACACGGTGCTCTG
>ERZ791623.1027-NODE-1027-length-12873-cov-4.636761_pt1 | contig 12873 bp, 9 predicted proteins | sample MGYA00510268_ERZ791623 | MGnify/ENA primary metagenome ERZ791623 (study PRJEB30046, sample SAMN00715216) | human gut metagenome | study: EMG produced TPA metagenomics assembly of the A metagenome-wide association study of gut microbiota in type 2...
CGCTACCGCCGTGAGGACGAGATCGGCACCCCGCTGTGCGTTACCGTCGACTTCGACACCCTTGACGACCAGGCCGTCACCATCCGCGAACGCGACACCATGCAGCAGGAACGCGTCAGCCTCGACAAGGTCGCCGACTACATCGCCGAGCGTATCGGCGAGAAGCGTGTCACCGTGCCGCAGATGCCGGTCGAAATGGGCGGCGAGGCTTGGCCTGAGTCCGTCAAGATCGCCGAAGCCGGTGGCCTGTACTGATCGCCACGAATCGGTCATATTGAACGGAACAAGTCTGACCTATGCCAGATAGCATTGTGAATGCCTACGAGGAATCCGACGTGCTCGACCCGCGTACCGACGCGGAACGGCCGTCGGTTCCTCCCGTTATAAAGCCCGTTGATCTGGGTCCGGTGCACGTCGAAACGCCGGTGGTGCTTTCGCCTATGGCGGGCGTCACCAACTGGCCGTTCCGCGTGATCTGCGAAAGCTACGGTCCCGACGGTCTGTACGTGGCGGAAATGATTACCGCGCGCGCATTGGTGGCCCGCAATCCGAAAGCCCTGCGCCTATGCCGTTTCGCACCCAGCGAGAAGATTCGCTCGCTGCAGCTGTACGGCGTCAATCCCTCGATTGTGGAGCAGGCCGCAAAAATCGTCATCGACGAGAACATGGCCGACCATGTCGACCTCAACTTCGGCTGCCCGGTGCCCAAGGTGACGCGTCGTGGCGGCGGTTCCGCGCTGCCATGGAAGACGGACCTGTTCCGTGAGATCATCCAACGTGTGGTCAAGGTGTGCGACGCGGCCAACGTACCAGTCACGGCCAAAATCCGCGTCGGCATCGACCATGAACACGAGACGTTCCTCGAAGCCGGGCACATCGCGCAGGAGGAAGGCTGCAAGGCCGTCACCCTGCACGCGCGCACCACCGCCGAATATTACGGTGGGCATTCCGATTGGTCCCGCATCGGCGAGCTGGTTTCCGAGCTTGATATTCCCGTCTTCGGCAACGGGGATATTTGGGGTGCCAACGACGCGTTGGCGATGGTCGCCGAAACCGGTTGCGCGGGTGTTGCGATCGGCCGCGGCTGCCAAGGCCGTCCATGGTTGTTCGCCGACATCAAGAACGCGTTCGCCGGCAGTGACGAGCGCGTCGACCCCACGCTGGGCGACGTGTGCCGCGTGATCGAACGGCATGCCGAACTGCTGACCGAATTCTATGATGGCGACGAGCGGATGGCCGTGCATGACCTGCGCAAGCACGTCGCGTGGTATCTGAAGGGCTTCCCCGTGGGTGGTTCCACACGCCGTGCGTTCATGGAATGTGAAAATCTTGAGGATGTCCGGCGCGAGATAGGCAGACTCGACCCGAACATTCGGTTCCCGGAACGCATCGCCGACAAGCCAAGGGGGCGCGTGCGCTTCGCCAAAAAGGTGCATCTGCCTTACGGATGGTTGGAATCCCGGGAAACCACGCACGAGGAGCGTGAGGCGCTGTTCGGGGATGACCCGATGGATGCCAGCTACTAAAGCCCGTCACGCATGTTCGAAGAGCCGTGTACAAATGACTGAAGGGGTCAACGCAGGCAGAATGAACATGCTGACAGCAAAAAAGTGAAAAAACGGTGGTACACGCCTGGAAAAGTGCGCGTATCATCGGCGCGATTGCGATAGAGTTGTTCATATACGTGAGTGAACAGGAGACAATGGTGAGCGAGATTGCCCAGACTGACAATTTCAACGACAAGACCAACATCAAGGTCGTCGGTGTCGGTGGAGCCGGAGGCAACGCTGTCAATCGCATGATTGCGGAGGGTCTTCAAAGCGTCGAATTTATTGCGATCAACACTGATGCAAAGGATCTGCTGCGATCCGACGCCGATGTCAAGATCTCGCTGAACGATGCCTCCAGCCGTGGTCTGGGCGCTGGCGCCGACCCGGAAAAGGGTGCCAAGGCGGCGCAGGATCACCAGTCCGACATCGAAGAGGCGCTTAAGGGCTCCGACATGGTGTTCGTCACCTGCGGTGAGGGCGGTGGCACCGGAACCGGCGCCAGCCCGATCGTGGCACGTGCGGCCCACCAGCAGGGCGCGCTGACCATCGCCGTGGTGACCCGTCCGTTCAGCTTCGAAGGTCCGCAGCGTTCCGCTTCCGCCGCGCTCGGCATCGAGAACCTGCGCAAGGAAGTCGACGCGCTGATCGTCATTCCGAACGACCGACTGCTGGAACTGTCCGACCGCACCATTGGCATCGTCGACGCGTTCAAGACCGCCGACACCGCACTGCTGGCCGGCGTGCAGGGCATCACCGACCTGATTACCTCGAATTCGTACATCCACGTTGATTTCAACGATGTCAACGCGATTCTGCGTGGTGCCGGCACCGCGCTGTTCGGCATCGGTTCCGCTCGGGGAGAGGACCGCGCCACGCAGGCCGCGGAAATCGCCATCAGCTCGCCGCTGCTGGAGGAAAGCATCGAGGGTGCGCATGGCGCACTGATCAACATCGCCGGTCCGACCGACCTGAAGCTGCAGGAAGCCGCAGCCGCGGTCGCGCTGGTGCAGAAGGCCATCCATCCGGAAGCGCAGATCATCTGGGGCCTGTCCCTGGACGACGCCTACGGCGACGAGGTGCGTGTCACCGTCATCGCGGCAGGTTTCGATGCCAATTCTAAGAAGCCCGACCAGCCGGCCGAAGAAAAGCCGGCCGCGGCCAAGGAAAACACGGTACCGCTGTCCGCGTTGTCCGCCGGCGTGCAGGCTCCCGCCCAGCAGCCGCAGCCGGTGCAGACTCCGGCGGTGCCGCAGGTGCAGCCGCTGTCCAGCTACATTCCGTCCACTCCGGACCAGAACGTCGTCTCGTTCGACCAGACCACCGAGCATGAAGTGGTTTCGGCTAACGATCCGGGCGACCTCGATATTCCGGATTTCCTGCGCTAAAGTCAACGCGTAGACGCGAAAGGAACATACATGGCAGGTTTCATGAAGAACGCGATGTCGTACTTGGGAATGTCCGACGTCGCCGAGGGTGAGGATGATTTCGAGGATGACGTCGACACCGGCGAGACCTCGTTCGATTCGGATCATTCCGTCACCCCGATGCCTTCCTCTTCGGCTTCCGCTTCCACGCCGTCCGCTCCGCGTGAGCAGTCCAACCCGTTCCAGGGGGGTAGAGTGAGCCGCATCACCACCATCCATCCGAGGACCTATGACGATGCGCAGATGGTCGGTCGCGCCATTCGTGACGGCATTCCGGTGGTGCTGAACCTGACAGGTGTGGCCGAAGCCGTGGCATACCGCATCGTCGACTTCTCCGCCGGTGTGGTGTTCGGCGTGCGCGGCTCCATCGAACGCGTCACTCCGCGCGTGTTCCTGCTGAGCCCGGCCCAAGTGAACATCAAGGTCGAGGAGCCTGAAGACAAGGGTCCGGCCCACGACCTGTTCGCCGACTGAGCCGTGTAGCACAGAGCAAGCACAAATCAGACGATTATGCCCCCACTGAAAGCGGGGGCATTTTGTTATGCGCGCTTGATACAGTGGCAACGTGATTCTCTCGATAATTGGTAGCGTCGTCCATTTTCTGGTCAACGCCTATATCCTGGTGCTGTTCGTCCGCATGATTCTCGACTGGGTGTTGGCATTGTCGCCGACGTGGCGGCCAAGCGGAATCGTGGCCTCGTTGTTCGACGCCATCTACCAGCTGACGGAGCCGCCGTTAAGGGGGTTGCGGCAGTATATTCGTCCCGTTCCGCTCGGACCGATCTATTTTGACGTCGCGTATCTTGTGCTTTATTTCGTTCTTGTGGTCATTGATTTCCTTATTTAGCACCTCTAAAAAACCGTTTTTCCGCAAAATATCTATGGTTTCGTGCTAGAGTCGAACACTGAAAGCAACAACAGTAAGGCATCAAGCCCAAAGCGAGGTGTAAGGATTTATGGCTCTGTTGACGCCGAAAGATATTAGGGAGCATACTTTCCAGACCGTAAGGTTCAAGGAAGGCTATGACGTCGATGAAGTCGATGACTTCCTCGATCAGGTAACCGAGACGGTGGAAGCCCTTGGCAAGCAGGCAGTTGCCGGCGGACAGGCCACGCAGTCTCTTGGCCCGGATGTCGCAGGACTCAATTCCAAGATTTCCGAGTTGAATGCTCAGATCCAGTCCCTGCAGCAGGAGAACGCGACGCTGAAGTCCGCCTCCGAGCAGGCAGCTGGTGCGGGAGACCAGGCCGCTCAGGCCGCTCAGGCCGCGGCCGCCAAGCTTTCCGAGGCAGAGGAAAGCAATCGTGCGCTGTCTTCCCAGAACGAGCAGCTCAAGGGGCAGATCGATCGTCTGTCCGCGCAGGTCGATCAGCTCACCGCCCAGGCAGCCGAAGCGGCCGGTCAGGCCGACCTTGGCGAGCAGCTTACCGCCGTGCAGCACGAGCGTGACACGTTCCGCGCACAGACCGAGGACCTGTCCCGTCAGCTGGCATCGGCCCAGGAGCAGGTGGTCGTGGCTCAGCGTCAGAAGGGGCAGATCGATCAGCTCACCGCAAAGCTTCAGGAAGCGCAGTACCAGGTCGCTCAGGCCCAGCAGCTCACTCAGGAGCATGCTGCCCAGTCCCAGCAGCAGGATGCCCAGGTGAAGCAGCAGGCCATGCAGATCCAGCAGCTTGCCCAGCAGCTGAAGGATTCCCAGATTCGCGAGGCACAGCTGCGCGAACAGGTCGCCAAGTCCGAGCCGAGCACCGAAACCGGCAGCCTGCAGAAGATCGCAGGTGCCGCGGCAAGCGCCAATACCGAGCCGGAGCGCGCCACCGCCATGCTGACGCTGGCCATGCAGCTGCACGACCAGTACGTCGACAAGGGCAAGGCCAAGGCCAAGGAGATCACCGAGGAAAGCCAGCGCAAGTACGAAGAGATCATCGGCAGCGCCAACGACTACTCCAACCGCACTCGTTCCGAGGCTGACCAGTACTCCACCGACACCCGCGCCAACGCCGACAACTACCTGTCCGGCAAGACCCAGGATGGCGATGCCTATCTGGCACAGAAGCAGCAGGATGGCGATGCGTACCTGAACCAGAAGACCGAGGAGGGCGACGCCTACCTTGCGCAGAAGACCGAGGAAGGCAATGCCTATCTGGCCGGCAAGCAGCAGGATGGCGACGCTTATCTGGAGCAGAAGCAGCAGGAAGGCGACGCCTACTTCGCGCAGAAGCAGGAAGAGGGCGACGGCTACCTGGCTCAGAAGACCCAGGACGCCGACACGTACTTCTCCGACAAGCACACCGAGGCCGACAACTACGAAGCCGAAGTGCAGAAGCGCGCCTTCGACTACGATTCGAAGACCCGTACCGCTGCCGACGACTACGCCCAGCAGGTCCGCGACAACCTCGAGACCCAGACCAAGGTCATCGAAGGCAACATCAAGGGCCTCAAGCAGTTCGAAACCGAATACCGTGCACGACTCACCGACTTCCTCGGCCAGCTCGTCAACCAGGTGTCCGATACGAACAACTACGACCAGGACCCTCAGGACAACAACGACTGAGATTAGCCTGTGTCTGACATCATGAAGAATGATCAAAGACGGCTGCGCGACCGCGTGGCCGTCTTTGCGTGTATTGCGATCGCGGCGATCGCGATTGACCAGCTCACCAAGATGTGGGCTTTGTCCGCATTGGCCGATGGCCGTACCATACGCGTGATTCCCGGCCTGCTTTCGTTGACATTGGTGCGTAATCCAGGCGCCTCGCTCGGCATGGGCTCCGGCATGACGTGGCTGATTTCCCTGCTGGCGATGGCGGCCTGCGTGGCGTTGGTCGTACTTGCCGTCCGCACCATTTCCATGAAATGGACGGTGCTGTCCGCCTTCGCCTTCGCAGGAGCGTTCGGCAACCTCATCGACCGCGTCATCTACGCGGAAGGGTTCCTCAACGGCAAGGTCGTGGATTTCCTGAACTACGGATGGTCCATCGGCAACGTGGCGGACATCTTCCTCATGCTCGCGGGCGTTGCGGCGGTGCTGCTGCTGTTCCTCGGGGAACCGTTCAGCCAAAAGGACCTTGATGAGGCCAACGGCAAGACGCTTGGTGATGATGCGAACGCAACCGACGACGGGACGAAAGCAGCATGAGCCGTCTCGTACCCGCTCCCGACGCGCTCGTCGGCAAACGATTCGACGTCGCGGTCGCCAAAATGCTTGGCATTTCCCGGGCCAAGGCGGCCGACCTCATCGAAAGCGGACAGGCGCGCGTGCTCGGCAGGGACATTTCCAAATCGTCGACCCTGCAGGCAGGCGAAACCGTAGAATTCGACATCGTCGAGGAACGGTCCGAACCGGAACCGATCGCCCATGACATGGCCGTCGTCTATGAGGACGACGATGTGGTCGTGGTGGACAAGCCGGTCGGCGTCGCCGCGCACGCATCCGTCGGATGGACCGGTCCGACGGTGCTTGGCAGCCTGATCGACAGGGGAGTGCATATCACGTCATATGGCGCGGCAGGCCGTCAAGGCATCGTGTCACGACTCGACGTGGGCACATCGGGACTGATGCTCGTATGCAAGTCCGATCTTGCGTACGTGGAGATGCGCCGGCAGTTCGCCGAACATGAGGTCGTCAAAACATATCACGCACTCGTGCAAGGCAATCTCAAAGAAGACAAAGCCACCATCGAAGCGCCGATCGGACGCGCCAAAGTCTCCGACTTCCGCTTCTGCGTGACACCGGCCGGCAAAGAGGCCATCACGCATTGGGACGTGATGGAACGTTTCGGCGAAGCCACGCTCGTATCCGTGAACCTGGAAACCGGCCGCACCCATCAGATCCGCGTGCATTTCTCATCCATCGGGCATCCGTTGGCGGGGGACGCCATGTACGGCGCGAATCCGCAGCTGAGCGAGGCGCTTGGTCTTGAACGGCAATGGCTGCACGCCATGCAATTGGAATTCCGCCATCCGCGTACGCACGTGTGGACCACGGTGAAATCGCACTATCCCGCCGACCTGCAGCATGCGCTTGACGTGATGCGCGCACGGCACGCCGACCAGTCCCTATAAAAGTGTGGCCGGACGGCCAGAAACGACTCCACGCCGTCATGAAGCCCAGCTAAATTGGAACGCATGGCTACTTCCGCAAATTTCGTGCAACTGCATAATCACACGCATTATTCGCTGCTCGACGGCGCATCGAAAATACCGGATCTGGTCAAGCGCGCCAAGGAACTGGGCATGCCGGCCGTCGGCATCACCGACCACGGCAACATGCATGGCGCGTATGAGATGTGGAGCGCCGCGGTCAACGCCGGCATCAAGCCGATCATCGGCATCGAAGCCTATGTGACGCCGGAAACCGCACGTCAGGACCCCACCCGTGTGAGCTGGGACACCAACTGGAATCCGGATCTGGATCCGCTGCATCGCCGCCGTAACCCGGATGATGTGTCCGGCGGCGGTGTCATCACCCACCTGACCATGTGGGCAGAAAACGACGAAGGCCTCGTCAACCTCATGAAAGCCTCCACCGACGCGAACCTTGAAGGCCGAGTCATGCGCTATCCGCGTATGGATAAGGAAATCCTCGCCAAATATTCGAAAGGCATCATCGCCTCGTCCGGCTGCCCGTCGGGCATCATCCAGACTCGTCTGCGCCTGGGCCAGTTCGATGACGCGTTGCGTGCCGCCGGCGAATTCCAAGACATTTTCGGCCGCGATAATTTCTACATCGAATTCATGGACCACGGCCTGAAAATCGAAAAGCAAGTGACCGACGGGCTGCTCGACATCGCAAAAAAGCTCAACGCGCCGCTGCTGGCCACCAACGATTCCCATTACACGCGTGCCGAAGACGCCGGCGCGCAGGACGCCATGCTGTGCATCAACTCCGGCTCCACGCTGGACGAGCCGGGCCGATTCAAATTCGACGGCACCGGCTACTACATCAAATCCGCCGAGGAAATGCGCGAACTGTTCAAAGACCTTCCCGAAGCGTGCGACAACACGTTGGAGATCGCCGAACGCTGCAACGTCATGTTCGACGATCATGAAGACGGCGCGTTCATGCCGCAATTCGACTGTCCGGAAGGCTGGGACGAGACGTCGCTGTTCCTGAAGAAGGTCGAGGAAGGCCTGGAACGCCGGTACAACGGCAAGCCGTCGCTCGAAGTGCTGCGGCAGGCCGACTACGAATGCGGCGTGATCTGCCAGATGCAGTTCTGCGGCTACTTCCTCGTCGTGGCCGACTACATCAACTGGGCGAAGGCCCACGGCGTGATGGTGGGGCCGGGCCGTGGCTCCGCCGCAGGCGCCATGGTCGCGTATGCGATGGGCATCACCGAACTTGATCCGCTTGAACACGGTCTGATCTTCGAACGATTCCTCAATCCGGAACGTGTCTCACTGCCTGATATCGACGTCGACTTCGACCCGGACGGTCGTGGACGCGTGCTCGACTACGTGGGTGAGAAATACGGACGTGACAAAGTGGCGCAGTGCGTGATCTACGGCACCATCAAAACCAAGCAGGCGCTGAAGGACTCCGCCCGCATCATGGGATACGACTTCTCCGTCGGAGACAAGATCACCAAAGCCCTGCCTCCCGCACAGACCGGCGGCAAGGACATTCCGCTGCACGACATCTTCGACCCAAGCGCGAAACGATACGCGGAAGCACGCGAATTCCGCGAACTGTACGATTCCGACCCGGACGCGAAACGCATCACGGACGAGGCGATGGGCATCGAAGGTCTGATTCGTCAGACCGGTGTGCACGCCTGCGCCACCATCATGGGCAGCGAGCCGATCACCAACACGTCGCCGCTGCTGGAACGTACCGACGGCACCGTCACCACCACGCTCGAATACCATACGTGCGAAACGCTCGGTCTGGTCAAGATGGACTTCCTCGGACTTTCCAACTTGACGGTGATCCGAGACACCCTGAACAACATCGAGGCGAACGGCAAGGAACGCATCGACCATACGAAGATTCCGCTGGACGACCGCCCCACCTACGACCTGCTGTCCCGTGGCGACACGCTCGGCGTGTTCCAGCTCGATTCCGACGGCATGCGCTCGCTGCTGAAAACGTTGAAGCCGAACAACTTCAACGATATTTCCGCACTGATCGCGCTGTACCGTCCAGGTCCGATGGATATGGATTCGCACACCAACTATGCGAAGCGCAAGAACGGTCTGCAGAAGATCACGCCAATCCACCCCGAAGTGGCCGAACCGCTTAAGGAAGTGCTCGACGAGACCTACGGTCTGATCGTCTACCAGGAGCAGGTGCAGTCCGCGGCGCGAATCCTCGCCGGCTATTCGCTGGGCAAGGCAGACGTGCTGCGTCGAGCGATGGGCAAGAAGAAGCCGGAAGTGCTGGCCAAGGAGAAGATTCCGTTCTTTGCCGGCATGAAGGAGCATGGATATTCCGAAGAGGCCGCGCAGGCCGTGTGGGACATCCTCGTGCCGTTCTCCGGCTACGCGTTCAACAAGGCGCATTCGGCCGCATACGGTTTGATCTCCTACTGGACCGCGTATCTGAAAACGCATTATCCGGTGGAGTTCATGGCCGCCCTGCTGCAAGGCGCCAGCACGAACAAAGACAAGACCGCGCTGTACCTGGGCGAGGCGCGACGCATGGGCATCCAGGTGCTTTCTCCGGACGTGAACGAGTCGGTGTACGAGTATTCGGCAGTCGGCGACGTCGTGCGATTCGGCCTCGGCGCCATCCGCAACGTCGGCAAGAACGCGGTCGATGCGATCATCGCGGAACGTGAGAACGGCCACGGCAAGTACGTGAACTTCACCGATTTCATCAAACGCGTGCCGTTGGAGGCGCTGAACAGGCGATTGGTGGAATCGCTGATCAAGGCCGGCGCGTTCGACTCGATCGACCCGAACCGTCGTGCGCTGTTCACCATCCACGAAACGGCCATCAATTCGGTCGTCGGCCTGAAACGCAAGCAGGCGGAAGGCCAGTTCGACCTGTTCGCCGACCTGGACGATTCCAAAGAGAACGATTCCGCCATGGGAGACGCCATGGTGCAGGTGCCCGACGTGGAGGAGTGGGACAAGAAAACCAAGCTCAACTTCGAACGTGAGATGCTTGGCCTGTACGTGTCCGACCATCCGTTGAGCGGCATGCAGTCGATTCTGGTGTCGTTGCGCGAAATGTCGATAGCGCACCTGATCGACCGCGCGGGAAGCATGCCGGACGGCCAGCAGGTGACGATCGCGGGCCTGATCACGAACGTGGACCGCCGCGTGTCGAAAAAGGGCAATCCGTGGGCCATCGTAACCGTCGAGGATCTGGAAAGTTCCATCCAATGCATGTTCTTCGGCAAGGTGTACGAGGCCGCCGCGCCCGAGCTCGCCGTCGACACTGTGGTACAGATCCGCGGCCAGGTGGAGAAGCGCGATGAGACAGTGAGCATGCGCGCCACCGAATTCACCGTGCCGACGTTGGAGGCGCAGGATGAACGTCCGCTGACGATTGTGCTGCCGCCGATCGCGCTCGACCAGTCGCATGTGCGGCGGCTCGGGCAGATTCTGACCAGCCATCCCGGCCCATGCGAGGTGAAACTGGCGTTGATGGACGACAAAGGCAACGCCAAGGTGCTGACGTTCGGAGACCGGTTCCGCGTCAAACGCGACACGTCGCTGTTCGCCGAAATCAAGATTCTCTTCGGACCGAGCTCGCTTCCGTTGGCCTGAGCGGTTTGACCTGAACAGGTTTTTGATTGCCGGCCGATGCTGAATGGCGTCGACCGGCATATATTTTTCGCGGAAATCGGCATGGCATGGAAAACGGCGGATCTGCGTGTCTCACAATGCGGCTGAATGTGAGACGACGGGACGTTCTCGTGACTTGGCGTTGTTACCATGGGGCGTTATGAGCGAAGAAAACTATATGCGAATCATTGACCTGCGCGGCAAGAAGCTGACCCGAGCTGAAATGCTGGAAGCCATGCCCCGCGCCGAGATGGGCACCAACGAGGCCACTGAGCTCGTACAGCCGATTCTCGATGATGTGAAGGCCCGCGGCGCTGCGGCCCTGCGCGACTTCGCGGAGAAGTTCGACCATATCCGTCCCGAGCATCTGCGTGTGCCGGTCGAGGCCATGAAGGCCGCCGTCGACGAGCTCGATCCGGAAGTGCGCGCCGCCATCGAGGAATCCGTGCGCCGCTGCCGCGCCGTATCCGCATCCCAGGTGCCGGCCCCGTTCCACACCGACCTGGCCGAAGGCGCGCGCGTCGCCGAACGTTGGATTCCGGTGCAGCGCGTCGGCCTGTACGTGCCGGGAGGCAAGGCCGTCTACCCGAGCTCCGTCATCATGAACGTGGTGCCGGCGCAGGCCGCAGGCGTCGAATCGCTGGCCATCGCCACCCCGCCGAGCCGCAGCAACTCCGACGGCCTGCCGGACAAGACCATCCTCGCCACCTGCGCCATCCTCGGCGTGGACGAGGTGTACGCGGTCGGCGGCGCTCAGGCCATCGCCATGTTCGCTTACGGCGCCAAGGGCTCCGAACCGCAGGACGGCGAGATTCTGTGCGATCCGGTGGACAAGATCACCGGCCCGGGCAACATCTTCGTCGCCACCGCCAAGCGCATGGTCTCCGGCATCGTCGGCATCGACGCCGTCGCCGGTCCGACCGAAATCGCCATCATCGCCGACAAGGGCGCCAACCCAAGCTGGCTCGCCGCCGATCTGATCGGCCAGGCCGAACATGACGAGCTCGCCGGTTCCGTGCTTATCACCGACAGCGAAGACATCGCCGACAAGGTGCAGGAAAGCCTCAAGTACCGCGTTCCTCGCACCGAGCACGCCGAGCGCGTCAACACGTCGCTGCGCGGCCGCCAGTCCGGCATCATCCTCACAGACGGCATCGAACAGTCCATCGACGCGGCCAACGCGTACGCGGCCGAACACCTTGAAGTGCAGACCGCTGATCCGGATGCCGTGATCGCCAAGATCCGCAACGCCGGCGCCATCTTCCGTGGCCCGTACTCCCCGGTTCCGCTGGGCGACTACATGTCCGGTTCCAACCACGTGCTGCCGACCTCCGGCACCGCGCGCTTCGCCGCCGGCCTCGGCGTGCACACCTTCATGAAGCCGGTCGAAGTCATCGAATACGACGAGCAGGGACTGAAGACCCTCGCCGTCCGTGTGAACGCCTTCGCCGTCTCCGAAGATCTGCCGGCACACGGCGAATGCGTGCTGAGCCGCTTCATCGACGACCCGTACAACAAGGCGACCATCAAGGAACAGGAAGAGCAGGCCGGCCTCCGATGAGCGAGACTTCCAGCAACGCGATTCCGGCATATCTGCCGCTGCGCAACGACCTGATCGGCGAAGAACCGTACGGCGCGCCGCAGCTCGACGTGCCGGTGTGCCTCAACGTCAACGAGAATCCGTACGCGCCCGAACCGGCCGTGGTGGAAACCATCGCCCAGCGTGTCAAGGAGATCGCCCCGACGCTCAACCGCTATCCGGACCGCGAGCATATCGAACTGCGCAAGGCTTTCTCCACATATCTGGAACGCGAATCGGGCGTGAGGCTCAGCGTCGACCAGGTGTGGGGCGCCAACGGCTCCAACGAGATCATGCTGCAGCTGTTCCAGGCGTTCGGTGGCCCCGGCCGCATCTCGCTCGGCTGCGATCCGACGTACTCCATGTATCCGGAATACGCGCGCGACACGTTCACCACGTGGAAGCTTGCGCACCGCAACGCCGATTTCACGCTTGACGTGGACGCCACCATCAAGGCGATCGAAGACGTCAAGCCGGCCATGATCGTGCTCACCAGCCCGAACAATCCGACCGGCACCCCGCTCAAGCCGGAAGATCTGAAGCGCGTGCTCGAAGCCGCCCGTACCGCCGAAGTGGCAGGGG
>ERZ791623.1036-NODE-1036-length-12800-cov-4.122872_pt1 | contig 12800 bp, 9 predicted proteins | sample MGYA00510268_ERZ791623 | MGnify/ENA primary metagenome ERZ791623 (study PRJEB30046, sample SAMN00715216) | human gut metagenome | study: EMG produced TPA metagenomics assembly of the A metagenome-wide association study of gut microbiota in type 2...
ATTCGGTGGCCTGCATCAACAAGTTCAGCCTGGCCGACAAGGTGAGCTACGTTTCGACGGGCGGCGGTGCACTGCTCGAATACATCGAAGGCAAGGAGCTGCCGGGAGTGGCGGCCATCCGCAAATAAGCCGGGCACGAACGGAGCGCGGTCCCGTCGAACCGTTCTTCGTACTGAATCGAAAACAGACAGAAACCTTAAAATATTTTAGAGTAAACAACCAATGAAAAAAATTCTTTTCGCTGCAACCGTTCTTTGTATGATGGGCTGCCAAAACAAACCGACCAACTCGACGCCGGCGCTCGATCCGTCCAACATGGACACTTCGGTCGCCCCCAACGAGAGTTTCTACCAGTACGCTACGGGCGGCTGGCAGGCTAAAAATCCGCTCAAGCCCGAACATTCGAGCTACAACATGTTCAACGTGTTGAACGACAACAACGAAATCCGCATCAACGAGCTCTTCACCCAGATGACCAAGGAGAACCCTGCGAAGGGCACGGTCAATCAGAAGATCGCCGACCTCTACAAGCTGGGCCTCGACTCGGTACGCCTGAACCAGGAGGGCGCCGCTCCCATCCGGGCCGAATTGGAAACGATCCTGTCTCTGGACGACAAGAAACAACTCACTCCGATCCTGTCCGTGATGCAGATGACTTCGAGCTCGCCCCTGTTCAGCTTCGGTCCCGAGGCCGATCTGAAGGACAGCAAAGTCAATGCCCTCTACATCGGACAGTCGGGCATCGGCATGGGCGACCGCGACTACTACCTCGACGCCGAGAACGAGTCGATCCGCGAAGCCTACAAAACTTATCTGAACCGGCTCTTCACGCTGGCCGGACTCGAAGAGTCCCAGGTAAGCAAAGCGACCGACGCCGTGATGCGCATCGAAACCGAACTGGCCAAGAACATGCGTTCGAACGTCGAACTGCGCGACTTGCAGCGCATGTACAACCCGATGGCGACCGCCGATCTGAAAAAGAACTACGACGCTATCGACTGGAAGTATCTCTTCGACTTTGCCAAGATCAATCCGGAGCGTGTGATCGTCTGCCAGCCCGAATACATGGAGGCGTTGGACAAGCTAATCGAAACTACTCCGATCGAGGACCTGCGCTACTACCTGGCATCGCAATACCTCAACGCCGCAGCGCCCTACCTGGACGATAACTTCTACGCCGCATCGTTCGACTTCTACGGCCGCACGATGTCAGGCAAACAGGAGCCCCGCCCCCGCTGGAAGCGTGCCATGGCCATTCCCAACAGCGCCCTGGGCGAGGCCGTAGGCGAAATGTACGTCGAGAAGTTCTTCCCCGCCGAAGACAAGGCCCGCATGATGACCCTGGTGGAGAACCTCCGCACGGCCCTCGGCCAGCACATCGATCAGCTCGACTGGATGAGCGACTCGACCAAGATGCGTGCCCGCGAGAAACTCGCCGCTTTCCACGTGAAGATCGGCTACCCCGATAAATGGAAGGACTACTCCACGCTCGAAATCGACCCGACCCTCTCCTACTGGGAGAATATCCAGCGTGCCAGCGAGTGGGCGACCCGCGATCAACTCGCCAAAGTCGGCAAGGCGGTAGATCCCGAGGAGTGGCTCATGACTCCCCAGACGGTCAATGCCTATTACAACCCGACCACCAATGAAATTTGCTTCCCGGCAGCAATCCTCCAGCCGCCGTTCTTCAACCCGGATGCCGAGGATGCCGCGAACTACGGCGGCATCGGCGCGGTGATCGGCCATGAGATTGGCCACGGTTTCGACGACCAGGGCTCGCAATACGACGGCGACGGCAAACTCAACGACTGGTGGACCGAAGAGGACAAGGCCAATTTCAAGGCGCTCACCCAGAAGCTCATCGACCAGTACAACGAGTTCGTGCCGACGCAGCTCACCGAAAAGTATTCGGATGACCCGTCGAAGGCCCCTCATGTGAACGGCGCGTTGACCATCGGCGAGAACATCGGCGATTTGAGCGGTGTGAACATCGCTCTCAAGGCCTATGCGTTCGCTCTCGATGAAGCGGCCGGCCGCGGCAAGGATGGTTCCACGGAAGCCATCGAAGCCGCGCTTGCCGATGCTCCTGAAATCGACGGCTTCACCGGCCTGCAGCGTTTCTTCCTGAGCTACGCTTCGATTTGGCGCACTAAGAATCGCGACGAGTTGGCGGAGCAGTATCTGCAGATCGACCCGCACTCCCCCGCCGAATGCCGTACGAACGGCATCGCCCGTAATGTGGACCTGTTCCACAAGGCGTTTGGCGTGCAGCCCGGCGACGGCATGTGGCTCGCACCGGAGCAACGCGTGCGCATCTGGTAACAGGCCATGCCAGCGATCGCATAAGCGTCAGGCAATCGTCAGAAGCCATCGCCGCCGAATTCCTCACGTAGGGGTTCGGCGGCGTTGCTATCCGTACCGGCCTGCGAGCCGCCTTGCTCGTCAACGCCGGAACTCTGCCCGTCCATCGCATTGACTGAAGTTTCGCCCCGCTGTTGGGCGGCTTGCACATATGGATCACGTCCTAAAGCCTGTCCAGGCTGCGCGTCTTGCTGGCCGGAATCGTTTTTCTTGGCGAGTTTGCGGAAGGTGGAGACACCGTAGCTCAAATCATGCCCCGCCGCATTCGCTTCCATGACGAGTTTCGACTGTTGCTTGCCGTTCTGGTCCACCCAGCTTTCCGCCGCCAGCACGCCGGTCACGATGACCGGTTCGCCTTTTTTGAACGATTGGCAGATGTTTTCGGAAAGGCCTCGATATGCCTTCACCGTGATCCATGTGGTGGGCAGGTCCTTCCACTGTTGCGTTCGGCCATCGAAATAATGTCTGGTGCTGGCCAGCCGGAATGAGCTGGCATGCGGCATGCCTTCCCGATTGAATTGCGTGGGCTGGCCGCCCACATATCCCGTGATGGTGAGGAGACCCTGCTGCTGCGCCATGTTCGGCCCTTTCTGTTTGACGAATGATGGACCGCGGAAAGCGCCGTTGACGGCACGGAAGCGACAGGCAGTGAGGTGGATTATGGTGAGAGAGGGTAAACTGCATGCCCTTCCCGCATCTTCACGTTTCCGCGGTAAGACCACTATCGCCGAACGTTCCATCCGTCTGCAAGCCCAACCGGAGAATGTGGATAACTTGAGATCGTCGGGCGAGTCGTGGATTGTCGGTGGATAATTTCGACTTATCCACCGACATCCACAATCCTCATGTGCGTGAGATGCGCACGGTATTCCCCATGAAAAACAAAAAACGGAAGACCACCTGCTTGATGGTCTTCCGTTGCCGTATGTCGTTCGTCGGATCAAACCGACGCGCTACGGATTGCCGTATGTCACTTGAGCAGTGCAGCGACGCGGTCCGCGATCGCCTGCGCGGCGTCCGCGACCGGCACCGCTTCGGCGTTCTCACCGTTGCGGTCGCGCACTTCGATGGTGCCGTTGTTGACGGTGTCGCGGCCGGCGACGGCGATGATCGGCACGCCGATGAGTTCGGCGTCCTTGAACTTGACGCCCGGAGACACCTTCTTGCGGTCGTCGAAGATGACTTCGATGCCCTTGGCCTCAAGCTCACCGATCAGCTGTTCTGCGGCTTCGAACGCGGCCGCATCCTTGCCGGTGGCCACGACGTGCACCTGTGCCGGCGCGATGACTGCCGGCCACGCCAGACCCTTCTCGTCGTGATGGGTTTCGGCGATGCAGGCCATCACACGGGAGACGCCGATGCCGTAGGAGCCCATCCACACCGGAACGGTCTTGCCGTTCTGGTCGAGCACCTTCAGGCCGAGCGCGTTGGAATACTTGAGGCCCAGCTGGAACACCTGGCCGATTTCCACGCCGCGCTCGAAGCTCAGCGGGCCGGAACCGTCCGGGCTCATGTCGCCATGACGTACCTGCACGGCTTCGACGGTGCCGTCGGCCTCGAAATCGCGGCCGTACACCAAATCGTAGTAATCCACGTCCTGCTCGTCGGCGCCGGTGAACCATGCGGAACCGCGTGCCACGTGCGCGTCGATCAGGTAGCGCAGCGCGTCACCGGTCTCGGACGCGTTCTCGGCCTTCTTTCCGTCGCGTGCCTGCGGGCCAAGCGCCATCGGTCCGATGTAGCCCTTGACGAGTTCCGGATGCTTCTTCAGATCCTCGTCGGTGGCTTCCTCGATCTCGGCCGGGGTGAACTGCGCCTCAAGACGCTTCATGTCGACGGTACGGTCGCCCGGAACGCCTACGACCACGAGCTCGCGCCACGGCTCGTCGTGGTCTTCGTCCTGCGGATGCATGACGGCGATGACGACGTTCTTCAGAATGTCGGAGGCCTGCCAATCGCGGCCGTCGGAACGAGGATGGTTGGCGTTGGCGAATTCGACCATCTTGTCGATGGTGGCCGCGTCCGGGGTCGGGCGCTTTTCGGCTGCCGGCGTTGCGGTAAAGTCGATGGCTTCCGGTTCCGGAGTGGTCAGCGCCTCGACGTTCCAGGCCTTGCCGGACGGCGACTGGGCGAAGGTGTCCTCGCCGATCTCCATCGGAGCCAGGAACTCCTCGGATTCGAAGCCGCCCATCGGGCCGGCCATGGCGTGCACCGGCACGTACTTCAGGTCGAGACGGTTGAAGATGCGCTCGTATGCGCCGCGCTCGTCCATGTATGCCTTGACGAGGCCTTCCTTGTCGAGGGTGAAGGAGTAGGCGTCCTTCATGATGAACTCGCGGCCGCGGATCAGGCCGGCGCGCGGACGGAACTCGTCGCGGTACTTGGTCTGGATCTGGTAGAGGGTCACCGGCAGGTCCTTGTAGGAGGAGTACAGGTCCTTGACCAGCAGGGTGAACATTTCCTCATGGGTCGGGGCCAGCAGGTAGTCGGCCTCGTGGCGGTCCTTCAGACGGAAGATGTTGTCGCCGTATTCCTCCCAGCGGTGGGTGGCCTCATACGGCTCGCGCGGCAGCAGTCCGGAGAAGTGGACTTCCTGGGCGTCGATGGACGCCATCTCCTCGCGGATGATGTTCTCGATCTTGTTCAGGACATTGAGGCCCAGCGGCAGCCAGGTCCAGATGCCCGGAGCGGCCTTGCGCAGGTAGCAGGCGCGCTGCAGCAGCTTGTCCGACACGACGTCGGCATCGGCGGGGTCCTCGCGCAGGGTGCGCAGGAACATGGTAGACATACGAAGTGCTTTGGTCATACGTTCCAAATTACTCAGGTAAGCCGACTTGGATGCGCCACACGCCCTCGAATCGCACACCAAAACGCGAAAAACGTTATTTATAGAGTTATAAATAAGTATAAAGCCGTTTCTATGATACTGGAATCAGCACCATATCGCTTCATAAGGAAAGGACGCAGCATGCGTCACGTCACCGCGCACATTTCGATTTGGAACAAACTCGGCTGGATCGGCATCATCTGCTATTTCGTCTTCGCGGCGGCAGCGCCGGAAGTGCTGGCCGAAGGCAACCAATGAATCGGCCTGTGCCTGGCCGTATTGTGCGTCACGTTGATTTCCCTGCCATGGAAGAAGCCGTTCAATGCGATTGCGCTGGCCGGCATGGTGATATGGATCATCGTCACGCGGGCGATTCCAGGTCTTGAGTTCCTGCAGCGCAACCCGCTTTGGTTGCTCGTCGGACTGGCCTGCGTGATCGCCAGCTGTTGGGACCCCGATCCGGAAAGCGTCGAGGACGAAGTTGAGCTCGACCCGGATCTTGCGCATTCCCTGCAGGCGATGGGCTGATATTTAGCAGCGGGTCAGAACAGCACGTCCTGCGCGAATTCGTCATCCTCACCGGCCGGTTGCGGCATGCGGGCGCGGAATGCTCCGACACCGTCGGAGGCAAGCGTATCGGCGGCCTGCGCCGACTCCAATCGCAATTGTCCATCAAGACGGACCGCGTCCGGTGAGACCAGGAACATGCGCTCGTTGACGCCTTGCAGATACAGGCCGTCGAGCCCTTCCACTCGCGACAGCGCCACGTATCCCATGCCCGGCGCGAATGTGCGTCGCAAATCCATGACGGCACGATCGAGTGTCATGCCTTGCGATTTGTGGATGGTGATGGCCCACGCGCAGCGCAACGGCACCTGTTTGACCGTGGCGAGCACGGTATCGCCGTCCTGCATCTGCCAGGAATTCGGCTTCATGGTGACGATGTTGCCGTTTTCGAATTCGACGATCGGCCAGCCGCCCTGCGATTGCGTGGTGAATCCACGCACGGTGCCGAGCGACCCGTTGACGTACTGGTGGTCGGTGTCGTTGCGCACCGCCATCACGGCCGCGCCCGTCTTGAGACACAACCGTTCGGGGGCCAGCATGTTCTTTTTGAGCCGTTCCACCAGATTCGCCGCACCCTCGGATTCGGCGAGGTATTCGTGCGGCTCCTCCTTGATTTTGAACAGGCGCAGATCATTAAGCGCGTCGGCCTGCCTGTTGACGGGGAACAGGTTCACCGCCTGCTGCCCGGGTTCCGGAATGGCCCCCAACCGGGTCAGCAGCACATTGCGGTCGCCATCGTCCACCGCGCCTTCGCGAATGTCGGTCAGCACGTTCAACAGCTGGCCGTCATCCTGACGATGCTGTTCGGTCAGATAGCAGACAACGGGGTTCAATTCACGCCACACCAACGATTCGGTGACGAAACCTTCGGGATTGAGTCCGGCGCGCATGTACCGTTCGCGACTGGCCAGATATTCGGCGGACGGCGCGATCAGGTCGTTGTTGCGTCCCGATACCGAAACCGGCGGCAGCTGGAAAAAATCGCCGGACAACACCACCTGCAGCCCGCCGAACGGACGTTCGTCGCGGCGGATGATGCGGCAGATCCGGTCAACCATGTCGAACAGCCACGCGTGCAGCATGGAGACCTCGTCGATGATGAGGATGTCGGCTTCCTGCAGCTTGCGTTTGCGGCGTGTGCGAACGGTTTTGACCAGATTGTCGGTCAATGCCGTGGCCAAGCCGATGCCGCTCCAGGAATGGATGGTGGTGCCGTTGATATGCGTGGCAGCGATGCCCGTGGATGCGGTGACGGCCACGGATGCGCCGTCGGCACGCGCCTGCCGTATGAATTCGTTGAGCACGTAGGTTTTGCCGGCACCGGGCGCGCCCGTCAGGAACACGCTTGCGCCGGAACCCAGAATCGCAAGCGCCTCGGATTGCCTCATTACGCCACCTTCTTTACGTCACCGCGCCCCATGCAACGAAATCGTCAGGCAACCAGCCTGTCCACAACCTTGAGCACACCGTGCTCGACGTTCGACGGTGCGATGTAGCGCGCGGCGGCCTTCAAATCGGGGTGTGCGTTGCCCATGGCGAACGACCAGTCGCCCGCCTCAAGCATGAGCAGATCGTTGAGGTAGTCGCCGAACACCGCCGTCTGCGCGGGTGTGACGCCGAGCACGCGCTGCAACGCCTCGACGCCCTGCTTTTTGTCGGTTTCGATGTTCATGATGTCCACCCACAGTTTGCCGGAGACGACCACCTGGTAGTCCGCGCGCAGATGTGTGAGCTTTTCGTTGGTGAATCGTTCGGAGCCGTCAAGGTCGAGGATCGCGAGTTTCAGAACGATTTCGGCGTCGCCGTCAGGGGTGTAGGCGGACGGTTCCTGCGCGAAGTCGAGCACTTCGTGCAGATCGTCCACGATGCTCAGCGCCGCGTAGTATTTGCCGACTTCATCGAGGAACGGCTTGTCGGAACGCTGCACGTATGCCGATTTGAGGCCACACACCACCAGTCCCACGTTATGCTCGCCGGAGGCAGCGGCGTCGTCGACCAGGTCGATGACGTGACGCGTGACGTCCAAATCGACGCCATGCACTTCCACGACTTTGCCGTCGAGCGCCACCACATTGCCGTTTTCCGCGATATAGGACAGTTCTCCCCCGTCGAGAATCTCCGCGGCTTTGTCGGCGAACATGTTGCGCAGCGTGGCGTATTGGCGTCCGGACGCGGGCACGAATTCGACGCCACGGCGTTTGAGCCGGGCGAGCATGGGCCAGAATCCGTCGGGGATTCGGCTTCGTTCGTCAAGTAACGTGCCGTCCATGTCGGCGACCACAAGGCGGATATCCTGCGGTTGGCCGATGGTGGTCCAATCAGCTGCGGTCATGCGGTTCCTCTCGCTGGAGTCGTGCTGTCAGTCCTTGTTGAGCAGGCTGGTTTCCTGGATTTCAGAGGCGATGGCCTTCGCCTCCGCTTCGTTCGGACCGGGCACCGGGGCCATGAACGCCTTGCGGTAGTAACGCAGTTCGTCGAGCGATTCGATGATGTCGGCGAGCGCGCGGTGGCCGCCGTTCTTCGGCGGACGGTTGAGGTAGACGGCCGGATACCAGCGGCGGGCGAGTTCCTTGAAGGTGCTCACGTCGATGGTGCGGTAGTGCAGGTTCTCCATGAGTTCCGGCATGTAGTGGTCAAGGAACTTCTTGTCGGAGCCGATGGTGTTGCCGGCGAGCAGCGGCTTGACGCCGGCCGGAGTGAATTTCCTGACGTATTCGATGACCTTGGCTTGCGCTTCGTCGAGGCTCAGACCGTGTTCCCATTCGTTGATCAGGCCGGAACGGGTGTGCATGGCGCGCACGAAGTCATTCATGTGGTCGACAGCCTTCTGACTGGGCTTGATCACATAGTCGACACCTTCGTCGAGCACGTTCAGGTCGAAGTCGGTCGGCACCACGGAAACCTCGACGAGCTCGTCGCCGCCGAAGATATCCAGGCCGGTCATCTCGCAGTCGATCCAGATCAGACGTGAGCCTTCGGACGTGTATGTTTCGCCATCGTGTGCATCTACCATCGTTGCCTCTTTCGATTGGTCCGCGGTCGCGCCCTCTGCGCAGGCCGAACATATGAAGATACCGCAGGGTAGGTACGTCGGACCGTCATCGTTGGAAAACGGTCGTTGGAAACAGGAAAGCCGTCCGCGCCCAAATGGAGGGACGCGGACGGCTGGAGCGCGCTGCCGGTTCGATGGTTCAGCGCACGAGTGCGGTATCCGGCACGGACACCCTCAGATCGGGGCATCCTGCGTGCGGTCAATCGGCCAGTTTGAGCCAAGCGCTGGTATCTTGCGGCAGCTTGCCGTCGTCGGTAAGCGGTCCTGATGTCAGCAGCACTTCGCCTTGCGGCAACGTGATCGGTTCTTCGCCGAAGTTGGTGATCGAGGCCCAGCCGTTGGCACGGCGGTACGCGATGGTGCCACCCGGGAAACCGTTGGCGCCGTCATGCGCCTTGCCGGGCTGGTCTTCCGGAAGCCATTCGAGACTCAGGTCGGTGGTCTGCAACTCATGTCGCAATGCCAGCACGCGGCGGTACAGGTTCAGCATGGAATCCGGGTCGGCCGATTCGACATCGACCGCGAAATCCTTGTACCACTTGGGTTGCGGCAGATGCGGCTCGGCCTTCGCGTCTGCCGGCGAGAATCCGAAGGAGCCGCCATGGCCGAACTCATCGTTCGGATCGTCCAGCTGCGGAGCGTCGGCCGCAACCCACGGCAGCGGCACACGGCAGCCGTCACGGCCTTTGGTGCTGGCGGAACGGGAGGTGCGCCATGCGGACGGATCCTCCAGCTCATCCCACGGAATGTCGGCCACTTCGAACAGGCCGAGTTCCTCGCCTTGATACACGTAGGCGGAGCCGGGCAGCGCCATCTCCATCATGATCGCGGCGCGGGCGCGCTTGGTGCCGAGCGCGCGGTCCTCCCGGTATGTGGTGCCGTCGCGCAGCAGCCAGTCGAGCGGCAGTCGATGGTATTCGCCGGTCGGCACCTGGGGCAGCGCGTAGCGGGTGGCATGGCGGACCACGTCATGGTTGCTCATCACCCAAGTGGCGGTGGAACCGGACTGTTCGGCGCTTTCCAGACCTTCCTCGATGGCGAGGTGCATGTCGTCGCGGATCCAATCCTTCTTGGCGAACTCGAAGTTGAAGATCTGGCCGAGATCGTCCGGGGAGGCGTACAGATGCTGGCGGCTTGGTCGGACCCACGCCTCAGCCACGGCGAACGCCGGCGGATCGTACTCGTTGAACACCTTGCGCCACTCGTGGTAGATGTCGTGCACTTCGTCGCGGTCGATCACCGGATGGGAGCCGTCTTCGGGCTGATCGTTGGTGCACCAGACCACATAATCGTCCAGATCATCGCGGTCGAGATCCTTGGCCAGGCCGTGCGCCACGTCCACGCGGAAGCCGTCGGCACCGTGGTCAAGCCAGAAACGCAGGGTTTTGATGAAATCGGCGCGCACGTCCTCGTTTTTCCAGTTCCAGTCCGGCTGTTCCTTGGTGAACATGTGCAGATACCATTGGCCGTCGGGCACGCGCGTCCATGCAGGGCCGCCGAAGTGGTTCTGCCAGTTGGTCGGCGGCTCGTCGCCGTTCGGTCCCTTGCCGTCGCGGAAGATGTAGCGGTCGCGTTCCGGCGAGCCGGGTTTCGCGGCCAACGCGGCCTTGAACCATTCGTGCAGGTTGGAGCTGTGGTTCGGCACGATGTCCACGACGATTTTGATGCCGTCGGCATGCGCGGCTTTGGCGAGCGCGTCGAAATCGTCCATGGTGCCGAGTTTCGGATCGACGTTGCGGTAGTCGTCCACGTCATAGCCGCCGTCGGCCAGCTGGGACGGGTAGAACGGGCTCAGCCAGATGGCGTCGACGCCCAGTTCCTTCAGATATCCGATTTTCTCGGTGACGCCGGCGATCTGGCCGAGGCCCTCGCCGCGGGAATCCTTGAAGGAACGTGGATACACCTGGTAGACCACGGCCTGCTTCCACCACAGCGACGGATCGTTGACTTCGGTCATGTTGTCCCCTTTCATACAAACGCTTGTGCACCGTGCGCACGTATCACAACTCCGTACGTAGAACGATTTTCGTTGATTTTCCTACGATGGTTATGTTGTGTTGTGTAGCTTCGTTGCTGTTATCGCATTGCTTGACATAATCAATAATAACGCTTGTGCAAAAAAGCGCAAACCACAGGAGGCAGAACAAGGTGGCAGCACTTCAAAAAGCCAGCAATAACAACACCTGAAGCCATGCAAGCGTTTTTACAAAAGCAGCGTGTCGTGATAGAGTGAAGCAGTCGCGGGCAACCGACCGCCCGCATAGTCCACCCTAAGGAGCCATCCGACCATGCCACGAACCACCATCGCAGACGTAGCCCAGGCAGCCGGAGTGTCCGTCTCCACCGTGTCCCGCGCGCTTCGCGGGCTCGACAGGGTCAGTCCCGAAACCAGGGAACGCATCGAGCAGGAGGCGAAGCGCCTGCATTTCTCCTTTTCGAAAAGCGCGTCGTCCCTGGCGTCCGGCAAAACCATGCGAGTCGCCGTGCTGCTGCCGAACGAAATCAGCAGCTGGTTCAACGCCCACGCCTTCGAAGGCATTTACGAGGTGATGTCGAAGGCCGGATACGACATCGTTCCTTACATCGTGTGGACGCAGGACGATTTGGATGCGTTTTTCCAAAATCTTCCGGGCAACCGCAACGTCGACGCGGTCATCGAGGCGTCATTTGACTTCGACGAGGCGAAGAAGCAGGTGCTTGGCGATCTGACCATTCCGGTGGTCGGCATGAACGCGCCGAGCACGCACGGTCTCGACGCCGGCGTCGCCATCGACGACGAGGCTTCCATGGCGACGATTGTACGGTTCCTCAAATCGTTAGGGCATAAGACGCTCGCCTACATCGAACAGCCCATCAACACCACGCCGTTCATCTGCTCCGACAGGCTGCGCAAGAAGGGATTCAGCGAAGCCTCACAAGCTTGCGGTTACGCGGATGAAGACATCATCGTCATGCCGTCACTATCCCATATCGATGCTCGCAGCGAGCAGGACATCTATTCCGGCATCGTCGCGCAGCTGCTCAGCGCTCCAAAGCAGCCGACCGCCATCTGCGTCTCCGTCGACGCCGTGGCCGCTCCCCTGCTGAAGGAGCTGCGGCGCATGGGATGGCGCGTGCCACAGGACGTGTCGCTGGTCGGATTCGATGATGACGACACCGCCACCGCATTGGATCTGACCACCATGCATCAGGATCCGGCGGAAATCGGCCGTATCGCTGCACGTAAGACGCTTGCGCTGCTCAATGGCGAGACGCTTGACGAGCCGTTCACCGTCATGCCGACGTCGCTGGTGCTGCGTGGCACCACGGAACGCGTAAGTTGACGTTCATACGGTGCCATCGACATGGCTCAATTAACTAAACGTCACTAGACCAATAGCTGCCGAAAACGCACGAAACCCGTCCAGCGGCATTCCTGCCACCGGACGGGTTTCGTATTATCTAGCGTTTAGTCGCGTCGTATGCGTTTCGCGCGGTATTCGCCAATCACTGACGGCCGGAGTAGTTCGGCGCCTCGGCGGTCATGACGATGTCGTGCGGATGGGATTCGCGCAGGCCAGCGTCGGTGATGCGGATGAAGCGGCCACGTTCCGGCATTTCGGAGATGTTGTGCGCGCCAATGTAGAACATGGACTGGTGCAGGCCGCCGATCATCTGGTACAGCACGGCGTTGAGCGGTCCGCGGTACGGCACTTCGCCTTCGACACCTTCCGGAACGACCTTGTCGTTGGAGGTGACGTCGGCCTGGAAGTAACGGTCCTTGGAGTAGGACTTCTTGCCACGCGGAGCCATGGCGCCCAGGGAGCCCATGCCACGGTACAGTTTGTACTGCTTGCCGTGCAGGAGCACCTTCTCGCCCGGAGCTTCCTCGCAGCCCGCAAGGGTGCCGCCGAGCATCACGGAGGATGCGCCGGCCACGAGGGCCTTGGCGATGTCGCCGGAGTAGTGGATGCCACCGTCGGCGATGCACGGCACGCCAGCGGCGCGGCAGGC
>ERZ791623.1044-NODE-1044-length-12714-cov-3.354609_pt1 | contig 12714 bp, 8 predicted proteins | sample MGYA00510268_ERZ791623 | MGnify/ENA primary metagenome ERZ791623 (study PRJEB30046, sample SAMN00715216) | human gut metagenome | study: EMG produced TPA metagenomics assembly of the A metagenome-wide association study of gut microbiota in type 2...
TGCATGGCGGCCCATGGGCGGGGTGCTGCCTCACCAAGGGCGGGCGGCCACGGCAGCAGCGCCGCGTCCAGCGCGGGGCAAAGCCCCTGCGGCGTGAACGGGCGGTTCAGCCCCTCGGCATAAAAAAACAGGTGGTTTTCATACCGGAAAAGGCTTGCGGTCAGGATCCGCCCCTCCGCCTGTGCTTTTTGCAGCGCAGCGGAAAAGTCGGCAAAAACGGTATCCTCGGCTTCCCCGCCCAAAACAGCATGAAAGGAGCCGCGGCAGACGGCGGCATCGGCCAGCGATGCAGGCAGCGTGCAGGGCATAACATTTCTCTCCTTTATCTTGTGATTATTCTTTATTGTACAATGCCGGGGCAGCAAAAGATATGCGGCATAGTGCAGTATCCTTTGTGATAATTGCACTTTACATACCCCTGCTTCTGTGCTATGCTGAAGAAAGAATTCAGACAAAGTAAGGAGCAGGAGCGATGGACTACAGTATCTTACGCTACGGCGCTGTGGCAGACGGTGTGACCAACTGCGCGGCAGCCATCCAACAGGCGGTCGATGCGGCCGCAGCGGCGGGCGGCGGGCGCGTTATCGTGCCGGCCGGGCGCTTTTTGAGCGGCTCCGTGCTGCTGAAGGACAATGTGGAGCTGCATCTGGAGAGCGGCGCGGTGCTTATCCGCAGCCTGAAACCCGCCGATATTACCCCGTTCCCTCAGGGCGGGGACGGCACCGACCCTGACGACACCGCCGACGGCTGGGAGGGCGGCTTCTTTTTGGGGGCCAGCCACGCCAAAAATGTGACCATCAGCGGCATGGGCACGATCTACGGTCAGGGCGACAAGGTGTTTTTGGACAAGGATGTGGACAACGGCTTTCACGAATGCCCGAAATTCTGCGAGGCATTCCGCCCGCGCATGATGCTGTTTGAGGCAGTCGAAAACTTTACCGTGCGCGATGTGACCCTGCAGGACGCGGCGTTCTGGACGCTGCACCTGGCGGGCTGCCGGCATGTGCGCATCCAGAACATCATGATTTTAAACGATGACCGCGGCGCGAACAATGACGGCATCGACCCCGATTGCTGCCAGGATGTCGTCATCTCCAACTGCATCGTGCGCACCGGCGATGACGCCATCGTGGTCAAATCCACCGGGCCGATGTCCCGCCGCTACGGTGCGAGCGAGAATGTGGCCATCACGGGCTGCATCTTACATTCCCGCGATTCTGCGCTGAAAATCGGAACCGAGACCCACGGTGTGATCCGCAATGTGACGCTGAGCGACTGCGTCATTGACGACTGCTCCCGCGCGGTGGGCGTCTGGGTGCGGGACGGCGGCACGGTGGAGGACATCCATGTCCACCATCTGACCGGCTGCACCCGCCGCTACGCCGACTCCTACCAGCTGCCCGGTGCGCCGGGCTGGTGGGGCAAGGGCGAGCCGGTGTTTGTCAGCGCCACACCGCGCAAGGGCAAGACCGGCCCGGCAGGCGTGATCCGCCGCGTCAGCTTTGACCATTTGTACCTGACAAGTGAAAGCTGCGCCTTTGCGGCCGGCGAGCCGGACAGCGAAATTCAGGACCTGCGCATCAGCGAGATGCACCTGACGCTGCAGCACCGCGGCACCCAGCCCGGCGGCTTGTTTGACGAGCAGCCCTCGGCCCGGCACACCTACCCGCACGCCATCCCGGCGCTGTACGCCCGCTGCGTGGACGGCCTGACCGTCAAGGACAGCACGGTGCGCTTTGTCGGTGAGAACGAGGCGTGGGACGGCAGCGTAGCCGAACTGGAGCACTGCCGCCGCGCAAAGCTGGATTTGGAAAAGCTTGTATAATAAAAGGAGTGTATACCAAATGGAGCATATGGCATGGAAGGGCCGCATCAAGCCCGGCTGCAAGGCGGAATATCAGCGCCGCCACGCGGAAATCTGGCCCGAGATGGTCAAGGTGCTGAAGGATGCAGGCATCTGCAATTACAGCATTTTCTACTGCAACGATGAGCTGTTCGGCTATTACGAGTGCGAAAAGGGCGTTGCCTACGCCGAAAAGGTACAGGCCGAAAGCCCGGTCGTTGACCGCTGGAACGACTACATGAAGGACATTCTGGAGTTGGAAATGGACCCCGTAACAGGCGCCCAGCCCAAGCTGGAGCAGGTGTTCCGGCTGGATTGAGAAAGGGCAAAACATCGATATGCAGACAAAAGCCCCCGCTGCTTATGGCAGTGGGGGCTTTTGCCCTGTCAGACAATTTACAACGCGCCGTCCGAGCGGACGTTGTCGTAGTTCAGCACACCGGCGAAGAATGCCAGCGCCAAACCCTGACCCCAGCCCTGAATCCAGTCGCGGCTGATGCCGCGGTAGCCGTCGGCGTCCCTCATGACCGCCGTGCCGCCCGAGACATTCAGCACACGGCCGTCCGGGCTGACATTTGCCAGCATACCGGGGATTGCCTTGTTGATGTACTTGATGTGCAGGGGGTTGCCCTTGGTGATCATGGCGGCGGCGATACCGGCGCTTGCGCTGACCTCCTCATAGGAGGCGGCATCGTCCACGATCGTGCGCCACAGGCCGTTCTCGGTCTGGTAGAGCTTGAGCGCGGCCAGCTGGTCGTTCAGGCTGCCGACCACATCCAAGAACTTGGGGTAGAGGTAGCACTGCGGCAGCCGCACGCCGACCTGCGCCATCGTGTAGGCCGCCCATGCGTTGGCGCGGCCCCACTTGATGCCCGACATGTGGTCGCCTGTAATATTATTGTAGCCGTGGTAGTACAGTCCGCTCTCGGGGTCCTGCAGGTACTTGATGTGCCAGTAATACTGGTTCAGCGCATCATCGATCAGGGCCTCGTCCTTCAAAAGCACGCCCATCCGCAGCAGGAAGAAGCCCGCCATAAAGAGCGTGTCCGCCCACGCCTGCTCGGGAAAGTCGTTGTTGACCGAAACGGTGTGCTGCAAAACATGATCCCCGAAGCGCAGCGCTTCTTTTTCCAGATACTCGACCTTGCTTTTGGCGATGTCCAGATACTTTTCATCGCCGGTATGCTCATACAGGGTGACCAGGCAGTGCCCCATTGAGCAGGTGTTGACCGTCCAGCTCGGCAGGCCCAGCTCGATATACTCGTCCACGCGGTCCTTGACCAGCTGCAGGTAGCGCTCGTTTTTGGTGACCTCATATGCCTCGCAGATGCCGTAGTAGGCAACACCGCAGGGCCAGTCCCATGTCATGTCCATCCGCATCGTGCGGTCCACGATTTTGTCGATCGCAGCCTCGATTTGGGCCTTGTCAAAAATCAGGTTTGCCATTGCTCTCTCCTTTTTAAATTGCGAATCCGCTTATACCAGCGCCACCGTCTTTCCGGCGGGGATCTCATAGTGGCGGCCGTCCACCTCGACCCAGATGGACTGGGCGTTGGGGTTGCAGACCTTATCGCCCGCGGCGGTGTACTGCAGGCGAGCGGCATCGGCCATGTAGTCCACGATCTCGATGTTGGTGGCGTACCAGGTGTCCTCGCGCCCGCCGGCCAGCTGGCAGAACTGCTCCATCAGGGCCCAGTCCTCCTCGGTGCGGAACTCAAAGCTGTGGCCCCAGACATACATCATGTAGAGATACTGCATCTTGTACAGCTCTACAAAGCGCTTGCCGTCCTCCAGCAGGTTGTGGGTGTGGTGGCAGGTGGCTTTCCATGTCATAAAATCGTGGGGCATCGCAAAGTCGTGGGTGTCACCCACCACGCGGGCGTAGCGGATGCCCAGCGCGGGCAGCAGGGCGGCGATCTCCGGTGTCCAGCTGCCGTTGGGGTAGGCAAGGCCGCGCACAGGGTAGCCCATGACGCCCTCAAGCTGCATACGGTCGGCCAGCACCTGCCGGGCGGTCTGATCCAGCGGGCTGCGGGAGATGGTGGGGTGGTGGTAGGTGTGACAGGCGACCTCATGGCCCTTGTACAGCTCGACCCACTCGCTCTCCGGGATGCGCTCGGGGCGGGGCAGGCCGCCGTTCAGGTTAAAGGTGCCCCGGATGCCGTAGCGGTTGAACAGCTCGACAAGGCGGCGGTCCTCCAAACGGCCGTCATCATAGCTCATCGTCAGCACCTTATGCTTGCCGCCGGGGAAGCAGGTGTAAATGACCTTCGGTTCGGTGTAGTTCATAAACAAAACCTTCTTTTTTGTCAAAATTTATTTGAAATTTGCCCGCAGCACATCCAGTGCCGGGGTGGTATCCTGCAAAAGCTGCTGCACAAAGGCCTGTGCCGTGCGGCAGGCACCGGCGTTTTGCTGGTGGGCGTTGTCCTGTTTTGCGCCCACCCACATATAGCGGGCCTTGCAGCGCTCAGCGCCAAAGGCGGTGTTGGCGGCGGCGGTAGCGGCGCCAAGGTCGATAAACGGCGCACCGACCTCGGCGGCAAAGGCGCGCATCGCCTCGCGGTAGGCGGCAAACGAGGGGTGGCAGACACTGTCCTCGTCAAACTCGCGCATCGCCACGGGGGAGGCAAAGATGCACACTGCGCCGTGGCTGCGGGCAGCGTCCCAGAAGGGGCGCAGGCTCTCGCCGAAGGCATCCGCCGGGACATAGCGCTCGGCCTTTGCGCGGTTGGCATCGTTGTGGCCGAAGCTGACTACCAGCAGATCACCGGGGCGGATATGCGCGGCAATGTCGTCCAACCGTCCCTCCTCGCGGAAGGTCTTGCTGCTGCGGCCCGCCATGGCGCAGTTGTCAATGACAAGGCCCGGCAGCTCGTAGCGCATCTCCTGCGGGAAGGGGCAGTCCGCGCGGTGGGCAGCGCAGCATACAGCATCCCCCTGCGCCAGCGTGTGGAGCACCTCGCCCCAGCCTGTCACTGGCTTATCGCCGGGGGCGTAGCTTTGCATAATGGAATCGCCCGCCATCCACAGGGTGGGCTTGGCGTTCAGCTGCGGCAGCACATTGGCAAAATCCATGTCACCTGCATAGTAGAAGGACGGGTAGCACGGCTGGTTGTAGCAGTTGTTCTGCCATGCCACGCCGCAGCGGTACTGTGCATCGTGCATCAGTGTAAACAGCTTGTGGGGGGTAAGATCGGTGGTGGTGTAGATGCGGATGGCGGTGTCGTCCGCCGTGCGCACCAGCAGTTCCTCGCGGAAATCACCCAGCACATCGGCCACCAGACAGGGGTTGCCCTTGGTGCCGTTGTTGGTGGCGGTGCCCGCGGGCTGCAGCATGACGCCGTGGGTCAGATCGTTAATGACGCCGTATTGATCGCCGTGCAGATAGTCCGCACCATCGGTGATCTGGGTCGAAAGATCGCCTGCCCAGTAGATCTTCATGTTGGTGCCGGGGGTGGGCAGCTCCAGCGTGCGCCCGTTTACATCGTACACATCCTTGACCCAGACCTGCAGACCGCGGGTGTTCGGGTCGATCTTGCCGATCATGCAGCGGCCCAGATCCTCCTCGGCATATTCGCCAAAGCGGACATCGCCGGTCTCGGCATCGCGCAGTGCCCAGCCGTAGGGGGCGCGCTCGCCCTCCTCATAAACATTGAAGATCTCCAGACCGGGGCTGTCAGGGTCGATGTCGGCCACATGCATCGCATCGCCGTGGCCGAACTTGGCGCGGGTCCTGCCGTCGGGCAGGGTGCCGTATTTGGAGTAGAGCAGGCTTCCGTCATGGTCGATGGCTGCTGCGCCGTACACAATTTCCATGCAGCCGTCCCCATCAATGTCAGCAGTCGAAATACTGTGGTTGCCCTGCCCGGCCAGAATGCCGTACACAGGGTCGGTGCCGACAGCGAGATGGCAGCCGCTGTCGTTGAAGGGGTTTGCCATCGGCACAAAGCCGGAGTCGATACCCCATACCTTGTGAAAGCGGTTCTCAAAAAAGTCGTAGGCCGCCAGCGTGGCGCGGGTGTAGTAACCGCGGCAGGCGATCAGATAGGGACGCTCGCCGTCCAGATAGGCCACCCCGGCGTTAAAGCGGTCCACGCGGTTGCACGGCTCGATGCGGGGCATTGCATAATCGCCCCACAAAAGGCCGTCATCCACGCGGGGGTAGGGGTAGTCGATCGTGTCCAGCTCGGTGCCGTCCCCGCCGAACATCGTCAGGTACTCGGGGCCGTCATAGACAAAGCCCTCGAACCTGCGCAGCTCGTTTTTGGGACTGCGGCTCGGCGCGTACACATCAAGGAAATAGTCGGCCAGCGCAAGGGCATCAGCCTCGCACAGGGGGTAGGCGTACTGCGGCGCAAGGCCGAAGCACTGCTCCACCGTGGCGGGCCAGCGGCCGTTTACGACCTCGGGGTGGGTGTGCCAGCGGCGGAACACCTCGGCCATATGCAGGCGGTAATCCTGCGCCGTGCAGACATAGTTGTCCGCGTGGCTGTACCCGGCGTCCAGATCCTTCTGCGGCATCGTGATATACCGGCGGGACAGCACGGTGCCGTCCGGCGCAAAGCGGGTCATCACGGTGCCGGGCGCGGTCTTGACAGCCATCTCGGCCCTGCCGTCCCCGTTGAAGTCGTACACCATAAACTGGGTGTAGTGCGCTCCGGCGCGGATGTTCTGCCCCATGTCCAGCCGCCAGACCAGCGTGCCGTCCAGCTTATAGCAGTCGATAAAGCACCGTCCGGTGTAGCCCTTGATCGACACATCGTGGGAATTGTCAGGGTCCCACTTTACAAAATACTCGTACTCACCGTCATTGTCAATATCACCCACACTCATATCGTTGGCGTGGTAGGCAAAGGGCTCCCCGGCCGGGGTCACGCCGTCCGCCGGCTTTTGCAGCGGAAGCTCATAGTACCCCTTCTGCCACGGCTTTACGCCCCTGCAGGCGGGCCCTTCTACACCGTTTACCAGCGGGGCCACGGCGTAGGTATCCCCGCTTGTGCCCTGCGCGTCAAGATAGTTTGTGCTGTCGGTCACGGTGGCCAGCCTGACCCCGTTTTTATAGAGCACAAAGTCGGTGCCGGTCAGGCCGGTGGCGTTGTGGCCGGTGACCTCGCTTTTAAAGAGCCGCCAGCTGATAAACACACCGATGTTTGCCGTGACAGCCACCAAACCGCGGGACAGCGCCTCCAGCTGCTGCTGCAGTACGCGGCCCACGGGGGTCTGCACGGGTGTGCTTTCCTCCAGCAGGGCCCCGTTTTCTGCCAGCGCCTGCACCTTGATGTAATAGGGGATATGCGTCGAGCGGCAGAAGGTGAAAAGGCTTTCCCCGCTCTCGCCCGCCGTTTTGAACCGCACGGTCTCGCCAGGGCGGTCGCTCCACAAAATGCGGTAGCGGGCGGCCCCGGCCACCGGCTGCCAGCTAAGGGTGGTTTGGGCAGCCGTCTGGCTGCGCACAGAGATTTGCATGGACTTTCCCTCCATCATAAAAGAGCGCCGCAACATCCGCTGCGGCGCTCACATTCAATTAGGCTTTATCTGCTGCGTACAGGGCGTTGACTTCCTCAATGACCTGCGTGCCGCCGCGGGCATTCCACTGGTCGAAGGCAGCCTGCAGACCGGCCTCGTCGATCTGGCCGCAGATATACTGGGTGCGGGCATCGTCCAGAATCTGGACAAGGTCGCTGCCGCACTCGGCGTAGGTGTCGGACTGGGTCAGGTAGCCCAGCGCGGGGTTGAACACGGCATACTGCACGTTGTTGGCAATGCTTTCCTCGTAAGCCAGCTGATAGTCAGCCTTTTCAAGCTGGTAATCGGGGTTCTGCTCGGTCAGGTAGGGGACATAAGGCACGGCCTGATTCAGACCTGCGTGCGGGCAGTTGGTGGTGTCGTACTTGCCGTTGGGAACAATCTTGCCGTTTTCGTTGATGTCATAGCAGATGTCCTTCAGGCCGTAGTCGGCCAGTGCCATCATTTCGGGGTCGCACATCTTGTCAAGGAAGTGCAGGCAGGCCTTGACATCCTCCTCGGTCTTGGCGCCGGACTTGGTGATGAGGTAGAAGCCGTTGTAGCCGGTGGTGGCAAGGGTGTGGCCGTTGATGGGGCCGACAGAGGTCATGGTGGCAATCTTGGAGGCATCGTTTACATCGGCAATGGCGTTGTCCTCAAAGTATTTCCAGATGCGCTTGGTGCCGTCCATCGTGTCGACAAAGACACCGGTGACGCCCTTCTGGCTGTCAACCTGGAAGTTGGCAGTGTCCACAGTCGCCCAGTCGGGGCGGACCAGACCGTCGGCGTAGATCTTGCGCATCCAGTCAAGGGCTTCCTTATACTCAGCGGTCTGGTGTACGGGAACCAGCTTGCCGTCCTGCTCGACCCAGCCGTTGCCGCAGCCGAACCATGTCTGGATAATATCCCACGGGCCGGTGTATTTGCACATTTCCAGACCGTAGGTGTCGTTGGCACCGTTGCCGTCCGGATCGTCATAGGTGAACTTATAGAGCATGTCATAGACATCCTCGACCGTCTTGGGGGCCTCGGTGATGCCCACGGCCTCGGCCCAGTCGGTGCGGTAGCCCAGACCGTTGCGGCCGATGGCGCGGGAGCGGGGGATGCCGATGATCTGGCCGTCCACGGTCAGGCCCTTCAGAACATCGGGGCTGATCTGGGACAGGTTGGGGTAGGCCTCGCTGTCCTGCAGGTACTCGGTCAGATCCCAGAAGGCGCCGCGCTTGGCAGCATCGGCTGCGTTGGCGTTCTGGTCCAGCGTCTTGGTTGCGGTCAGGATCATCGGCATGTTGTCCTTGTCCATCAGGGTCAGGCCGAACTTCTCGCTGTAGGTGTCGTTGGCCTCGGTGCGCCACTCGACATGGGTGCCGGTGTAGGCCTCGTACTTGGCGATGACCTCATCGGAATGTTCATTGCTCAGCACATGGCCGGTGAAGTCAGGGATCATAAAGCTGACGGTGGGGGTGCCGGAGGCAGCGCTATCGGCAGAGGAAGCAGCGCTGGAAGCGGAGGTGCTGCCGGAGGCGGAGCCGCCTTCTGTAAGAGCAGAGGTGCTTACAGAAAATGCAGAAACCATTGATGCAGCCATTGCTACAGCAGCAACAGAAGCAAGTGCCTTTTTCATTTTCGTTTTTCTCCTTTTTGTATAAAAGTGGTTGTATTGCTTGGTATCAGCCCTTGACCGAGCCGACCATAACACCTTGGGTAAAGAACTTCTGCACAAACGGATAGATGCAGAGGATCGGCAGGGTGGACAGCACCGTGGTGGCCATCTTGACAGCCTTGATGGGCGGCATACCGGCCGCGCCCCAGTCGAAGGTGGAATCCTCAGCTACCTGTGTGGTCAGGAACACCAGACGCCGCAGCACGATGGTGATGACCTCCATGTCGGAGTTGTTGATGTACAGCATCGCATTGAAGTAGCTGTTCCAGTGGCTGACCGCGTAGAACAGGCTGACCGAGGCCAGCACCGGCGCGGACAGCGGCAGGATGATGCGCACGAAGGTGATCAGATCGTTGGAGCCGTCAATGATGGCGGCCTCCTCCAGCTCCATGGGGATACCCTGGAAGTAGTTCTTGATGATGATCATGTTGAAGGCGCTCATCGCCGTGGGCAGCCAGAGCGCCCAGTAGGTGTTGCCCAGATGCAGCACATTGACCACCATAATGTAGGCGGGGACCATGCCGCCGGTGAACAGCATCGTGACGATGACCATATTGATAAAGCCGTTGCGGCCCTTGAGGTAGGGGCGGGACAGCGGGTAGGCGATCGTGCAGGAGACGAACATATTGATCAGCGTGCCGATCACGGTGACGATCACCGAATTTTTCAGTCCGCGGAACACATCGCCCTGCTTGAGGATGTACTGGTAGGCGTTCAGCGATACATCCTGCGGGATCAGGAAGAAGGGGCGCTCGGTCAGCTCGCGCTCGGTCGCAAAGGAGCCGGCCACCACATAGATGAAGGGCAGCACACAGGCCAGCGCCACCAGCGCAATGATGACATACAAAAGAACCTGTACAGCCTGATCGCCGGGGGTGCGGGCTTCCAGCGTGCCGGTGGCGCGCACCTCGTCTTTCTTATGGGTAAAGGGCATTGTCATTGTAGCACAGCTCCCTTCTTTAGTACAGGCCGGACTCGCCGCACAGCTTGGCGATCTTGTTGGCGGTGACGACCATCAGCATACTGATGGTGGACTTGAACAGGCCGGTGGCGGTCGCCAGCGAGTACTGGCCGCCCGTGATGCCCTTGGTGTAGACATAGGTGTCAAACACATCGGAGGCTGCGCGGTTCATCGAGTTCTGCATCAGGAAGATCTGCTCGTAGCTGGTGTTCAGAAGCTGGCCGACCTTCATGATCAGCATCAGGACAATGGTGCCGCGGATGGCGGGCAGCGTGACATGCCACATCAGCTGCCAACGGCCTGCGCCGTCAATCTTGGCAGCCTCATACAGCTGCACATCCACGCTGGACAGCGCCGCCAGATAGATGATGGTGCCGTAGCCTGTCTCCTTCCAGATATTCTGGCCGACGATCAGCGCGGGAAAGAGCTTGGGGTCGCTGAGCAGGTCGGGCGCATTCGCGCCGAAGATCTGGGTCAGCACATGGTAGATGGCGCCGTCCGTGGTGGAGAACATCTGGAAAGTCAGCGCCGCCACAATGACGATGGAGACAAAGTGGGGGATGTAGACCAGCGTCTGCGCTGTGCGCTTGAACCATTTGCAGCGCAGCTCATTTAAAATCAGCGCCAGAATGATGGGGGCCGGGAAGGCGAAGAAAAGGTTGGCCAGCGAGATAGACAGCGTATTGCGGAACAGCGTCCAGAAGTCCGGGCCGGTGAAGAGCTTTTTAAAGTACTTCAGGCCGACAAAGGGGCTGCCGAACACAGATTCCAGAATCGTGTCACCGTTGAAAGGGCTGAAATCGGTAAATGCCATATACAGGCCCGTCATCGGCAGGTAATTGAAGATGATCATGTAGAGCAGCGCCGGCAGCATCATGATATATAACCAGTAGTGCTGCATGAACGCCTTGCGCCATGTGTTGTGGCCCAGCTGTTTCTGGGCGCGGGCATTGGCCTTGCTCTGCTTGACCGCAGCGGTTTGTGCCATAAGCGTTTCCTCCTTGCTTTGTGTTCTCATCAGCCGGCGGCCGCGGTGCTTTGGTCGGGATCGCGGGCCCTCGTCATCCGGCGGCGGCTGTTTCGTTGCTTCCATTGTATCCCCTGCTCTGCGGATTTGGCTACAATCAAAAACATGCGAAAATTTTCATTATATTTCACGATGCAGCGCAATTATAAATGCAGATGACACACAAAACAATCCTTATATCTACCGGCACTATCGTTTGCTGTTTCGGGTTGAAATTGTGAATATTTTATACATGGTGCCTGCCTGTTTTGTGCATTTTGACAAATGGCGTTTTTAGGCCTGCTGCAGCCTCACGGACTGCGGAGGCTTTACCGCACGGCCTTGCCCTGACTGCCCCGCTTTGCCGGCGGGGTTGGGTCACTCCGCCCTGCTGCCAGCAAACAGGTCCTGTTTCCATATCTTGATATTTATCGCTGCACCGCATTTTCAAGACCTTCTGCCCATCAAATGACACTTGTTTTTCGCCGCGGCAGCGCGTATGATAAAGATAAGATCGCGGGCCTGCAACTGTATACAGCACATCTGACAGGGAGAAAACGCTATGTCTACACTGCAAGGCGAAAGCTTTTATTTCCACCACGGCTGGCACTTTTTGCGGGCAGATGCCTTCCCTATGGCAAAGGCCATTGACGCGCACCGGGACGCCGAGGGGCACGCCTTTTACGAGGCCGACTACCAGGAAACCGGCTGGCAGCCCGTCACGCTGCCCCACACCTTCAATGATGAGGATCTGTTCCGTGACCGCATTCAGGACGGCGGCAGCGGCCAGCGCCGCACGGCAGCCTTCTACCGCAACATCCTCACCATTCCGGCGCAGCACAAAAACCACAAGGTGCTGCTGGCATTTGAGGGGATGCGCCAAACCTGCTACCTCTATGTAAACGGCACGCTGGCCGGCTACTATGAGGCCGGCGTTGCGCCGTTCGGCTTTGACATTACCCCCTATGTGCGGTACGATGCGCCGAACCTCATCGCCATTGCGACCGACAACACCGCCACCCGCAACGCGCCGTTCTGCATTGCCGAGACCCCCAACAAGCCCGATGCTATCCCCGGCAGCTATCTCTTTCCGCAGGAGCAGGCCGTCCCCGCCGACCGCGTGGGCATCCCCTTTTTCTGGAACTGCAACGACTTCAATCCCTCGGTCGGCGGCATCACCCGCCCCGTGCAGGTGTTTTTCAAGCCCGATGTCTATCTGACGCTGCCGCTCTACTCCAATTTGCAGACCAAGGGCCTCTATGTCTACGGCCGGAATTTTGATCTGGACAACGCCACGGCGGATATTCGGGTCGAGGCCGAGATCCGCAACGAGGGCAAGGTCCCTGTTTCCGCCCAGCTGCGCATCACGCTGCGCCGCCCGGACGGCAGCGTTGCCGCCATCTTTGACGGTGCCCCGGCCACCGCAGCCCCCACGGGCCGCGCCGTCCCGCCGCTGAGCATCACCCCGGCGGACGCCTATATCCCCGATGAGGCTGTGCCCGGGCATTACTGCCCCGTGGAGGACGAAAGCCTGCCCGCGCCGACCGCCACGGATTCCATGGCGGTCACCGTGCTGCACGCCGGGGCCGACACCCTGCCGCTGCGCTTCTGGAGCATCGATGACCCCTACCTCTACACCGTGGAGGCCGAGCTGTTTGTAAACGGCGAAAAGGCCGATGCCCAGCAGCTGACGACCGGCTTCCGCGCCGTAAGGTACGCCAAGGGCCGGGGCC
>ERZ791623.1045-NODE-1045-length-12709-cov-26.844871_pt1 | contig 12709 bp, 8 predicted proteins | sample MGYA00510268_ERZ791623 | MGnify/ENA primary metagenome ERZ791623 (study PRJEB30046, sample SAMN00715216) | human gut metagenome | study: EMG produced TPA metagenomics assembly of the A metagenome-wide association study of gut microbiota in type 2...
CAATCCTAACTTCTTGCTAAAGAAGTATTTATTAAGCGACCATTCTGGGCGCACGGGCGTAAATTTGGGTCGTTTCGATATTGGTGTGTCCCAGCATCTTGGACACTGTTTCAATGGGTACGCCCTTTGACAGCGTGGTGGTCGTTGCGAACGTGTGCCTCGCAAGGTGAAATGTCAAATTCTTTTTAATACCGCATATATCGGCAATCTCTTTCAGGTAGGCGTTTAGTTTCTGATTGCTGATTACGGGAAGTATCTTGCCGTCCGGCAACTTGCCCTTGTACTTCTTCAAAATCATCTTGGGAATATCCAGCAGGGGGACATTCACGTCCGTATTCGTCTTTTGCCGCTTGGTGATTATCCAAAGGTTGCCGTCAAATGACTTTTGGATATTCTCCTGCCGCAAGTTGGCGACATCGCTGTAAGCCAGACCGCAGAAACAGGAAAAGACGAACAAGTCCCTGACGTGTTCCAGCCGCTCGGAAACCATTTTCTTTTTAAGGATGATTTTTATCTCGTCCTCTGTCAGATAACCCCTGTCCACTTTTTCCAGCCGGATTTTGTAGCTGGCGAACGGGTCGCCCACCAGTATGCCGTTGTTGCGGGCGATGATGATGATACGCTTGAAGAACTGCATGAACTTGGCGGTGGTGTTGTAGCCGCACTTGCAGGCGGTACGCAAATACAACTCAAAATCGGTAATGAACATCGGGGTAATCTCCTTTATGGATATGTCCGATACGTTGTACTTGCTTTGGATAAATTCGGCGAGGTGGCGGCGGGTCACTTCATACTTGCGGTAGGTCGCTATCGTCTTGGATATGCCCACAAGCTGCTTCACATCGTCATTGTGCTTTTGGAACAACGAAAGGATTGTTTCGTGGCTCTCGCTATGACCTAAAAACTCGTTCTTCACTTTCTCGGCGGTCACGTAATTGTCACGCCGCTGCATTTCGTGGTAAATGGTGTTCAGGGAAGAACGTATGTCGTCCAAAAGGGCGTTTATCCTCCCGGCATCCCTGCCTTTGGCTTTGCCCGCAGCCGTGTTCCAGTTGTCGGGCTGGATGCTCTGTTTCGTACTGAACTGGCAAAGTTTGCCGTCTATGGTGATGCGTGCCATAATCATAACCTCGCCGTTTTTCTTTTCAGAACCTTTCTTCAAATAAAAAAGAACCTTGAATGTCGATTTCATAACTCACTTTTTTTAGTTGCAAAATTAATTTTCACCTCTCGTTTTCGAGTTATGCAGACTATGGACTAATCAAGTCATTATCAGGTCATTTGTGGACAAATCGTTACCGTTTTTGTCCGGCAGGGAATAGGTAACGATTTAGTAACGAAACTTTGTCTTTTACCGTACTTTTGAAGTCTTGGAAGCAGGACTTTTGGGCAATAAAAAAAGCCACAAATCATTGATTTGTAGCTTTTTGTCCGTTTGCTGACCATTTCTGTCCAGCACGTTCAGCGGAGAGACAGGGATTCGAACCCCGGGTACCTCGCGGTACAACGGTTTTCAAGACCGCCGCAATCGACCACTCTGCCACCTCTCCAAAACTCTTTTGTAAGAGTGCTTCCTTTCAAAAGCGATGCAAAGGTACGTAAAATTTTGTAATAAGCAAGCATTTGGGTAAAAAAAGTTTTTAGAGAGGTGGCTTTTGATAATAAATACATATCTTTGTAAAATTAATAACACTTAGAAAACTTGATTATGAATAAGGCGATTATTACTGTAGTAGGTGGAGATACAGTGGGTATCATAGCAAAGGTATGTTCTTATCTTGCTAAAAATAATGTAAACATATTGGATATTTCTCAGACTATTGTTCAGGAGTATTTTAATATGATGATGATTGTAGATCTGGCGAATATAGAAAAGCCTTTCGAGCAAATAGTAACTGAACTGGTAGAAGCCGGAAATGAAATCGGAGTACAGGTGAAATGCCAGCGTGAGGAAATATTCAATAAAATGCATCGTATCTAAAAAACAGTATTGCTATGATTAATATATCCGAGGTTCTCGAAACCAATAAGATGATAGAGAAAGAAAATCTGGATGTACGTACCATTACTATGGGAATAAACTTGTTGGACTGTGCCGACAGTAATCTGGATGTTCTCTGTCAGAATATATATAATAAGATGACCCGCTTTGCTAAAAATCTGGTAAAAACGGGAGAGGATATTGCCAAGGAGTATGGAATTCCTATCGTAAACAAACGTATTTCTATTACTCCTATAGCATTGGTTGGCGGTACTGCATGCCATACTCCGGATGATTATGTAAAGATAGCACAGACATTAGACCGGGTTGCAGAAGAATTGGGAGTGAATTTTATCGGAGGATATTCTGCTATTGTTTCGAAAGGCATGACCCGAAGCGATGAATTGCTTATTCGTTCTATTCCTAAGGCTTTGGCTTGTACGGAACGTATTTGCAGCTCAGTGAATGTGGGATCGACTAAAACAGGCATCAATATGGATGCTGTTCGCCTTATGGGAGAAATAATCAAGGAGACTGCGGAATTGACTAAGGAGCGTGATTCTTTGGGATGTGCTAAACTGGTCGTATTGTGTAATGCTCCCGATGATAATCCATTTATGGCAGGAGCTTTTCATGGAGTATCGGAAGACGATGCTATTATAAATGTTGGTGTCAGCGGACCGGGCGTTGCGAAATACGCATTGGAACAAGTACGTGGTGAAGGTTTTGAGGTACTTTGTGAAACTATCAAGCGTACAGCCTTTAAGATTACACGTGTCGGACAGCTGGTTGCACAGGAAGCTTCTCGCCGTTTGGGCGTTCCTTTCGGTATCATTGATTTGTCACTTGCTCCAACTCCGGCTATTGGTGATAGTGTAGCCGAAATATTACAGGAGATTGGTTTGGAACATCCGGGAGCACCTGGAACCACAGCTGCTCTTGCTTTGTTGAACGATCAGGTAAAGAAAGGTGGAGTAATGGCTTCATCGTATGTTGGAGGACTAAGTGGAGCATTTATTCCTGTCAGTGAAGATCAGGGTATGATAAATGCGGTAGAAGCCGGTGCTTTAACTTTGGAAAAACTGGAGGCGATGACTTGTGTTTGTTCAGTAGGTTTGGATATGATTGCTATCCCAGGAACTACATCTGCTGCAACTATTTCGGGTATTATTGCCGATGAAACAGCTATTGGTATGATTAACCAGAAAACCACCGCCGTGCGTATTATTCCTGTAGTGGGTAAAGAGGTTGGTGATACTGTTGAGTTTGGTGGATTGCTGGGATATGCTCCTGTGATGCCTGTCAACCGTTTTAGCTGTGAGGCTTTTGTAAATCGTAAGGGACGTATTCCTGCGCCGATTCATAGCTTTAAAAATTAATTATTGCTTTTTATATGAGAGATCAGCCGGATTCGATAGAAAAGAATTCGGCTGATTTTTTTGTTTCGAGAGACAAGCGAGTCTTTATATTTCAATAATAAAATGCAATTAATTATTTTACTTGTGTGTTTTATTTGGTCTTCTGAAAGTATTTTGAAGGCAGGTTAAGATCTTGTTTGAAAAAGAATTATAAAACTATCGGGATATTTCTAAATGTTATCATTATTTATTGGTTAAAAATGAAAATATTTTACTGATATTCTTGCTGATTTTAAAATTAAATTCTTTCTTTGCGGAAAACAAAAATAAACTTTAACTAACCCTATTAAAGTCAATTATTGTATTTAATTATTGCATCCGGGTGATAATAATACTTTGATAGTTAACCTTAATTTTTTTATGAAAAAGAATCAATTTTGTCGGGAGGTGAACTCTCCTTGGACAAGGAGACTTTTACACTCTGTCCCCATTGCCCTTAGTTTGTTTGTCGCAATTAGTTCTGCAGCAGAAGCAATGGCTGCGAATGTTACTGAAGTTTATGTATCTCAGTAAGTTACAGGATTTACTGGTACTGTTGTCGATGTAAATGGTGATCCGTTGATTGGAGTAAATGTAGTAGAAAAAGGTACTGAAAATGGTGCTATAACGGATTTTGAAGGAAACTTTTCTTTAAGCTTATCATCTCCGAATGCTGTTTTAGTTTTTTCTTATATAGGCTATGTATCACAGGAGGTTTCGGCTAAAAATCAAAATGGTGCAAAGATAGTCCTGAAAGAAGATACTGAAACTTTGGATGAAGTTGTTGTTATTGGTTATGGAGCTGTTCGTAAGGCTGATGTAGCAGGAGCGGTTGCTGTACTTGATAATAAAAGCTTTAAGGATCAGCCTATAACGCAGGTTTCGGATGCTTTGCAAGGACGTGTTTCTGGTGTACAAGTGGAAAACAGTGGTGTGCCAGGCGGTAGCGTAAAGATTCGTGTGCGCGGTTCTGGTTCTATTAATAAAAGTAATGATCCTTTGTATGTAGTGGATGGTATTGTACGGGAAAGTGGTTTGGATGGCATTAATCCAGAGGATATACAGTCTATGCAAGTCTTAAAAGATGCTTCTTCTACAGCTATCTATGGTTCTCGTGGTTCAAACGGTGTTGTATTGGTTACGACTAAGACAGGGTTGGCTGGAGCTACTCAAGTAACTTTGGATGCCTCGTTTGGAGTTGCAAATGTATATAAACGCTATGATTTGCTTAATTCACGTGAATATGCTCAGGCTTTGGTCGATGCTGGAAAGAAAACGCAAGATGAGATGTCTGCTTATTTGAATGGTACGAATCCAGGAATAGACTGGCAGGATGAAATTTTCCGTACAGGTATTACTCAGAATTATAAAGTAGCGGTATCGTCAGGTAATGATAAGACTCAGTTCTATTTGTCCGGCAACTATATGGGACAGACTGGAGTTGTAATAGAGTCGAAGAATGAACGCTATCAGGCTAAAGCTAATGTTACGTCACAAGTTACTCCATGGCTGCATGTGACGGCAGATGTCAATGCTTCGCATAATATACGTAAAGGAGGATCTTTTGCTACTGGAAAAGATAATCCGATCTGGATTGCCATGAACTATTCTCCTACTATGCAGATGATGGATGGTAATAATTATGCGAAGGATCCTATTAACTCCATAGCCAGCAATCCTGTAGGTATTTTGCGTTTGCAAGGTGGAGAAACTATGACTGATGTGTTTACCGGACACGTAGATTTGCGTTTTAATCTTGCAAAAGGACTGACTTTTACGACAACTAACGGTGTTGACTATTACGATGCCAAATCATACAGTTTTTCTTCTAAACGGGTGAATCCGTCGAACAGCATGGGAAATAGTGATACCTACCGTATGATGTTGCAGAGTTCTAATAACTTTACTTACATGGGTAAGTGGAATAAGCACTCGCTGACATCTACTGCCGTATACGAAGTAACGAAGTATGAGGAACGTCTGATGAATATTTCCGGAAAAAATCTTTTGACGGAATCTGTCGGTTGGTGGGATGCAAGTATGGCTCAAAGCCGCGATGTAAGTAATGGTATACAGAACTGGGCACTGGTTTCCGGAGTAACGCGTGTGATGTATAATTATAACGACCGTTATCAGCTGACAGGTACTTTCCGTGCTGACGGTTCTTCTCGCTTCTCTAAAAATAAATGGGGATTCTTTCCTTCTGTAGCTGCTGCCTGGACTATCAGTAATGAAAAGTTCATGAAGAATGTCAAGGCTGTACAAGACTTGAAACTGCGTGCTAGTTTTGGTATCGTGGGTAATCAGGCTATTGATCCGTATTCTACTTTAGGACTGATGACGCAGACTAAATATAATTTTGGAACAAGCAGTGACTATGTCGGTTATTGGGCTAATGATATTGCAACTCCTGAACTTACATGGGAAAAGACTCGCCAGTTTGATGTTGGTCTGGATTTTTCAATGTTCAATCACCGTTTGTCAATGAGTGTCGATTACTTTGATAAGCGCACTACCGATGCTTTGCTTAAAAAGACAATGCCTAATTATAAAGGTGGTGCAAGTTATTGGGTGAATGATGGAGAAATCAGTAACCGAGGTGTAGATATATCACTGACTGCACATTTGATTCAGCATAAGAATTTTACCTGGTCGACAACTGTAAACGGAACTTATCTGAAGAATCGTGTAGAAAAACTTGCTGGAGGTGAAAACGATTATTTCTTCGGCTCAAAGCCGGCTTCAGGTATGGTGGATGAGGCTAGTATCATTAAGCCGGGATATGCAATCGGATCTTTCTATGGTTATATCTGGACAGGGCTTGATGAATCTGGTAAGGATACTTATCAGGATATGGATAATAGCGGAACAATTGATGGATCCGATCGTCGGGTTATCGGAAAGGCAACTCCTGACTTTACTGTAGGATGGAATAATACATTGACTTACAAAAATTGGAATCTTAACTTATTCTTCAACGGAGCCTTCGGAGCTGACAGATTGAATCTGGCACGTTTTACAATGGCTTCAATGGTAGGCGATTCTCGTTTTATTACATTACGTGAGGCTTATACTGATAATTTTGATAAGGTGGGACAGTCGGCTATATATCCGGGGCTGAAGGTGGCTGGAAATAATTATCAGGCTGTATCTACCAAGTGGGTTGAAGATGCTAGCTATGTAAGACTGGAAAATATCAGTTTATCGTATAATCTGTCGAAAAAAGTAACAAAGTTTGCCGATATCCGTTTGACACTAAGCTGCCAGAATCTCTTTACTATTACCGGTTATAAGGGTATGGATCCGGTTGGAACAACTTTCTCTAATGATAATGTGGATGTGGATGCAGGTATTGATATGGGAGCTTATCCTACTCCTCGTACTTTTACCTTCGGTATGCGCATGAACTTTTAACCTTTAATCAAATTGATATGATATGAAAACAAAGATATTTCTGGGCTGTATCATGGCAGCTTCATTGATAACTGTTTCCTGTTCGGACTTGCTTCAGGAAAATCCTCAGGGAAAACTTACTCCAGAAGGTTATTTCAGTACACAGGAAGAACTGGATATGAGTGTATATTCGTTGTACAGTAAAGTAAATTATTCACAAACTCGTACCAATCCTCAGTATCCTCAGTGGCAGGGAGATGATATTACGACCAATCCGGGAAGTAACAAGCAGGTCGCTGCAGAAATTGACCGTTTTGCTCCAGTGAACTCTAATAAAGGAGTAAAAGATTGCTGGTCCGACCATTATGCAATTATAAAAGCTGCTAATTTTATTATACAGAACGCTTCGAAAACTCCTACTGATGCTGCATCGCTGAATCAGGCTATAGATCAGGCTAAGTTCTGGCGTGCTTATGCTTATTTTACGTTGGTACGCCTTTTCGGAGATATTCCATTGACACTGACCAATGAAAACGATGATTTCACTATGAAACCTAGCAGTGTAGAACAGGTGTACGAGCAAATTGTAGCCGACCTTACTTCGGATGAATGTGAAGGACTACCCGCAAGTTATAAGAATGCACCGGCTTTTTTGAATGGTGTAAATGTATATGTAACCAAACAAGCAGTAGAGGCTACGCGTGCTGCTGTGTATATGGCTATGGCCGGATGGCCTTTAGGGAAAGGAACTGCTTATTATAAAAAAGCAGCCGATGAAGCCAAGAAGGTGATAGAAGGTGAATGTAATGGAATATATGATATTCGTATGGATGAGAATTTTTACGATGTATATGCCATGAGTAATAACTATAATAAGGAAACCATTCTTGGAATTAATTATTCTCCAAATGTAGACTGGGTGCAAGATTCCCAACTTACTTCATGTGATCAGTTTGAATCACTTGGTGGATGGTGAGATGCATGGGGAGAAATCCGTTTCTGGCAGAAATTTCCGGAAGGTCCTCGCAAGGATGCCACTTATGACCCACAGATTCTGAAACCCAATAAAGATGGAAACGGGTATGAACTGCATAACTGGTATGACAAATCAGAAGACGGTTGGGTGATTCCGGAATGTCATCCGATGTTCAGCGTCTTTTCTGTAAACTGGGAACCGTCGACAAAGACTAATATTGATGCTCCGTATGATTATACGTTGCCTGCAAGTCAGAATATGTGTAATGGGCATCGTCATTGTCTGATACGCTATGCAGAAGTGAAACTGTGGTACGCAGAAGCTGCTGCCCGTGCGGGAGAAAGCGATTTGTCATTGGCAAAACAATGTCTGAAAGACGTGCGTAAGCGTGGAATGGTAGGTGATACCTATGGAACAAAGGAAAAAACGTATGAAGATGATGGAAAATGGCAAGTTATAAATGGAGTAAATATTGATGCAATGAATGCTTCACAGCTTGCTGAGGCTGCTTTAGAGGGACATGGATGGGAAGTTGCTGGTTATTGGGTTGCTATGGTAACTCGCCGGGCAGACCAGTTCCGTATGAAACTTCTACAGAAAACGTTTGAAGAACGTCAGGGCAATCCTGAAATTGAAATAGTGCCGGGAGTAAAGGTGAAAGAAGGTGTAGAAGTAAGCGGCTCATGGAATGATAAGATGGTATATATGCCTTATCCGGATACTGATTCGGCTAAAAATCCAAACCTTTAATTTAGAAGATGGTTTTCGGTTTTCAGTAAGGTATATTATATAATCGAGTCTGTAGAGAGAGAAGGAGGTTCTACCGGATAAAATGCCGGGGAACTTCCTCTTTTCGTGTTTTTACTGTAGCAGTAAGCTTTGGGGATTTTATAATAAATATTCGAGTTTGGAAAAATTGTTTAGGCGTAGCTTGGAAATGTATTAGAACACTGCTGGATTTGTGCTATCTTTGTGCCTGAAATATTTTAACCTGTATGACAGATTACTTGAATGAACTGAATGAAAGTCAGCGTGCTGCGGTGTTATACAATGATGGTCCTTCTCTTGTTATTGCAGGAGCCGGATCGGGAAAAACCCGTGTGCTGACTTATAAGATAGCTTATCTGCTGGATAACGGTTATGAGCCGTGGTCTATTCTTGCTCTGACTTTTACCAATAAGGCTGCACGTGAGATGAAGGAACGTATTGCGCGTCGGGTAGGAGCGGAACGTGCGCGATACTTATGGATGGGGACTTTCCATTCTATCTTTTCACGTATTTTGCGTACGGAAGCGGCTGCCATTGGTTTTTCTGCAAATTTTACTATTTATGATGCCGCCGATTCGAAAAGTCTGATCAAGGCCATTATCAAAGAAATGCAGCTGGACGATAAAGTGTATAAGCCGGGAGTGGTACAGTCGCGTATCAGTAATGCCAAAAATCATCTGATGCTTCCCGATGCCTATGCTGCCAGTCGTGAACTTTATGAAAATGACCAGGCTGCTAAAATACCGGCTGTGCGCGATATTTACCGGAGATACTGGGAGCGTTGCCGGCAGAGTGATGCCATGGATTTTGACGACTTGCTAGTTTACACCTATATATTGTTTCAGACACATCCGGAACTGTGTGACAAGTATGCTTCTCGCTTCCGCTATGTTTTGGTAGATGAGTATCAGGATACTAACTATGCACAACATTGCATTGTACTGCAACTTACAGAAAAATATCGCCATGTCTGTGTTGTAGGTGATGATGCGCAGAGTATTTACTCTTTCCGCGGAGCGAACATCGACAATATTCTGAAGTTTACAAGTTTATATAAGGATGCCCGCTTGTTTAAGCTGGAACAGAATTATCGTTCTACGCAGACCATTGTCAAGGCGGCAAACAGTCTTATAGAGAAAAACAGGGAGCAGATACGTAAGGAAGTTTTCTCTGAAAACGATAAGGGAGAACCTATTACGGTATTCAATGCTTACAGCGATGTGGAAGAAGGGGAGATTGTTGCAAACAAGATAGCCCAGCTCCGGACCAAAAAAGGATATTCATACGATGAATTTGCTGTATTGTATCGTACGAATGCCCAAAGCCGTATCTTCGAAGAGGCATTACGCAAGAGGGGAGTTCCTTACCGTATTTACGGAGGCTTGTCTTTCTATCAGCGTAAGGAAATAAAAGATGTGATAGCTTATTTCCGCTTGGCTGTCAATCCGAATGATGAGGAGGCTTTCAAGCGTGTTATCAATTATCCGGCAAGGGGGATAGGCAATACTACATTAAATAAGATTATTGATGCAGCCAATGTGCATAGAGTAAGCTTGTGGAAGGTGTTGAACGAACCGCTGACTTATGGAGTATCTTTGACGAAAGGCACTCACACCAAATTGCAGGCATTCCGTGATTTGATTGCCGGATTTGTAGAAGCGGTTTCGCATACCGGAGCCTACGAGTTGGGAAAAGACATTGTCCGTCAGTCGGGTATCATCAATGATATTTATCAGGACCGTTCGCCTGAGAATTTGAGCCGGCAGGAAAACATTGAAGAATTGATAAACGGTATGCACGATTTCTGTGCCGGTCGGGAAGAAGAAGGCAATACGCATATCCTGCTTACTGATTATTTGTCGGAAGTGTCGTTGCTTACTGATCAGGACAGTGAAGGGGCTGATGATGCACCCAAGGTGACATTGATGACCATTCATTCGGCAAAGGGACTGGAGTTTAAGAATGTTTTTGTTGTAGGCTTGGAGGAAAATTTGTTTCCTAGTCCGATGGCTGGCGATTCATACAAGCAGCTTGAGGAAGAACGCCGGTTGTTTTATGTAGCTATTACCCGTGCGGAAGAACACTGTTTTCTGTCGTTTGCCAAGACTCGTTTTAAATACGGTAAGGTGGAATTCAGTAATCCCAGTCGTTTCTTAAAAGATATAGATGCCAGATATTTGAACCTGCCTCAGGAGGATATCGTTTCCCGAAAGGTAGAAGAGGGGGCGAAGCGTTTTCGCCGTGAAATGGATTCGGACACTCCGCGGTATATATCTGGTAATTCGCCGTCGATGTTTGATGGAGGTGAAATTCCCGAAGAACCTCGTCGCTTCGTCAAGCCGGCTGCTCCACGTGTACTGCGTAGAATCCCTGCGGCGGAAACTTCTGTCGGAACTTCTGCTTCTTCTCCTGCTGTAAATGGAGTTTGTGCCGGAAAGCAGATAGAACACGAACGTTTCGGTATAGGCGAGATTATTAAAGTTGAAGGAAGTGGAGATAACTGTAAGGCAACGGTACGCTTCCGTAATGCGGGAGAAAAGCAGTTGCTGCTGAAGTTTGCACGGTTTAAAATAATAGAATAAAGATTGATAAATATATGTTGGATGTAACAAAAGTTCCTTCTCCCTGTTATGTTATGGAAGAAGATTTGCTCAGAAAGAACCTGAGTCTGATAAAAAGTGTGGCAGAACGTGCCGGTGTGGAAATTATTCTTGCTTTCAAGGCTTTTGCCATGTGGAAATCGTTTCCGATATTCCGTGAATATATTCATTACACAACAGCAAGTTCTGAATACGAAGCCAGACTGGCTTTCGAAGAGTTTGGCAGCAAGGCTCATACGTATTCTCCTGCTTATACAGAGACCAATTTTCCTGCTTTTCTGAAGTATAGCAGTCATATTACGTTCAATTCGCTGTCGCAGTTCGAGCGTTTTTATCCGCAGGCAAAGGCTTATCCGGAACATGTATCTTGTGGTATTCGTGTGAATCCAGAGTATTCGGAAGTGGAAGTAGAACTTTATAATCCTTGTGCTCCCGGAACCCGTTTCGGTGTGACTGCCGATTTGCTTCCCGACCGTTTGCCCGAAGGAATTGAAGGCTTTCATTGTCATTGTCATTGTGAGTCGAGTTCGTATGAGCTGGAACGTACACTGAAACACATTGAAGAAAAGTTCTCTCGCTGGTTCCCTCAATTGAAATGGCTGAATTTGGGTGGGGGACACCTGATGACACGTAAAGACTACGATGTGGAACACCTTATCGGACTGTTGAAAGGTTTGCGTGAATGCTATCCGAATCTTCAGATTATTCTGGAACCGGGATCAGCCTTTACCTGGCAGACCGGACCGCTGGTAGCATCGGTTGTCGATGTGGTAGAGAGCAGAGGTATACGTACGGCTATTCTTGACGTGAGCTTTACCTGTCACATGCCCGACTGTCTGGAAATGCCTTATCAGCCTAAGGTGCGCAATGCCGAAACCCTTCCGCCTGATGCTGTGAAGACTGCTGCTCGTGAGGACCATGTTTATCGTTTGGGCGGAAACAGCTGCTTGAGTGGTGACTATATGGGCAGTTGGAAGTTCGATCATGAATTGCAGATAGGCGAACGCATCATATTCGAAGATATGATTCATTATACGATGGTGAAGACAAACATGTTTAATGGAATTCATCATCCTTCTGTTGCTTTGCTCCACACTGATGGAGAACTGGAGGTGTATAAAACCTTCCGTTATGAAGATTATCGCGACAGAATGTGTTGATTATAAGTTACTTCTGATTGTAAGTCATAGCGTCCGTACACCTTCGAACAGGCTTGTGCGGACGTTTTTTATTGAAGATGCCTGACGGTTGGGATAGCTGTCGTTATCTTTCAAAAAAAATCGTACAAAGGTTGCTGGCTTTTGTACAAAAAATAAAAAAATATCGAGATGTTTTTCCTTAAATATGCTGAAGTTTTTTTCTACTTTCCCTGAATCTTGTTTTTGGAGGAAAAGAAGCTTGTGTAATTGCTTCAAAATGGGGTTGAAAAAGACAATATAATAGCTTTTGATGAAAAAAGTATTATAATGTTTTGGTAGTTTCGGAAAAAGCATTACCTTTGCACTCGCAATCGAAAAATCGCTTGCGCTAATTACAGAATGCGGAAATAGCTCAGTTGGTAGAGCATAACCTTGCCAAGGTTAGGGTCGCGAGT
>ERZ791623.1057-NODE-1057-length-12566-cov-5.627688_pt1 | contig 12566 bp, 9 predicted proteins | sample MGYA00510268_ERZ791623 | MGnify/ENA primary metagenome ERZ791623 (study PRJEB30046, sample SAMN00715216) | human gut metagenome | study: EMG produced TPA metagenomics assembly of the A metagenome-wide association study of gut microbiota in type 2...
GATGATACACTCTATGATTTATCTTGGCCATTTCGCAAGTGCATGGAAGAATTCCTTCCGAATGTAGATGTGGATATGGATTTATTTTATGCGGATTATCGTAAGTTTGGAGATATGATTTTTGATGATCTTCAACAAGGAAAGATTACGATTGATGAATCTGGTGTTTATCGTATTGAAAAGGCTTGTGAAAAGTATGGGATTATTTTTTCTCATTCAAAAGCTGTAGAGTTTCAGTCTCGCTATAAATATTATCAGCATCATATTGAAATGGATGCACCATTGATTGATTATTTTTCGAATTGTGAAGATGAACTTGCGATTTTGACAAATGGAGAGGATGCGCATCAAAGAATGAAATTAGAAGTGCTTCATGTCTTTGATTATTTTAAACCTGAAAATGTTTTTACGAGTGGTCAAATTGGTGCCGCAAAACCAGATGTGAATGCATTTAAAAAGTGTATGGAAGCGATGCAGGAAGATATAAGTGAATGGTATTATGTGGGTGATAACTATATCAATGATATGCAGGGGGCTAAAAGTGCAGGCATGAAGACGATTCATTTTAATCGTCATCATCAAGTAAGTGAACCTTGTGCAGATTATGTAGTATATTCGGCTAAAGAATTGGTTGAATTCATTAAAAAAGACTAGATTGAACTAGCCTTGTTAAGAATGTCGTAATGGCATTCTTTTTTTTACAATTCTTCCTCACCCATGATTTCATCAGACCATATTTCTTCTTGCTCTGTGGGTTCATTGTAATCTTCAAATCTCTCATTAAGTGTTTGTTTGTTCATATAGTATCTCCTAACATAAGTATATATGAAATTAAGTCCGATTTAAATAGGAGGTTAAGTAGGCATAAAATCACATTTGTGGTAAAATAACTTTGTATGTTTTGATAAGGAGTAATTATGTTTATAACAACAATTCATTCTATTGATTCATTAGAAAAATTAAAAAGAGCAAAGGCCGATGCCGTGATCATTGGTGTTGAACATTATTCGATTCGTTCGAGTATTACGGTAAAAAAAGAGAATTTACAGCTTTGGAAAAAGAAGTGTAAAAAGCTTGGCCTAAAATTATATATCAACTTTTTAAGATTATGTATGGATGAAGATCTATCGGGTGTTCGTGAATACTTTTCTATTTTTAAAGAATTGGATGTGGATGGTATTTACTATGCGGATGAAGGTCTATATTTTGAGGCGAAACAATTGGGGATTGAATCCAAATTGATTTATCAACCGGAAACATTGGTGGCTTCAAGTGCAGATGTGGATTTTTATATGTCTTTAGGCATTCAGTCTGTATCTTTAGCCCATGAATTGAGTCTTGAAGAAGTGGTAAGTATTGGAAAGCACAATCCGGATATTGAAATCTTAGTGCATGGGTATTTCTCAATTCTATATTCAAGAAGACCTTTGGTCACTAACTATTTAGAGGCTGTGAATAAACCGAAATGTTTATTACCGTGTCATTATGACTTGATTGAACAAACACGTGACACGCGTATGCCAATCGTGCAAGATGAGTCGGGTACACATATCTTTAGTGAAATGCCAATCAACTCATTACAGGAAATGTGGGATTTTACAGATGTAGGAATGCATCGCTTCCGCATTGATTCTTTGTTTTTTGATGATGATTGGACTGTTGAAATCTTGGGCTTATATGATTTAGCTTTACAAGGAATTAAAATTACGGATGATGAGTCAACAAACCGTTGGTATTTAGAAGAGACAATTAAGAAAAAGGAGGAGCAAGTAAATGTATAAGATTGAATTATTAGCTCCTGCTGGAAATTTAGAAAAAGCAAAGATTGCGATTTTATATGGGGCGGATGCCGTATATATTGGTGGTAAGCAGTTTAGTTTGCGTTCGCGTGCAAGTAACTTTTCCATTGATGAAATCGCAGAATTAGTCAAATTTGCGAATGCACATAACTCTCATGTGCATGTAACTGTAAATATGCTTCCGCATGAGTCGGATTTGGATGGTATTGAAGAGTATTTAAAAACTTTGGATTCGATTGGCGTGCATGCGATTATTGTGGCAAGTCCATCGATTATGATGTTGGCTAAAAAGCTTGGATGTAAGTTTGAAGTGCATGTATCAACACAGCATTCTTCTACAAATTCAAGTGCTGCAAGATTCTGGAAAGAAAAGGGGATGGACCGTGTTGTTCTTGCCAGAGAATGTCAAATGGATGATATTCGTTCGATTTGTGAAGAGAATATTCTTCCTATTGAAGTCTTTATTCATGGAGGCATGTGCATTTCTTTTTCAGGACGATGTGTATTGAGTAATCATATGACGCTTCGTGATGCGAATCGTGGTGGGTGTGCGCAGAGTTGTCGTTGGAAATATCATTTAATGGATGGGCAAACAGAATTAAGTGATCCGACGAATTTATTCTCCATGTCTTCAAAGGATTTGCAGGCAGTGGATTATATTGAGGATTTCATCCATATGGGTGTAGCGTCTTTGAAAATTGAAGGGCGTATGAAAAGTGCTTATTATTTAGCTACGGTTGTTTCTAGCTATCGTATGTTGATTGATTATATTTATGAGCATGGGCATGCGGATGTTGAAATCATTGAGCGTGTAAAAAAGGAAATTGCCAAGGCAGAGAACCGACCGACAGGGCCAGGTTTCTATAATGGTCTTCCTGGATATAAGGTACAGTTGTATCAAGATCATGATGAAACGGTAACGCAGGAATATGTAGCCATTGTACAGGATTATGATAAAGAAAGTCAGATGGCGACTTTACAAGTAAAGAATCATTTCATGCCAAATCAGGATTTAGAAATATTTGGTCCTCACATTTTAAGTACGATTGTACATGTTGGGGATGTGTATGATAGTGAAGACAATGTATTAGAGGTTTGTAATAAGCCGATGCAGATCGTACATACAAAATGGTCTGGGCCTATTGAAGTCGATGCGATGATTCGTAAAATTAGATAGTGGAAGAGGTAAGTAAGATGAAATTAAGTCAGAGTTTCTTTTATACATTAAGAGAAAATGCGAAAGATGAAGATAGCGTATCAAGTAATTTGTTGGTGCGTGCTGGAATGATCAAAAAATGTTCAAACGGAATCTATATGATCATGCCTATGGGAAAGAAGGTTCTTTCTAAAGTAGAAAATATTATTCGTGAAGAAATGGATGCGAAAGATGCACAAGAATTGTTGATGCCAGCATTGATTCCAGAAGATGTATATGTACAATCGGGTCGTCGTGAAGCCTTTGGTTCAAATATGTTTTCATTGAGTGATCGTTATAATAAGCGTTATGTTTTGGGCCCAACACATGAAGAATTGTTTGCGGTAGCGAGTAGTATGGATGGAAAATCTTATAAGGATTTCCCATATAACTTGTATCAGATTCAAACGAAATATCGTGATGAAACTCGTCCTCGTTATGGATTGATTCGTGTTCGTGAATTCATCATGAAGGATGCGTACACATTTGATGTGGATGAAGCTGGATTGGATGTAGCCTACAACAAAATGTATGATGCATATTGCCGTATCATGGATCGTTTAGGATTGGAATATAAGATTGTTAAAGCGGATACAGGAGCTATGGGTGGTTTATTATCAGAAGAATATCAGGCTCTATCAAGTATTGGTGAAGACGTTGTTGTTGGATGTGTTGGTTGTGACTATTCTAGCAACTTAGAAATCACTGAAGTAGTAGATACTATGCAAGATTCTAGTGAAGAAGAACTTACTATGGAAGTTGTTGATACGCCAAACGCAAAAACAATTGAAGAAGTGGCTGCTTTCTTTGGTAAGAAGGAAAGTGATTTCGTTAAAACATTACTATATAACGTAGATGGAAAGGTAATCGCATTCTGTATTCCTGGTGATCGTGAATTAAATGAAACAAAGGCATTGAAATTATTGGGTGCTAATGAAATGGAAATGGCTAGCTTTGAACAAGTAGAACAAGTTACACATGCTCGTGTTGGTTTTGCAGGCCCAGTCGGCATTGATTGTCCTGTATATATGGATCGTCAAATCAAACATATGAAAAACTTCATTGTAGGTGCTAACCAATCGGATCGTCACATTAAGAATGTAAATTGTAAAGATTTTACACCTGTTGAAGTGGCAGATCTTTGTCAGGTTAAAGAAGGGGATATTTGTCCTAAGTGTGGTAAGAAGTTAACTTTCCAACATGGTATTGAAGTTGGTAACTTATTTAAATTGGGTACAAAATATTCTAAGAGCATGAATCTTTACTATACAGATGCCAATAACCAATTACAGCCAGTTTGGATGGGAAGCTATGGTATTGGTCTAGAGAGATGTATGGCAGCCGTTGCTGATCAACACCATGATGATTTTGGTATTAAATGGCCAGTTGAAATTGCACCATTTAGACTTGCGATTGTTCCAGTATCTTTAAAGGATGAAGAACAAGTTAAGATTGCCAATGATCTATATGAATTCTGTAAAGAACACAAATTCGATGTTATTTTGGATGATCGTAATGAGCGTCCAGGCGTTAAATTTAAAGATATGGAATTGATTGGGGTTCCTTATCGTATTACTGTGGGTCGTGGTATTAAAGAGGGTAAGCTTGAGTGGACAGATCGTTATACGGGTGAAAAGACTGAAATTGCGATTGAGGATGTTTATTCTGAAATCGAAAAAGTTTTCGCTATGTAAACGCTTGTACTTGAGTTATAAACAAAAAATTAAGTTTTACATTTACTTTCATACAATTTTCTTGTATATTAGTCATAGTTAAAGGAGTGTAATTATGCAAAATAAAATTGAAATTTTTAACAACCAGGTTATTATCAACTATAATTTGGCATATCCAAAGAGTCGTGAGGTTTTATTAAAATCTCATACGTTCGCAAAATTCGTTCAATATTTCATTGAATATCAAGAAACAGATAATGCGAACATGTACGCGTATTTGACAAAGAATGGTGAATTGAATTCAAAAGAAGCTTCTTATGATTTCTGTCATTTCTTGCGTTTATTGTCAATCTTTACTTGTGAAGAATTAAAAGATGAATATTATCTTTCAGATAAATATGCAACTTTAGATGTTATTGAAGAGATGTATCGTACTTGGCGTTCTTTACAACGTTTTGGATATATGAAGAGTGATAATTCAACGGATTTTGGTATTAATACATTAGTGGCATTTGACTCAGCTTTAAATGATTTATTACTTCGTACATATCGTTTGTTTGAAGAAAAATTAATGGGAAGACCAAACTTAGTGTATCGTCAGGTTCAAGCTGGAACAAATGCATGTTTCTCAATTCATACTTTGGATAAAGTATGGGCTGATGAATATGCTGCATTACAAGATATTCCAATGATCGATACAGTTATGTTAAGAACTCCAATGATTTTGCATCCAAAATCAAGTAAACGTACCGGTATGTTTACTGAAATAGATACACAGCCAATGACATATTTCAAAAAGGGAGAATCAAACTGGTTCTGTTATCCTTGTAAGGTTGGAGCTTTATTATGTTTCGTATACTTCAACTCAAAATATATGTCTAGTGCATTGAGTATGGCTAACTTGTTTGAATTAGCTACAAAAGAAGAAAGTGCTCAAAAACCAGATCTTGTTGTTATTTTTGGTAATGACGATGGAAATGATGCAACAAACTTCTATTATGATGAGGCCAATGATATTTGGGTAGGATGTATTAGTGACAATCCTCGTATCGAATACTTTGGATATTTAAAGAAAATGTGTTTAACATTACACAACTTGGCACAGATGAAAAAAGGTTGGTTACCAATCCATGGTGCTTTCGTAAACATCTATTTAAAGGATGGAACTAAGAAAGGTATCATGTTGATGGGTGATAGTGGTGCTGGTAAATCTGAATCCATTGAAGCATTAAAGGCAGCTGCCGGAGATATGATTCGTGAAGTAGAAGTTGTATTTGATGATATGGGAACAATTCACTTAGAAGATGGCGTTCCATATGGTCAGGGAACTGAAATTGGTGCCTTCATTCGTCTAGATGACTTGGATCCAGGTACTCCATATCGTGACATGGACCGTTCAATTTTCATGGCTCCAGAAAATCCAAACTCACGTATGATTCAGCCTGCAGCTCCATATCGTGTTGTTGTTCACAACCACAAAATTGATTTATTTGCGTACGCAAACAACTACACAAATGAATTTGGTCTAAAGAAATTAACTGTTCAAGAAGTAAAAGATACTTGTAAGTTAGGTAAGCGTATGGCTTTGGGTACAACGCAAGAAGTTGGTATTTCAACAACTTACTTCGCAAACCCATTTGGTCCTATGCAAAAACAAGAGCTTTGTGAACCAATCATCGACACAATGTTCCAGGCTTTAGAAGACAACGGAGTATTTGTTGGTGAAATCTATACGCACTTAGGATTCGATAAATCAAACCGTAAAGGTTTAAATATTGCTGCTCAGCAATTATTAGAATTTATCCAGAAAAAGGATTAATATGTTTAACAACAATTCAATGAATTATTACTCAACAAGCACTTTAAAAAGTGCTTTGTTGAAGTCTTATGCATGGATGGCTATTGCCTTATCCATCACGGCAATTGTATCTTATGGTTTATATGCTACAAATGCTTTATTGATTTTATTCAAAGATCCAACTTGATTCAAGGGCAAACGCACGATACGCGATTGTTCTGCCAATGCTTGCAGGATCTTGTCCATTGCCTTTGGTGTTTCTATGGCAAGATCTACATCAAGTACAGGTATGAAAGTCATGTTAGTGCTTTATGCCATCTGTATGGGCGTTTCACTTACTTCGATTGGCTATGTATATGATGTAGCTACAATTGGTACTGCTTTTCTAGTCAGTGCAGTTTACTTTATTAGTTTAGCTGTTATTGGTACAACATCTAAAAAAGATTTTACTAGCTTTGGCTCATTATGTATGATTGGACTTTTTGTATTGATTATTACACAATGCTTTATGATGTTATTTAGAGTTAGCATGGATGTTCGCTTGCTTTCTATCATTACTCTATTGATTTTTACAGGCATCACAGTTTGGGATGTACAAAGAATGAATCGTTTATTGATTCAATCGGATGGTTCAGTCGTAGCACAAGATAAGATCGCAATCTTCATGGCTTTACAATTGTATTTGGATTTCTTGAATATTTTCTTAAGAATCCTACAATTAATTGGCATGGGAAATCGTAACAACAAATAGATGTATTCGTAATGGATACATCTTTTTTTTGATGGAGAATTGACTGTTTAATTTGATATAATTATCCTAAAGAAAGGAATAGATTTATCATATCTAGACAAGAACATTATGAAAATTCTTAATGTAATAATGGATATTTTAATTGGTGCTGCGTTTATAATGAACGTATGTTTCAAGCAATACTTTAAAGTATATGCTTATGGAATACTCCCTGCTATTTTCATAGTATCAGTTTTTAATATCTACAGTAGTATAAAGAACAAAGATTATAAATCCTATCGATTGTTTTATTCTATATTCTGGATTCTTATTATTTTGATTTTATTACTAAATTTATAAAATACAATGTAATGTTGATAGACAGAAAAGCTCATATAATATTTTAAGCTAAACTATCAAAAAGACTTTGGTATATTGAAGTGATGTCTTAACTGACTACTCCTCACCGCAAGCTCTTTGATGTCATGACGAAAGACTCCGGCAACGCACGAATGTAGCCACTATATTTTTTCATCACCACGGCAGGGAACACCAAGACGTACAAAGAGAAATCTACAGAGAAATCGACGGTGCCGTGGCGACAATCATGGTGCTTGACCGTGCTATCCGCTATGGCAATGATAATGGCACTTCAGTCTATGATAGCTGTGGGCTGCAATTAGTCGATTATAAAAAGTTTTTGCACTATAGTGCATTTACACGATTTTCTTGTCGATTTATGCTATCAAAATAGCGCAGGAGGTGTGAAAATATGATAGATTCTCATGAACTCAGACGGCGTGATGGAACACCCCGGCACGATCAAAGAACTGCAGATGCAATACGTATCATATCACAATTACGGTTCTTATTTGAATGTAAACAATTATAATGATACGAAGAAAAATCATGCAACGATTGTTAAGTTGATAGCAACTTTGAAGCGTGCTACAAAAACCACAGTTTAGTAATTTGGTGTTAAAACATTCTTCTGTTATCTGTCGAAGACATAAATTAAAAAATAAAAATGGAGTAGTGTAATACTACTCCAAAGGTTTTTGATAGAAGTTTCCGTAGAAGTTTACTGTATTGTATGTATTGATCAATACTTTAGGATCGACCTTTCTTACATTATCGACAACGTCTCTTAATTCATAAGTAGAAATAACGGCTTTACATACGTAATACTTACGATGACTGTATGCACCATAACATTCAAATACGCTCATACCATGGCGACAAGTGGCCATAAAGGCATCGATAATTGGGTCTGGATCGTTTGTCGTAAATTCAACGGTAATTTGTGCATATCTTTGATATAAAGATGAGATTGTCTTTGTAGATAAGAATTGGAATAGGATGGAATATCCTGCATAAATCCATCCGCATAAGTATCCAAAGACAATAATCATAGCGCAGTTATAGAAGAATACATAGTCCCAGATACCTCTATGAATCTTACTAGAAACGTATTGGGCAATGAAATCCGTTCCTCCGGTAGATCCACCAGCTCTTAGGGATAGGGAAATGGAGAAGCCCCATAAGAAGCCTCCAAATAGAACGTTTAAGATTTGATCTTTAAAGAAGGGTTCAAAATGGAAGATAGAAATAAAGAAAGATACTAGAAAGAATTGTACACAACTCAAAAATGTGAATCTTGGAGAAATGTGTTTGTAGCATAGTATAGCAGCAGGAACATTTAATGCGATGATTCCAACTTGAGTAGGAAAGTTAATGTTTACTAGAGCACAGACTTTATTGATTAATAGAGCAAGTCCGGTAAATCCTCCTGAAATCAAATTGCATGGTGCCATAAATACATTCATGATATAACATTGCATAAAAGCACTAAATACAATCATAATGATTGACGTCAATAGTCTTAGCTTCTTTTCTTTTTGAAGCTGATGAATAATGTGTTGCATATAAATTAATACCTCTTGTTCACTGACAATTTAATGATAGGGCATTTGTCAAATAAGTTCAACCAAAAACAGAAAATGTACGGTTTTTAAAAAAAGCTCAATTGTAAAACTAAATCCCATTGAGAAATAGTAAATACTACGAGGTCAAATTTAGTAATTCCAAATTCACTAAATTTGACCTCATTTTTTTGCGTTTTTTTATGAATTAAGTATAAAATATCATTGAATATGGATTTTTACACGAAAAAAGAGTATAGGAAAGGTTGGGGTGAAATACTAATTTTTTTTGAATTGGTAAATCCCATCCCTGTTGTGTTATCCAAACAGTTTATCCGTAATGGGAAAAATCTACATGATTTACTTCCTTACTTTATATGGTTTTTCATTCGATAAAGCTGATCGCCTTTTTCAAAAAGTGTAGGGCGCTGATTCTTTTTATAAACTTTGAACCACATGGAAACTCCGTCCAGGCAATCAGGGCTGAAAGACTGGAGCAGAAGATAATCCCGGTCTTCATAAGCGTCAACTAGGCAGTATAGGCTGCCATCAGGATTTTGACGAATGATGTACAGATCAAAGTTCTGTTTCGTTCGATAATCGAATGCCTGTATAAAAATAAAAATCTTTACATTGAATGGATCATCGTAATTGTCGTTCTGGTGTAAAAAGTGGAGAAGGGCTTCTGATCTTCTAGTGTACATCATCATGGCACACACCTTCATTCTTGAGAAATTGGTTTACCAGAAACGGCTTTAAAATGACGTCATTAGGTTTGATATAGCGTATATGCCATAAATCAAGGATGCCCTGCCCATACAGAAATCTAAAGGATTCATAAGGAGTATGTCCGTTTAAGGATGTTCGACTGAATGAGTTGACATGGCTAAAAATCAGATCAATAAGCTCTTGTGTATAAGAATCCATATTCGTACCTTTAGGTACAATTCTACGGAAGTTTGAATGGTCGTTTTCACAAGCACCTTTCTGATCTGAGCGGTTTGGCTCACAATAGAATACATGCGGATGGATATCATTGTCGTCTAGTGATTCAATAGCGGTTGGATTACTGAATTCAGTTCCGTTATCAGTCAGAATGACATCGAACAGAAGATGGAATAAATTATGATCCATGATTGAATAAAGGTATTGGAAAGCCTGTGTAACACTGTGAGAATCGTTGTGTTCTCTAAGGATTCCAAATTGGAATTTAAGCGTTACGAAGCACAAAGTAAGAATGCATTTTCCACCTTTTGTACCTTCAACTGTGTCAATCTGACAAACTATAGAATCAGGGTGTTCTTCCATATATGCGTGATAATCATCGAAATTACGACCTTGCCTACATTTTGAATCTACTTTATGATTAATAGATTTATTCTTTTTAGGCTTTCTACGAACAGCTCTAGGCATATCAATTGGTTTGGCCTGCAACAATCCTTTATTGATGTACGTATAAAGAGTTTTACAGGACCAGTTGATTTGATCAGAATTATTAATGGTAATGTGATAAATAGACTGCCCTTTTTTGATTAAAGGACTGATTAGGTTATCTAGTTCAGAAAGCTCATCATCAGTAATCATTACCCCTGAACGAGAATCGCTAAGAGTACGTTCATAATCAAGCTGTGCTTCCTTGGCATCATAGAACTTTTTTTGAAGAGGACATCTACGTGTTGAATCACAACCATTACATACATAAGGAGCTTTCGAAAGTCTATCGCACACTTTTTCCTTGTAGTCAGGGCAACATTTAGAGCAAGTCACCTGATCACAGTATTTACACAGATTGTTTTTTATAGACTGGCAAAAGTTACAAACATGGCGTTTCTTACAGTCACCATAATGGATACAGCGATTGTGCTTACGATTTGTAGGCCACATATCATCAATGACAGTAAGATGATTACGAATTTCACTAGAAACTGTAGTGCAATCATGATTTATATGAGAAGCAATCTTTTTGAAAGACAAGCCATCATGTAAATCAGACTGAATAGTAATACGGTCCTCAAGAACCAAATGTTTAAAATGAGACATAAATAACACCTTCCTAAAAAAAGAAGGAATTACGGGAGTATCAAACTGTTTGGTACTAGTAAATGCTACACCTAAAATAAAATTTAATGTAAAGGTTATTCCAACTTAAAGGTGGGAATAAATTTTTCTTTTGACCATATGAAAAAAATTTAAAAAAACATTTGACGAAGTGAAAAGTATTTGGTAATATAGATGAGCACTGCTGAGGTGCAGATGATCTTTGAAAACTGAACAGGAAATAAAAATACAAACTAAAACGTCAATTTCGAAACAAACAATTGAAAAGAAAGATGTCAGAGACATCAAAGAGCTAAATCAAATGGAGAGTTTGATCCTGGCTCAGGATGAACGCTGGCGGCATGCCTAATACATGCAAGTCGAACGAGAGGAAGGAAAGCTTGCTTTTCTGAATCTAGTGGCGAACGGGTGAGTAACACGTAGGTAACCTGCCCATGTGCCCGGGATAACTTCTGGAAACGGATGCTAAAACCGGATAGGTAGCAGACAAGCATTTGACTGCTATTAAAGTGGCCTTGGCCATGAACATGGATGGACCTGCGGTGCATTAGCTGGTTGGTGAGGTAACGGCCCACCAAGGCGACGATGCATAGCCGGCCTGAGAGGGCGGACGGCCACATTGGGACTGAGACACGGCCCAAACTCCTACGGGAGGCAGCAGTAGGGAATTTTCGTCAATGGGGGGAACCCTGAACGAGCAATGCCGCGTGAGTGAGGAAGGTCTTCGGATCGTAAAGCTCTGTTGTAAGAGAAAAACGGCACTCATAGGGAATGATGAGTGAGTGATGGTATCTTACCAGAAAGTCACGGCTAACTACGTGCCAGCAGCCGCGGTAATACGTAGGTGGCGAGCGTTATCCGGAATGATTGGGCGTAAAGGGTGCGTAGGTGGCAGATCAAGTCTGGAGTAAAAGGTATGGGCTCAACCCGTACTGGCTCTGGAAACTGATCAGCTAGAGAACAGAAGAGGACGGCGGAACTCCATGTGTAGCGGTAAAATGCGTAGATATATGGAAGAACACCGGTGGCGAAGGCGGCCGTCTGGTCTGGATTCTGACACTGAAGCACGAAAGCGTGGGGAGCAAATAGGATTAGATACCCTAGTAGTCCACGCCGTAAACGATGAGAACTAGGTGTTGGGGGAATAACTCAGTGCCGCAGTTAACGCAGTAAGTTCTCCGCCTGGGGAGTATGCACGCAAGTGTGAAACTCAAAGGAATTGACGGGGGCCCGCACAAGCGGTGGAGTATGTGGTTTAATTCGAAGCAACGCGAAGAACCTTACCAGGCCTTGACATCCCTTGCAGAGGTATAGAGATATATCCGAGGTTATCAAGGAGACAGGTGGTGCATGGTTGTCGTCAGCTCGTGTCGTGAGATGTTGGGTTAAGT
>ERZ791623.1061-NODE-1061-length-12488-cov-3.309579_pt1 | contig 12488 bp, 11 predicted proteins | sample MGYA00510268_ERZ791623 | MGnify/ENA primary metagenome ERZ791623 (study PRJEB30046, sample SAMN00715216) | human gut metagenome | study: EMG produced TPA metagenomics assembly of the A metagenome-wide association study of gut microbiota in type 2...
GAACGGAAACTGCTGCCAACCGGAAGCCTGTTTGAAATGGGAATGGTCTGGCCGTTGAGATGCCAAGCATGTATTGAAATCGAGTGAAGCGGAGCGTAACGCACATCCGCTGTGGGCACGCCAAAACGTTGGCCCTGACGTACTTCGGTCGTTCTCAATGCTATTTACAAAATGTATTTTGATATATATTATTCCAATTTAGATATTAAATGAGGACAATTTCGATATTGGAGCGAGCAATGGGTCATCCAATCGTAAGGCTCACGAGCGTCTCGTTGACCAATTTCAAGAACGTTCGTCATGGTGAAGTGCAGCTGAGACACGTCGAGGGACACCCGGCAGACATTCTTGCCCTCTATGGGCAGAATGGCTCTGGAAAAACTTCTCTCATCAATGCCCTGTGGATCTTGAAGAGCTGTTTAACCGGGAGTTCTCTTCCTCGTCGAGCTCAGACGTTCATCTCGTATGGCTGCTCAAGCGCAATCATCGCTTTTGGCCTAACTGTGATGGGGGCTTCAAAGCGATATAGAGTGGTGTACGAGGTTACCCTGGCGCGCCGCGATTCCGATGGCTTGAACGATGCATCGGGGCCAGAAAATATTCTCCCCGTCTACATCTCGCGCGAAGTGCTCAAGATTGCCGTGGCTAACGGACCCTCCTCTACTAGGCTTCGTACGGTCATGGATACGGGTCGAGGGGATACCTTTGGCCCGGATATTATCCGGCGAATGTTTATCGGTGACAGCAAAGACACCCTTTTTGATATGGCCGTTGCCAAGAGGGTCTCTCAGAGAGAGTCCCGGTCGTTCGTCTTCTCTGAGGAGTTTAAGGAAATTTGGGCGAATGATCAGAAGCGCGTGCGGCAGAATGCGCATGGCAACTCGGCTGACGCAACGCTTGATGATTGCATTACCGTTCTCGACGCGCTTGCATTCTATGGCTTCGACGGACTGTTTGTGGTGGATACCGCTTCGGTTGATACGGTGGGGCTTTCGGCGTTGCCCTTGTTCTTTCGCATGGGCGCCGGGGAGGGCAACAGGATTTCTGGGCATGCAATCCTTAAGGTAGATGGCCCGGCAAGCATTCCCGAGAAGTTGTTGTCGGTCACAAAAAGAATCGTTTCGAGCCTCAATATCGTTCTGCGAGAAATTGTCCCCGGGCTTGTAATTGAGATCCGCGAGCTGGGAAAAATCACTCTCGATGATGGAGGCGACGGTCAGCGCATACAGTTGCTCTCAAGGCGAGGAGATGTGGTACTGCCCTTCGACTGTGAATCCGAAGGCATCAAGAAGATTGTCTCCGTGTTGCAAATTCTGATTCTCATGTATAACGAGCCCTCGGTTACCGTTGCCATCGATGAGCTTGACTCTGGCGTCTTTGAGTATCTGCTGGGTGAACTTCTCGGGATTGTTGCAGACGGCGGGAGAGGCCAGCTCATTTTCACCTCGCATAACTTGAGACCGTTGGAAACCTTGGACAAGCAGCTCATTGTGTTTACCAGCACCGACCCAAACAATCGCTACGTTCGCATGAGGGGGGTGAAGGAGACCAACAATCTCCGAAGCCTTTATTTCGGGAACATTGTTCTCGGTGGCTCTGAGACCGAACTCTATAAGTATACGAGCGATGGTGAGATTGCCTACGCCATGCGTCAGGCTGGTGAGAACTTTGCAACATGGTGAAGTCCTATGCGGACAAAACGGTCTCAGGCGAGGCGACTTTGAGAAGATTGTCCACTTAATGGATACGGATGGCACCTTCGTTGAGGACTCCGCAATAGTGGGAAACGTTGATACGGATCGGCCTCAGTATTTTGATGACGTAATCCGTTGTCGAAATGCAGAGGTAATCATCCAAAGAAACGCTCAAAAGTCGAAGGTAATGAGACGTCTGGCTGCGCTGCCCACCGTTTGGGGTTCCATCCCCTACGAGCCGTTCTACATGTCTTGCAATTTGGACCACGTACTGTATGACTTGCGGAATCTAAGCGACGCTGAGAAGGAGAGGCAAGCAACACTCTTTTCTCGAAAGTATCATGATGACATTCCGGGGTTCCTGGATTACATCTGTCATTCGACCTTTTCCGTGCGGGGAACCCGGAAAGAATCTTGGCAGTACATAGAGCAAGATCACGAGTCGTTGCGTCGCCATTCGAACCTCGGGAATCTATTTGAAGAGGATGACGGCTGAGTGACTTAGGCTGACATTGACTTTCCTGTAATTTTGCTCACGTGATGCTCTTATTTATGTCGCGTGCATGTGCCAAAGTGTGGACAAGGTTTCCAAAGGGGTTGTGGCTTGTCCCGCGAAGGGAGTAAGCATGGCAGCAGATGCAAATTTTGATGCGCCGCTCTCCGATCAGGCACGTTCGCTTTGGGGGAAGTCGGACTATGGGGTGGGGGAGAGCTGGTTGCCGCTCTATGTCCACATGGCGGATTCTGCCGGGATAGCATCGCGGCTGTGGGACAGCTGGGTGCCACGTTCCACCAGGGAAATTGTGGCACGAGCGCTTGATGGAGACGAGGCGCTTGCGCGGTCGCTGTTCGTGTTCCTTGCGGGAGTTCATGACATTGGGAAGGCCACGCCTGCCTTTCAGGTCAAGGGGCTGTCTTTTAGGCCGGGTGGAGAGGGCGGCATTCTTTGGAAGCCGGAACATGCGGGGCTAGTCATTCGGCATGACCTCTCTGGCAGACCCTGTCCAACACACCCCATTGCCGGCGAAGCACTGCTCACCAAGTATCTCAAAGAGCACGGCTTTACTGGAGATGGACCGGGATGGCAGGCAAGGAAGCAAGCGAAGAGGAAGGCATCTGCCATTTCGTGCGTTGTCGGTGCGCATCATGGGCGGTTTCCCTCCACGTCGCGTCTTGGTGATGCCGAGAGAGACAAAATCCCACTAGGATGGGATAGCGAGGGCTCTGAAGACTGGATTCGCGTCCAAGGCGAGCTGATCTCATACGCCCTTCGCCTGGCGGATCTCTCTGAGGGTGACGTTCCTCGCCTGGCAAACCACCGTCTTACCATTGCAACCGAGAGCATTCTCACCGGCTTGGTTATCATGACCGACTGGATTGCAAGCGACCAGGACCTCTTTCCGCTTATCTCCCTGTTTGGGGAAGACGAAAGCAGCCGTATCAATCTTGAGACTCGGTGTGCCAAGGCATGGGATGCCGCCTCTATCCTGCCCGCCTGGTCAGAGTCGCGCCCGGACGTTCTGCCCTTTGACCAGTTCTTTGTCGAGAGGTTCGCACTTCCCAAGGGTGCTAAACCGCGGCCTGTTCAGGTGGCGGCTGCTCGCGTGGCCTGGGAGATGGATGAACCCGGCATCCTGGTAATAGAAGCCCCCATGGGAGAGGGCAAAACCGAAGCTGCCCTTACCGCGGGAGAGCTCCTTGCATGGAGATATGGCTTGAGCGGGGTATGCGTGGCTCTTCCCACCATGGCTACCACAGATGCAATGTTCGATCGTGTGGAGTCTTGGCTCGAACGCCTTCCGCATGACGGCTCTGGTCCTGACAAAGACATCTATCTCGCACACGGCAAGGCCCAGCTTAACGAGCATTTCCAGGGCATCATTCGTCATTCGCGTCAAACGTCTCGTTTTGAGGTTGGCGTTGACATGGCTGACGAGAATGGTCGCTCAAAAACTGATGACGTCTTGGTTTCGGATTGGATGTTTGGTCGTAAGCGCGGGATGCTTGCGAACTTTGTCGTCTGCACCGTTGACCAGGTGCTAATGGGCGCCTTGAACATGAAGCACCTTTCGCTAAGGCAGCTGGCCTTGGCAAACAAGGTGGTTGTTATCGACGAGTGCCACGCCTATGACGTTTACATGAGGCAGTATCTCAACGTACTTCTCCAATGGCTCGGGTATTGGCGAGTTCCGGTAATTCTTCTTTCTGCAACGCTGCCTACCAGCCAGCGCAATGAAATGATTGGCAAGTATCTTGAGGGCCGGCAGCTCTCGGTTACCCCGGCTGAAGAGGCACAGCCCACGAGCGAGAATAATGGGCACGCTCTCGCATGCAAGGACGGCGACGCATATCCCCTCATCACCTATTCGAATGGAGACGCTGCGAGAAGCATAGAGATCAAGCCGTCTGGCCGTGCCGTTAGCGTGGACGTGTCCCTTATCGATGACAGCGTCGAAACGCTCGCGGAGCTCCTTGTTGACCGTCTTGCCGGTGGTGGCTGTGCAGGCGTGGTATGCGATACCGTTGGCCGCGCCCAAGAGGTGGAACGCGCACTTGCCGCCCGCTTTGGCGATAAGGCAGTCATGCTCGACCATTCTCGATTCATAGATATTGACCGCATGGAGAACGAGAGGGTGCTTAGGGATCTGCTTGGTCCCCAGGCGACTATTACCAACGGAAAACGGCCGGGACTTCTGATAGTTGTCGGTACGCAAGTGCTCGAGCAGTCGCTGGATATAGATTTCGATCTTCTGATTACTGATATCGCACCGATCGACCTAGTGCTGCAGAGGCTGGGAAGGACACATCGACATCATCGCGGGGAGGGCGAGTGCGACCGGCCTACATTGCTTCGAACCGCTACGTGCTATGTGCGGGGGATCGCTTCATTCGGGGACAAGGGCCCTGAATTCGCACGGGGTCTGACTCGTGTGTATGACAAAGCAACCCTTACGGAGTCTCTTGCCGTTCTTGAGCTTGACACCATGGATAGTGGGACATCAATTGCGCTTCCGCACGACATTCCCCGACTTGTAAGGACCGCCTACTCGGACGATGTCCGCAACACCATTCCAGATTCCTGGTTGGAAGAGTATGCGTCCCAGAGGACAAAGAGAAATGAGAAGTTTGCCTCTAAGGTTCACAGGGCCCAAACGTGTCTTTTGGCAGACCTGCCGAACGCGATTCAGAACGAGTGGTCGCTTGTAAACCTGAGCGATCAGACCCGGGCGGTTGCCGATGATTCGCGGGACGAAGACCGAGGACAACGTGCGGTTCGCGACACGCAGGAAACCATCGAGGTGCTGCTTGTTCGAAAAAGGCCTGATGGTGGAATCTCGCTGCCGCCATGGGTTGGTGACAAGAAGGTCGAGAGGGGAGAAGAGCTGCCAACAGCTTTTGAGCCGAGTAGGGAGCAGTCTCTCCTGCTAGCCCAGTGTGCGGTGAGGCTACCGCTCTCTGTTTGCCCTTTGCCGCAGATAGATGCATGTATCGAGGAGCTGGAGAGGCGCAGTGGCATGTATGTTCGCTGCTGGCAGGAGTCTCCTTGGCTCGCGGGAAGGCTGCTGCTCCCCATGGATGAAGTCGAGCCCGGCATCTTGGAGGCGGATCTTCTCGGCAAACATCTCCGATACACCCATCGGGAGGGTTTTTCGACCGTTGACGGAATTACATCCCACCCATTTACTAATTAAACTACTATCTGACTTGTAATGCATGGCTCCCCATCCATATGGGGCTGATCCGTAGTATACGGGCGGGATTTCGTGCTCCCCGCGAATGCGGGGCTTACGTGTAAGCGGCAACGTATCTTTAGGAAAGGAGGAGCAATGGCAAGCGAAGCGGTCGAACCCCATTTCAACCTGGCTACCGACCCCTGGATACCGGTTATCTATCACGACGGCGTGTGTCGAGAAGTATCGATAGAGGCTTTGTTTAGGGATGTCAATCAGATCAGGGAGATTAGTGGGGACTCCCCGCAGCAGGTGGAGCCAATACTTCGCCTGTTGCTAGCAATCCTCTATAGGCAGCTCTCGCAAGGGGGCACCAAAACTGAGGATGCCCTGCTCGACTGGTGGGGGGAGACCTGGGAGAACGGTCATTTTGACTTGGATGGAATCGTCGCATATCTTTCATCCGTCAGGGACAGGTTTGACCTCTTTGATTCAAGCCACCCCTTTTATCAAATGGCGGGCCTCGATTATGCCGACAAAGACCCTGATGGTGTGGACGAGCTGATAGCCGACGTTCCCAAGAGCGACAAGTTTCTCTTCTCCTTGAGAAACAAGAATCGCATTGACGGGCTGTCCTTTGCAGAGGCAAGCCGCTGGCTCATCTTCCAGCAGGCATACGCGACCGCCGGCATCAAGACGCCGGTCAAGGGAAATACCCACGTGAAGTCCGGCAAGGTATATCCCCCCAAGGGAGCTGTTGGCACAGGCATGCTGGGCGCAGAGGGCGGTATGTTTCTCGAGGGTGCCAACCTTTTCCAAACCCTCATGCTTAACTTGGTGCTCTTTGACAACGCACGCGTCGGAAGACCCATCGTAGGCTGCGAAGAAGACGTGCCCTCCTGGGAACGAGACGTGATTTCACCCGACTATCGCATTCCAGGCCCGGGCGAACCCTATGGTCCCGTCCAGTGCTACACATGGCAGAGCAGGCGCGTGCGCTTGGTTCCCAACGACGATGGCACCCGAGTCATTGGGGTAATCAGCTGCTACGGTGACATTCCCGTTGTCATGGATAAGGAAGGCTCAGAACCCATGACGGCGTGGAGGACAAGCACTTCTCAGCAGAAGAGCCTGGGTCTTTCGTATGTGCCTCGCCTGCCAAAATCGCATGACCCCACGCGCGCAATCTGGCGCGGCCTCGCCTCGATAGTTTCTGTAGGTCAGGATGGCGACCTACGTCCTGGTGTTGTCCGCTGGATAGAACGCCTTCGGTATGAGGAGGTTCTCTCTCCGGAAGAGTTTCCGGTGGTTGCAATCCATGCACAAGGTATGGCGTATGGTACGCAGAACAGCGTGTTCGCCGACGCCATTGATGACAAATTCGATCTGAGCGTCTCTTTGTTCGAGCATGACTCAAATGCGTGTAACCGGGCGCTTGCAACCATTGATTCCATCGATCAGGCGGTGGGAAAAGTAGTGAACTTTGTCTCGAATACGCAGAAGGCGGCAGGTGACAAGGCGTCGACGAGCGTTGCAGCGCAGGAGCGAAACCGGGTAAGGGAATCCGTCTTTGCGGAACTCGATGCCATCTGCCGTAGTCGGCTCGCCCATTTCCCAAATGAATCGGGTGCCGTTGAGGTGTATTGCGCGGACTGGAGGGACGAAGTTCGTCGCAGGCTTCTCTCGTATGCCTCGCGCTACTTGAATGAGTGCGACCGATCGTTCTTCGAGGAACACGATGGCATGACCGTAGGAAGGGCGATGGCCATCCTGAGAGCGGGTCTATTTGAGACTCTCGGAGCACTGGAAAAGCCGAAAAAGGCACGTGTAAGTGCGGCGAACATTACGAATGGGGAAGGGAAGGAGTGATTCTGGCCATGTCAATAAGAGAGGTCTCTAGAGCAATTGCGAGATGCGTCGACTCCAAGGTTGGCATGTTGCAGTCTGGCTATCTTGCGAGCAGGGCGTCCTCGAGGGCAAGCCTCGCGCGCCTCAGGCGCCTGGACACGGCGGGCGAGGCATCTTGGATGAGTGTGGGCGAGGAGCTCTTTGCCGATCTTCCTAATTTCAGCCTCGGGGAGGAAACTGAGCGTAAGGAGCTGGAAAGCGTGCGGGCCGCTCTTCAGCTATACGCCATTCTCCAGCAGTCAAGAAAGAGCCCCGTTGCGACGTTTCCCACTGATGGCGGGAACGCAGGATCTTTTGGGAACGCCTGCCGACTCTACGTTGCAGCTAGTAATGGCGATGGAGAATCCGGCGTAAAGCGCCGCCTCTCCTCTATCGAGGCAGCTACGGATTTTTCTGGAGCGATGGTTGGGGTCCGCTCTCTTGTTAGGCTCATACGCACCGCAAAGGTTAAGACCCCAATTCAGTTGGATTTTGGACAGCTTGCCTCGGACCTCTTCGAAATTCAGTTTGAGGACACAAGGGGAGACGTCTTCATGCGCTGGGCGCGCGACTTCTACAAGGCAAGTCCCAAGCAAGATGGCCAGGACGCTAAGGCAGACAGAAACTAATGGAGGGAACTCGAATGATGTACCTTGACCTGCATGTGATTCAGAACGTTCCGCCATGCGATATGAACAGGGACGACACCGGCACGCCCAAGACAGCGATTTACGGTGGGTACCAGCGCTCTCGTGTATCGAGTCAAGCGTGGAAGCACGCCATGAGAGAGATGTTCCCAAGCTTGGTTGATTCCTCGGAGCTGGGCGTGAGGACCAAGCATGCCGTTGCCCTTATTGAAGACGATATTGTGCGTCAGAGGCCAGACTTGGCAGATGTAGCGAGCGAACTCGCCAGTGATGTCCTTAAGGTCACGGGGGTGAAGGTAGAGGCATCTAGGCGTTCGGGGTCAGAAGAGGGAACCTCCGTATCTCAGTACCTCATTTTCATCGCTAGGTCTGAGGTCGAGAAGCTCGCACATATTGCCATTGATGCACATGATGCCGGCGAGAATCTCTCGAAGCCGTCCAAGGAGATAAAGAAGGCCGTCTCGTCTGCATTCCATGGCATCCAGGCGCTGGATATTGCCCTCTTTGGAAGGATGCTCGCAGATGCTCCTGACCTTAACACGGATGCGAGCGCTCAGGTTGCGCATGCCATCTCAGTCAACAAGGTCTCACAGGAGTATGACTACTTTACTGCGGTAGACGACTGCTCCGCAGAAGACAATGCGGGTGCGGCAATGCTCGACACCATTGGGTTTAACTCCTCGACGCTATATCGATACGCAACCGTCTGCCTGCCTTCCCTGGAGGAGCAGCTTGGGGATGCCAAAGCAGCGGCGCAGGGTGCGCGCGCGTTTCTCAAGGCATTCGTCGAGTCCATGCCAACCGGTAAGCAGAACACGTTTGCAAACAGGACACTTCCGAGTGCCGTGCTCGTTGCGCTTAGGAATGACCAGCCCATCAATGGCGTCTCTGCGTTTGAGTCTCCTGTTGCACCAAAGGAGGACGTGTCGATTTCGCACCAGGCGGAGGATCGCCTTGCGACCAAGCTCCTTCAATTTACCGAGACGTATGGCAACGCTCCCGCCAAGGTGTGGTGGACTGCTGTGGACGGCGGCACGGATTCGCTCAAGCAGATTGGCGAGCAGGTCACGTTCCCCAAGATGCTCGATGAGGTGAGCGCCAGCGTCCTCGATGCGCTCTCGAAGGGTGAGAAGTAATGGCCGTCCTATTGCTCGAGCTCTCGGGTCCACTCCAATCTTGGGGCGACTCCTCGCGTTACGTGAAGAGGGGGACCCGCTGGGAGCCAACCAAGAGCGGCGTGGTGGGTATGCTCGCCTCGGCGTTGGGCAGGTCTAGGGAAGATAAGGTCGATGACCTCTCGTCTCTTGAATTTGGCGTACGTCTCGATCAGCCGGGAAGCCTACTGGTCGACTTCCAGACGGAGCGTCCCCTTGGGGACTCCAACAAGGCCATGCCCCTCTCGTACAGATACTACCTCGCAGATGCCAAGTTCTTGGTTGCGCTTGCCGGAGATGCTTCCTGGTTGCGTGAACTTGACGAGGCGCTAAGACATCCCAACTGGCCTCTGTTTCTGGGGAGAAGGTCTTGCCCGCCCGACACGCCGCCCTCGCGGGGCATGCGTGATGACTACCGGGACGTTAGGTCGGCGCTCTTGTCTGAGCCATGGCTCGCCACAATGCGCTACAGGCGTAGGCACCAGCATGTCACCGAACTCGAGGTGGCATGCGATGCGCGCGAAGGGGAGGCGGCGGAGAGCCAGGCCGACCTTCCGGTGAGCTTCAGCGGAGCAGGGAGAAAGTACGCAGGTAGGGGTGTGTATAGGTTCAGAGTCCCCATCAATCAGCTTGGCGACGGAAAGGTCCCATCTACCAGCTCTGGCCCTACAAAGCTTCCCGACCACGATCCAATGGGATTTTTCTAAGGAACGAAAGGAGGTGCCACCATGTATATCTCGAGGCTTCCTCTTAACGCTAGGCGCCCGGAAGCCATTCGGCTTCTTTCCTCGCCCTATCGCATGCACGCTGCGGTTGAGAATGCTTTTCCGCCTGACGCCTGCCGAGTGTCAGACGAAGGGAGAATTCTGTGGCGAATCGACTCGTCGCCTGCGCCCACAAATGAAACTTGGCTGTACGTTGTGAGTCCCGACCGTCCCGACTTCTCGCACATTGCCGAGCAATGCGGGTGGCCTGCAACAAGCGTTGGCGAGACAAAGGACTACTCGCCCGTGCTTGGTCGGCTCAATGCGGGGCAGACGTGGCGCTTCAGGTTAAAGGCAAACCCAGCACGCAAAGTTCTTGTCGACCAGGGGAGAGACCCAAATCCAAAGGTCGTGGGAACTATCCAGGGATGCGTGACTATAGCTCAGCAGGTCGAGTGGCTTTTGAGTCGCGCTGAAAGCCATGGCTTTACGGTGGCCAGCAGCGACGAGGGCTTTCCTTTGCTCACGGTCTCTCAGCGGCACACAGAGAAGTATGAGCGGAAGGGAAAGAAAGTCACCATTACTACGGCCATGTATGACGGGATCCTTACCGTGAGCGATCCAGACCTCCTGCAACACACTCTTTGCTTTGGGATGGGGCGGGCAAAGGGGTTTGGCTGCGGGCTCTTGACTGTCTCGCCCGTGAGCTAAAGAAAGCATATCTTCATAAGCATTCGTCCAAGGAGGGGCGACCATGTCCGATGCGATTGCCGGCGGAGGGAAGTCGAATCGGAGGGGCGCCCCTCCGCCGGATATCGTTGACCTTGTGCGTGTGGAAGATAGGATCTCATTTCTCTACTTTGAGCACTGCAGGATAAATCGTGCGGACAACGCGATAACAGTACGGGATGACGAGGGCACCACCTATGTGCCATCCGCCACCCTGAGCGTGCTCATGCTTGGTCCAGGAGCATCGATAACGCATGACGCTATGACCATGCTCGGCGAGTGCGGAGCAACGGTGATTTGGGTGGGCGAGAGAGGCATTAGAATGTATGCCTTCGGAAAGCCGCTTACCCATTCAAGCGTGCTTCTTCAGGCGCAAGCCAGGTTGGTTTCAAACACGCGAACTAGACTCGAGATTGCTCGCAAGATGTATGCAATGAGATTCCCTGGCGAGGATGTAAGCCATCTCACAATGGGACAGCTTCGAGGCCGTGAAGGCGTACGCGTGCGTCGGGTGTATAAAAAGTGGTCCGAGAAGACTGGGGTTGCCTGGGATCGCAGAACATACAACCCCGATGATTTCGACGACGCAACAGATATCAACAAGGCGCTATCTGCAGCGCACTTTTGCCTTTACGCGCTTGCTCACTCCGCAATAGTTGCTATGGGATGCTCTCCTGGTCTGGGATTTGTTCACACTGGTCATGAGAGATCGTTCGTGTATGACATTGCTGATCTCTATAAGGCAGAAATTTCGATTCCCGTGGCGTTCCAGACTGCTGCCGAGAAGCCCACAGACATTGGTGCAGAGACTCGTCGCAAGATGAGAGATGCAGTGTTCGACCTGTCGATACTTCCCCGTATGGTGAGTGACATCAAGGGTTTGCTGCTAAGCGAAGCGTCCTCGGAAAGCGAGGGGGCGCTTGCGCCCGAGGCGAACCACCTCGGCCTTTGGGACGACAAGGCAGGGGAGGTTGCTGCCGGGAAATCCTATGCGGATCCAGAAGATGGGGGAGGCGAGTAGCGTGGTAGTGGTTGTGCTGACGGCGTGTCCCGTTGGCCTGCGTGGTGATTTGACGAGGTGGCTGCTTGAGATATCTCCTGGTGTGTTTGTGGGACACATCTCTGCAAGGGTGCGAGATGGGCTTTGGGCACGTGTACTGGCTATGGTGCATAACGGGAGGGCGATCATGGTGTACTCAGCCAAGAACGAGCAGCACCTAGCGTTCAAGACATTTCAGCCTGACTGGCAGCCGGTTGACTGTGAGGGGGTTGAGTTGATGAAGAGACCGCTGGGAACTGATGACGCGACGATGCTCGGAATGCCGCAAACGGGATGGAGCAACGCGAGCAAGTATCGAGCGGCAAGAAGGTTTGGGGGATAGCAGCGCGGCTGAGGTTGCGTGTTGATGCGCGAATGTACCCTGATAACTGAATCAAGAGTTGAGGAATGCGGTATAGTTGCGCAGGTCGTTAAGTGTGCTCCCCGCGTATGCGGGGATGATCCTCGTACCAATTACAATGTCTCCGCTAAGTGGCGAGTGCTCCCCGCGTATGCGGGGATGATCCTCAACTGTTTCCCCGTTGACTCTAACTCTTTTGAGTGCTCCCCGCGTATGCGGGGATGATCCCAACCATGATTCTAGAGCCATCATAGATAACGTAGTGCTCCCCGCGTATGCGGGGATGATCCAACTGGGTTGCGGCAATCCTGGGCAGCGAGAACGGTGCTCCCCGCGTATGCGGGGATGATCCCTTGCTGGAAAGCACCGCGAGGTTCCCGCCAGCAGTGCTCCCCGCGTATGCGGGGATGATCCCAGCGATGCACGTCTTTCCGGTTTCTATCTACCGGTGCTCCCCGCGTATGCGGGGATGATCCCAAGCAAGGTAGGTTGTGCGTTAGACTCAACAAAGTGCTCCCCGCGTATGCGGGGATGATCCACAACGACTTCCTAAACGACAGGGGATACTTCCGGTGCTCCCCGCGTATGCGGGGATGATCCTC
>ERZ791623.1069-NODE-1069-length-12440-cov-3.571579_pt1 | contig 12440 bp, 9 predicted proteins | sample MGYA00510268_ERZ791623 | MGnify/ENA primary metagenome ERZ791623 (study PRJEB30046, sample SAMN00715216) | human gut metagenome | study: EMG produced TPA metagenomics assembly of the A metagenome-wide association study of gut microbiota in type 2...
CCGCCATATTTGGCTACGTTGCCGGAGCCTGCATTGTAGGCAGCTAAGGCCAGTGATTTGTCACCATTATACTGGGTGAGCTTTTCGCTTATGTACCTGGCGCCACCCATGATATTCTGGTATGGGTCGTAGGCGTTTGTGACACCAAGTGAGGCAGCAGTCTGTGGCATGAGCTGCATGATACCCATGGCACCTGAACGGCTTGTGCACTCTGTGGAGAAGTCAGACTCGCACTTGGCGATAGCCTTAAGAAATTTGGCATCCACACCGTATTTTGAGGCAGCCTCATTAAAAATTGCATCAAGATCGGCAGAACATGACAAACCGGAAGCTTCAAGCTTTACAGAGCCTCTGTTTATTGCTGGAGAACCGGAATAAGCAGCTGTATTATTAACTGCGGCAGAAGGAGAAACTGTATTACGGCAAAGCTCGATATTTATACCATTTTGATCAAAGAACCTCTGTACAAGTGACATATCAACTGAGCCACCGTTACTTTGGGCAATCAGTCTGTCAATGGCAACAGCAGCTTCAGCCATTTTTGCATCGTCAAGCACCTGATCAAAATCAGTACCGGTGCTATTGACAGCGGAGCTGATTTTGGAAGTAATGTTATCACCGGTTACAGCAGCCTGACCGGTAGTTATATTATTTTTTTGTGTATTATCAATATACTGAAGTACTTTAATGTTCATTTTCCTGTTTCCCATTGTATCTTAATTTAAATAGTTATATCAGTTTTGAATAGTTATATCAGCTATACTTAAAAAAGTAAAGACATTTACCTAATGAGAAATTATACCATAAAAATTCTTGAAAATATACCCATTTTGTTGTAGCATATGTTTTAGTACACTTTACTATGTAAAAGTTAGGAGATAAACATGAAAAAGACACCATTTGTGACAAAACAACAGGTAGAGGAGATTGTTAAAAAATTCCCTACACCATTTCATTTATATGACGAGGCTGGCATCCGTGCCAACGCGCAGGCTGTAAAGGATGCATTTGCATGGAATCCGGGTTTTAGAGAGTATTTTGCTGTAAAGGCTACTCCAAACCCATATCTGCTCAAGATTTTAAAGGATTATGACATGGGCTGTGACTGCTCATCATACACAGAGCTTATGCTTGCAAAGTCATGCGGCTTCGACGGAGAGCATATCATGTTTTCATCAAATGATACACCGGCAGAGGAATTTGCATATGCAGACAAGCTTGGAGCTATCATCAATCTCGATGATTTCACACATATTGATTTTTTGGAGGAAACAATCGGACATATTCCGGAGACAATAAGCTGCAGATATAATCCGGGCGGAGTGTTCACACTGTCAAACGGTATCATGGACAATCCGGGAGACTCCAAGTATGGCATGACAAAGGAACAGCTTTTTGAAGCATTCAAAATTCTTAAGTCAAAAGGTGCTAAATACTTTGGCGTGCATGCATTCCTGGCAAGCAATACAGTAACCAACGAGTATTATCCACAGCTTGCAAAGGAGCTTTTTGAGCTGGTTGTTGAGCTTAAAAATGAGACCGGCTGCGATATTAGATTTGTAAATCTTTCAGGTGGAGTTGGCGTGGCTTATAAGCCGGATCAGACACCAAACGATATATCAGTTATCGGCGCCGGTGTACATAAGGTGTACGATGAGGTTTTGGTACCGGCAGGAATGGGCGATGTGGCTATTTACACAGAGATGGGACGTTTTATGATGGCTCCTTATGGCTGTCTTGTGACAAAGGCTATCCATGAGAAGCATATCTACAAGGAGTATATAGGAGTAGATGCGTGTGCGGCAAACCTTATGAGGCCGGCTATTTACGGCTCATATCATCATATCACCGTGCTCGGCAAGGAGGAAGCTCCTTGTGACCATACATATGATGTGGTAGGCTCACTCTGTGAGAACTGTGATAAGTTTGCAATTGACAGACAGCTTCCGAAGATTGATATGGGAGACTATCTGGTAATCCATGATACAGGAGCACACGGCTTCTCGATGGGCTACAATTATAACGGACGACTTCGCTCAGCAGAGATACTGCTCGAAAGCAATGGAGAGGCAAAACTCATCAGAAGAGCAGAAACTCCGGCAGACTACTTTGCAACCTTTGACTGCTTTGATGATATTAAAATAACAGAGTAAACTGCTAGCGCACCTTGCAGAGCACGTGTCCGAATTTTATCCATTTGCTCATATCATCAACGTTATCGCTGTCGACATAAAAGGTCTCACCGTAATTGTTGATTGGTGTGAGCTCACATGGGGTTTTCTGGTGGAGTTTTCTGATGTATGCACGCTTGTTCTGTGCGTTGATAAAGATACCGGTATCGCCGTCGCGGATTGGGTTTCGACTGATTAGATGTATATCGCCTTTATTATATACAGGATGTAGATGATTGCTTGTGATGCGGATTCCGATGTGAAGGGCATCACCGAAGGCTTTTCTGTAATTTGAAACATCAAGCTTTTCAACGTTGTAGGAGTCAAAAATCATGCCGTCGGTCATATTGCCTGTCGGGATGAGGACGGAAATCAGATCCTCCTTATGACTGCTTTCATCCTTGTAGGCAGACAGCGCAAGCTCAGTGTCTATAATCGAGTCTATAAGTATGCGCTGGCTTTTGGAAAGCTTTTTGATGCGCCTTGCAAGGTTTATTACATCATCATTGAAGCCTGTTAGTTCGCAGGAAAACCGTCCTGTCAGCTTGTATATCCGGTAAGCGGTGTAGATGTCTATACGAGAGGATTCTCCGTTTGCTATTCGCTTGTAGGTGGAGAGTGACATATCAAGTGCTTTTGCAAACTGTGCCTGGGACATACCAAGCTTTATGCGTTCGCGCTCAATATTTGTCGATATGTTGTTTGCTATTTCAAGTCGGTTCATTTATGAGCTAATCTCCCTTCTTTTTAAAAAAATAAACTCCAAATTTGGTCAAGTATTGACATGCACAATAAACTATAATGGTTATTGTTGAAACATAAATAAATATATAAGAAACGTCAATTACTGTCAAATAAGAATGTTTGTTATATAAAAAGGGAGGTGTCCTGAAACTTAATTAGTGTAAGCTGAATGCAGCTTACACTTTTTTTATTTAAACAAATGCAGCTTTATTTATAATAAATATCAAAAAAATTTTTTGAAATAAATGTGTCTGAGGCATTGATTAGAGCACCGCTAATTGGTACAATGTTTTATTATATACAAAAGAGCAGGTGAATATATGTCGCTAAGTTTCAGAAAGTGGCGGGAAATGGCGCTGACTGAGTACCCGGTAGTGAGTGATAAGTACTACAAGAAGGTGTACGAAAACATAGCCACAGATCCGCAGACAGGGGAGAGTATACTTGTACAGCTTACATTGCAGGGAGTTTTGGATAAGTGCGAGGGTACTAATTTTGAGGAGCCAATCAGAAAGTGCATTATGAAGTGTGTATACACGGGCTGTAAGCTTGAAAAGGAAATAAATAAGGTGATGAATCAGTATTACGAGGTCTAGATATAAATGAATGATATAGCAATTGATAAAGAACACTTACATTATTTGGAACAGCTGTCGGAGATGTATCCGACAATAGGCAAGGCATCATCTGAGATTATCAATCTGCAGGCTATTTTAAACCTGCCAAAGGGCACAGAGCACTTTGTATCTGATGTGCATGGTGAGTATGAAGCCTTTTCCCATGTGCTGAAAAATGGTTCCGGGGCTGTAAGAAAGAAGATAGATGATGTATTTGGTCTGGCGATGAACAAGGCTGACAAGGCTGCGCTTGCCACACTCATCTACTACCCAAGGGAAAAGATGGAGCTTATTAAGCAGGACGAGCCGGATATGGATTCGTGGTATAAGACGACTCTTTATAAGCTGATAGAGGTGTGCAAGACCGTTTCATCAAAGTATACGCGCTCCAAGGTGAGAAAAGCTTTGCCGGAGGAGTATGCATATGTTATAGAGGAGCTCATCACAGAAAAGCCGGAGGTGTTAAACAAGGAGGCTTACTACGAGTCAATCATCAATACAACAGTGGAGCTGGGCACTGCGGAGGAGTTTATAGTGGTGCTTTCCGAGCTTATTCAGAGACTTGCTGTTGACCATCTGCATGTGCTTGGAGATATATACGACAGGGGAGCGGGGCCACATCTGATAATGGACAGGCTGTGCAGATATCACTCACTGGATATACAGTGGGGCAATCACGATATTATCTGGATGGGGGCAGCCGCAGGAAATCCTGCATGTATTGCAACTGTTGTAAGAAACAGTATCAGATATGGTAATCTGGACGTGGTCGAGGAGGGCTATGGCATAAATATGCTTCCGCTTGCTACGTTTGCACTGAAGGCTTACAAGGATGACCCATGCACCAGATTTGTGTTTAAGGTGGCTCCAAGTGGTGCAGATAATATGGAGAGTGATCTGATAAAGAAGATGCACAAGGCCATTGCCATCATACGTTTCAAGCTGGAGGGACAGCTCATTAAGAAGTGGCCTGAGTATGGCATGAAGGAACGATTGCTTTTGGAACATATTGATTATGAACAGGGCACTATAGAGCTTGAGGGCAGAACTTATAAGCTGCTTGATACAAGCTTTCCAACAATTGACCCGGCTGATCCTTACAGGCTGACAGAGGGGGAAGAGGAAGTCATACAGAGGCTCAGGAGCTCGTTTATTCATTGCGAGAAGCTTAAAAACCACGTTGGGCTGCTGCTTAAAAGAGGCAGCATGTACAAGGTATATAATGGCAATCTGCTTTTCCACGGATGCATCCCGATGGAGGAGGACGGAAGCTTCGCAAAGGTAAATATCTACGGTAAAGAGTATAGTGGCAAAGCTTTGTTTGATATACTGGAGACTTACGTCAGAAAGGCTTTTTTCTCGGATGACAGGCTGGAAAGACAAAAGGGCAGCGATATCATGTGGTACATATGGACAGCACCATATTCTCCGCTTTATGGCAGAAATAAGATGGCTACGTTTGAGAGATATTTTATAGATGATGATGACATGAAAATAGAAAAGAAAAACTTTTATTATGACTATATAAACAAGCCTGAGTGTGCGCAGCGTATACTAGAGGAGTTTGGTTTGCATGATAAAAGAGACCATATCATAAACGGACATGTTCCTGTGCACAGATTAAGAGGTGAAAGCCCTGTGAAGTGCGACGGCAGAGTGATAGTCATAGATGGTGGTTTTTCAAAGGCGTACCGCAGGCGGACAGGCATCGCGGGATATACCCTGATTTACAATTCATATGGGCTGACATTGACAGCACATGAGCCGTTTGAATCACCGGAGACGGCAGTAAGGGATGAGAGGGATATCGTATCAAGGCGTGAGGCTGTAGAAGTACTTGATAAGAGAATACTTGTCGGAGATACGGATGTCGGAATAAAGATGAAGGAAAAGATAGCTGATCTAAAGCATCTCATTGCGGCATATCGTTCGGGTGAGATTGCAGAGCGCGATGATTAGAAAGAGGGAATATGATGTATGTAGTTGATGGGTTTGAGTTTCAGACAAAGGAAGAGGCAAGGCAGGCTAAAAAAGAAAGTGACGGAATACGATATATAAAGGATCAGACTGATATGTCTGACCCGGATACGGTATACAAGCTGTATTTAAGGCTTAACAAGCCGGGGTATTTTTTTACTCCTGTAGGGCTATCGTTTCTTGTTGAACTGCAGGAATATCTGCATACGATTCCCTATATCAAGAATGAGGATATCCGTCCGATTTATATTGCTGAGGATAAAAAAGCGGTTGCCGAGGTAAAAAAACAGACGGAAGGCTATAAGAAAAAGTTCCATGTGGCATTGTTTTTTACTATTGTATTATCGGCTGCCATAGCTGTTATGTTTGGCATCACATATGTGAGTGGACACAGTCCGTATGTGGTGGACTACGAGAATGAGCTGATAGACAAATATGAAAACTGGCAGAAGGAGCTTGAAAAAAGGGAAAAGGCAGTAGAAGAAAGGGAAAAAGCACTGGATGAAAGGCAGGATGCAACAGAGTGGACAAAATAAAGATACTGGTGGTAGATGACGAGAGCAGGATGAGAAAGCTCGTGCATGATTTCCTTGCAAGGGAAGGGTACGAGGTACTTGAGGCCGGAGACGGCGAGGAGGCACTTGATATATTTTATCAGCAGAAGGACATAGCACTGCTGGTGCTCGATATAATGATGCCAAGGATAAATGGTTTGGAGGTATGCCGTGAAATCAGACAGACTTCAAAGGTGCCTATTATTATGCTTACAGCTAAGGGCGATGAGCGTGATGAATTAAACGGCTTTGACATTGGTGCTGATGAGTACATTTCAAAGCCATTTTCTCCAAAGATACTGGTGGCCAGGGTAAATGCTCTCCTTCGCAGGGCGAATAAACTGGGCAAGGAGGCAGTAATAAGCGAGGCCGGTGGTATTGTCATGGACAAGACGGCACACACTGTAGCTATTGATGGCAGGGATATTGAACTTTCGGTAAAGGAATTTGAGCTTTTGGATTACTTTATGAGCAATCAGGGAATTGCGCTTACCAGGGAGCGCATACTTGACAGTGTGTGGAGCTATGATTATTTTGGCGATGCGAGGACTATTGATACACATGTGAAGAAATTAAGAAGCAAGATGGGCGCTAAAGGCGACTATATAAAGACTGTCTGGGGTGTGGGATATAAGTTCGAGATACAGTAAGTGCTAAGCTTAGGACTAATGGATTCGGGATAAGAGGTGTCACCATGATAAAGAAAAAAACGCTATCCACGCAGCTTACGCTTGTGATTTCATTCATTGTACTTCTGATAGTAGGCGTGTTCTGGATGGCTAATAACACACTGCTGGAAAAGTATTATGTATTTAACAAGGAAAAAGAGATGCTTGCTGTATACAAAATGGTGGACCTGGCTGCAAAAAATGACAAACTTTCAGATGATACGTTTGCTGTAGCATTTGAAAAGAAATGCGTTGGCGCCAATATAGATGCGGTTGTGTTCAACAAATACGGTAAGGTCATAATTGAGGGAACCACTGACAATCAGGAAATATTCCAGCTGCTTTTGGAGGCGAGCATGTCGTCTTATTCGGCAGACTACAACAACCTGAATATGACAAGGCAGAAGGATAAAAGGCTGGGGACAGAGTATATTATCATAAATAACAGACTGATTGACGGTAACTTTGTATACATGAAGACACCGCTTGAGAGCATTAAGGAGAGCGTGTCCATATCGAACCGCTTTTTTGCAATAGGTGGAGTGGTTGCTATTGTTGTGGGAGTGTTTATGGCATATATTGTTGCTCGCAACATGACCAGGCCGATAAGAAATATGACTGAGCTGTCGACAAGGATGGCGAAGCTTGATTTTGATGCGAAGTACATTGATACGGAAAACAGTGCAAAGGAGCTTTATGTGCTTGGTGAGCATATGAATGAGCTGTCGCAGACACTTGAGCAGACCATCACAAGACTAAAGGTGGCAAACAATGAATTACAGCGTGATATAAAGAAAAAAGAAGAGATTGATGAGATGAGAAAGGAGTTTTTGTCAAATGTGTCACATGAGTTAAAAACTCCGCTTGCTCTGATCTCAGGCTATGCTGAGGGGCTCAAAGAGGTCGTAAATGACGATGATGAGAGCCGTAACTTCTACTGTGATGTTATCATGGACGAGACTGACAAGATGAACCGCATGGTTATGAAGCTTTTATCTCTCAATCATCTGGAGGATGGCAGTGATGTGCTTGAGATGACAAGGTTTGATCTGACACCGCTTGTCAGAGGGGTTGTAGACTCATCTAAGCTTCTGGCACAGAAAAATGAGGCCGCAATTGTGTTTGACCGCACCGATTCTGTATATGTGAGCGGAGATATATACAAGATTGAAGAGGTTGTGACAAACTATATCAGCAATGCGATAAATCACTGTACAAGAGGTGGTACTATTACCGTATCATACAGCATGTACAGCGATCACGTGAGGGTCAGTGTGTTTAACACGGGAGAGCCTATACCGGAAACGGATATAGACAATATATGGAATAAGTTCTATAAGGTGGACAAGGCCAGAACAAGAGAATATGGCGGAAGCGGCATAGGTCTGTCTATAGTAAAGGCCATTATGGAGCTGCATCACAGAGGATATGGTGTCATAAATCACAAGGATGGTGTAGAATTCTGGTTTGAACTTGAGTTATTTATTGCAAACAATCAATAAATGTGTTACTATATGTATTATTAGGATAAAAGTCATAGAATAAGAATGGGTTTATTGCGATGATGGGAAGAAATATAAAAATGGCAGCTGTGGCATTTACAGCAATTATAACGTTGACAGGCTGCGGAACAAAATTATATGATATGACTGATGCGGAACAAAGCCTTATCGCTAATTATTCAGCATATGTTGTTGCAAAACACAATATATACCAGCAGGATGGCATGACTAACGCTACGGAGAATCGTGGGGATATGGAGGATGCTGAGGACACTGAGAAAGTGGACGAGGCGTCACCTGATAATTCACTTTCGCAGGATAATAAGACATCTGAAGCCGGAAATGATAAGAGCAGTAATTCGCAGAAAGAGCCTTCTGCCACGCAGGAAAAGAAGGTGTCACTTGCCGAGGCAACAGGCTACGGCAGCCTTGAAATTACATATGATGGAGTAAACGAGTCAGATGTGTACAATGAGGGCTCATACTATTCTATGACGGCAGGAAGCGGTAATACTTTTGCGGTTATGAAATTCACCCTTAAAAATCCGACAGGCGAGGATATAAATGTTGATATGTTTGGCAATGCCAGGACATATAAAGCCACTTTCCCCGATGGAAAGGAATACACGGCTGAGGGCACATTCCTTACATATTCCCTTAATACTTTTCAGGGAACCGTAAAGGCGCACGATGCGGTTGATGTGGTGCTGCTTTTCAAGATACCTCAGGGTACAGCATGTGACAATATTAAGATGTCGGTTATAAAAGATAACGAAAAAAGTTTGATTGAATTATAAAACATATGATATACTTAGATTACTAAGAGGCGGAGGTTGTATTATGGATACGAACATATTATTGGAGTCAGGAACAAACGAGCTTGAAGTGCTTGAATTCACGTTGGGAGACAATCACTACGGAATCAATGTCGCAAAGATCAGAGAGATTTTGCAATATATGCCGGTCACTCCTGTTCCGAATACTCATCCGAGTGTTGAGGGAATATTTATGCCACGTGACACAATGATTACGGTTATCAATTTAAAGAATAGTCTTAATCTGCCACAGACGGATGAAAAGGGCTTATTTATCATTACGAATTTTAACAAACTCAATGTGGCATTTCATGTAGATCAGGTTATCGGTATACACCGTGTATCGTGGGAGAATATCATAAAGCCGGACGAGACACTGACGGGCGAGCATGGCAGCACTGCTACCGGTGTTATCAAAATGGATGACAGGCTTATAGTTATCCTTGATTTTGAGGCTATAGTTGCTTCTATTAGTCCGCAGACAGGACTTAGGGTTAATGATATTGATGAGATGGAGGCAAGAGATAGGAGTGATGCTACAATTCTTATCGCAGAGGATTCGGCTTTATTGTCAAAGCTCATCACCGAGTGCCTTAAGAAGTCGGGATATACCAATCTCATAGTGGAAGAGAATGGTCAGGAGGCCTGGGATGTGATAAAGGCTATGCAGGCAAAGGGCGATATTACAAAGCATCTTGACTGCATTATAACTGATATTGAGATGCCGCTCATGGATGGACACAGACTCACAAAGCTTGTAAAATCAGATTCAGAGCTTAGAGATATACCGGTTATCATATTCTCTTCACTGGTAAATGAAGAGATGAGGAAAAAGGGTGAACAGCTTGGAGCAGACGCACAGCTTACAAAGCCTGAAATTGGAAAGCTTGTAGAGGCGATTGACAAGCTGCTTGATAAAGCATAATATATTTAGATACAAGGGGGTGTGGCTTGTTTAGCTGCACCCTTTAATGGATTATAGATGGAGAATACTAATGAGCGATAAATCGACAGAAAACTATCTGGACAATTTGCTGGATTCAATGAACAAACTGCAGGATACAGATACGAAGATGTCTGGGGCTGATCAGGATGAATTCCTCAAAAAGTTTGAGGACGAGCTTGAAAATGAGACATATGATGAGTATCTGTCGAACTTTGAAAAGGAACTTGAGAGGGAGAATGAGCAGGCCAAGGGTCAGGCTCTTAATGTACAGACTCCGGCTCCTGATGACAAGGATGCTTCACTTGATGATATGCTCACTGAGTTTGACCGCAGGATGAAGGAACAGGAGACTCAGGGAGATAAACAGGAAAACAAAGCAGACGATAATCTAAGCGATGCGGTATTTAATTTTACACCGGCAGATTCTGGGAAAGAGATGATGGATGCAAACATGCCGGAAATGGCTGAGAATCCCAAACAGGAGGAGACTCCGGAGAGTATAATAACAAATGAACCTCAGATGGTTGAAGAAATAGGAGAGCCGGACCTGGCAGGAAATGCATCAAAGGATATACTTGACATACTGGGTAGTGATGGTCTGGATAATATCGGTGATCTGCTTGAAGGAAAAACCGGTGAGACAGGGAATGATATAGATGATTATGCAAGCCGTCAGATGAAGGCACATGAGACGACTGATGGAGAGCTTGATGCGCAAGGTACGGAAAAAAAGAGCCTTTTTAAAAAAATAATATCATTTTTTACAAAAGAGCCACAGTCAGATGACATTACAGATACACAGGGCATGGCGGATGGCACAGAAACTGACGCACAGATGCTCTCGGATGAAAATAAACAGATACTTGAAGCGCTGGATGCTAACGGAGAGCCAAACGAAGCCACAGATAAGCCAAAGAAGGGCAAAAAGCCTAAAAAAGAAAAGAAGCCCCAAAAAGCTAAAAAAGAAAAAAAGCCAAAGGCTCCAAAGGAAAAGAAGGAGCGCATTGGATGGGAGAAGGGACCTAAGCTTCCTAAGGGACCTGTTATAGTAATCTGGGTATTTGTTATGTCGATAGTTGTATTTGTCCTCATATGCACTTTTTTACTCGGAAACAACTCTAAAGTGACTGATGCTCAGAATACATACAATCAGGCAATAGCTGATCTGGGGCAGAATAAAGCTGATTCAATAGAGCTGTATACAAAGGCATACAGCAGGCTGAGTGGCCTGAAGCTTTCGGGTGAAGATAAGCAGTTGTACAATAAGCTGTCGGTGCTTGCATCAGTATCAGGCAAATATGATGCATATAAGAGCTTTAGCGATTCAGGCTATGTAACCATGGCAGCGGATTCCTTAGTATGTGCGGCTGGCCGATGTGCTGTAAATGCAGAAAACGCAAAGGAATACGGATGTGAGCTGCAGCTTGAACAGCTAAAAAACATTATTTCTGATACCCTGAGCAGTCAGTATGGCTTATCATATGATGATGCCATTGCTTTGTATAATATAGATGATAGAGATGACTATACACTGGCACTGACACAGAAATTAAATGAATTAGGCATTAAAGAGGAGACAAAATGATATGATTGCAATCATTGACTATGGAGCAGGCAACCTGAGAAGTGTGGAAAAGGCTCTTACAGCTATAGGCGAGGAGAGTATTGTGACCAGAGACAGGCATGAGATTTTAAATGCCGATAAGGTAATACTCCCCGGAGTCGGAGCTTTTGGAGATGCAATGGATTCGCTTAAAAAATACGAGCTGGACAAGGTGATTCACGAGGTTTGTGACATGGACAAGCCATTTCTTGGCATATGCCTGGGTCTTCAGCTATTATTTGAGGGAAGCGATGAGAGTCAGGGCGTTGAGGGGCTTCATGTGCTTGACGGACAGATACTTCGCATACCTGATAAGGAAGGACTTAAAATACCTCACATAGGCTGGAATTCACTTGATTTACAGAACAATGGAAGGCTGTTTAAAGGTCTTTCAGAGCATCCGTATGTATATTTTGTGCATTCGTACTATCTGAAAGCCACTGATGAAGCAATTGTCACAGCAACGACAGAGTACAGTACACACATCCATGCATCCGTGGAAAAAGGAAATCTGTTCGCCTGCCAGTTCCACCCGGAAAAGAGTTCAGATCTTGGACTTGCCATTCTGAAAAACTTTGCGGAAATTGGAGAGGAGGACTAAGCGATGTTTACAAAACGAATTATCCCATGCCTGGATGTAAAAAACGGAAGAGTCGTAAAAGGCGTTAATTTCGTCGATTTAAAAGATGCCGGAGACCCGGTGGAGATTGCAAAAGCGTACGACAAGGCAGGAGCCGATGAAGTTGTGTTCCTTGATATCACAGCCTCCTCCGACCAGAGAGGAACCGTTGTCGATATGGTGCGGAAGGTAGCGGCAAACGTTTTTATTCCGTTCACTGTCGG
>ERZ791623.1097-NODE-1097-length-12162-cov-5.416288_pt1 | contig 12162 bp, 9 predicted proteins | sample MGYA00510268_ERZ791623 | MGnify/ENA primary metagenome ERZ791623 (study PRJEB30046, sample SAMN00715216) | human gut metagenome | study: EMG produced TPA metagenomics assembly of the A metagenome-wide association study of gut microbiota in type 2...
AATATGCGTATGTATATGCGCTGTTGCAAAAACATGGTACCTTTTCAGCAGCCTCCATAAAGGCCGCCCCTACGGTGTAACAGATCATACCATTAACACCCAACACCTACCACCTACCACCTATCACCCAACACCTATCTCATCTTCTTATGCTTGAGCTTAGGAATTTTTATCTTTTCGCCGGCTTTGAACTCCGTACGTCCACCGTTGACGGCTTCGACGTAGCATTCCATGCCCTGGCCGAGGTAGAAATGGCTGATGGAGGAGAGAGTCTGTCCTGCTTTCACGGTGACGGTCCTGTCAACGCCGACGATGTTGTAGGCTCCCGTGCGGATGCGCGGGTCTTTGGCGTAGTTGGCCGACGCAGCGTCGGACGTGGCGCTCTTGGCAGCCTGCGCAGTCTTACCGGCGCTCTTTGCTGTTTGAGCATTCTTACCAGCTTGTGCAGCCGTCTTCGCAGCCTGAGCTGAGCTCAGAGCTGTCGTCGTGGCAGCAGCTGTCGTCTTGGCGGGTTTGGTCGTTGCGGGTGCTGACGTAGTGGCGGGTGCTGTTGTGGCAGTAGCGGCTGTCGTCTCCGTTGCGACGGTTTTTTCTTGCAGGGTATCGGACTGTGTGGTTGCCGGTTGTGGTTTGGCAGTCTGCTGCTTGGAGAGAGTGGTGAAGGCCTGGACTTGAGCTTCGAGGTTGGAGATGCGGTTGTCTTTCTTCTGCATCTGTGTGAACATATATCCTGCTCCTGCTATGCAGAGTGCGACAAAGACGGCGCAAGCACCAACCAAGGTCCGCATTTTTCTGTGCTCGCTCTTCATCACGGCCCGCATCTCGTCCTTCACTTCCTCCATCATCCTCGTGTTGTCAGTCTCTTCCGTGACTTCCGGCTTGACTTCCGTCTCTTCTTTGACCTCCGGAGTCTCTTCCGTGACCTCCGGAATGTCTTCTGTGTCCTTCGTGTCCTTCGTGGACCCCGTCTCTTCCGCGACCACCGGAGTCTCTTCCGTGACCTCCGGAATGTCTTCTGTGTCCTCCGTGTCCTTCGTGGATCCCGTCTCTTCCGTGTCCTCCGTGGACTCCGTGTCCTTCGTGGACCCCGTGTCTTCCGTGTCTTCCGTGTCCTCCGTGGACTCTGTGTCCTCCGTGGTCTCTTCCTCCCGGCCATTTGACTGGACTTCCGTGACTTCTGCGACTTCCGCGACTTCAGAGCTGTCTTCCGTGACTTCTGATCTGTCTTCCGCGTTCTCCGTGTCCTTCGTGGTCTCTTCCTCCTCGAACTTCCTGTCTATCTCCGAGAAGTCTACGCCGTCGTTGACGACCACTGTCTCGAACTGAGCGAAGGGCTTGTTGACCTCATCGCGCAGGGAGCTGTCGGGGGTGAAGGATATTTTGTCGCGTCCGTCGATGACGATAGGCTCCCCGGTGTTGACATCTACGCTCTTGCGTGCTGCCACACTGATGACCTTGAAGGTGCCGAGACCTTTCACCTTGACGGCCCGCTCTGAGGCCAGGGCCTCGTTGATGAGTGCGAACATCGCATTGACGAAGGCCTCGGAGTCGGTCTTGGCCAGTCCGTGCTTCTCCGTCAGGGCGGCGGCTAAATCCTTATTCCTGCTCATCGCTGCCTCCTTTCTTGAGATTTTCCTTTATTGCCGTGATGGGCTTGAAGTTCAGGACGAGCTTAGGAGGCACGAGCATGCGCTGCTGGGTGGCGGGGTTGACGACGACACGCTCCAGGCGCTTCCGCACCTCGAAGGTGCCGAAGCCACTGATCTGTACCGTGTCGCCCTCGTCGAAGTCGGCGGACATCTTCTCTATGACGGTCCTTACCATCTGCTGCGTGTCAGCCTGGGTGTAGCCCGTGCGCGAGGCCAGCTCGGCAATAAATTCCTTGTTGTTCATCGTTTCGTTACTTTTCCGTAGAGGTCAAAGGCGTCGTTGGCCGTGATAAGGACATCGTAGTAGTGTCCTGTCTTCAGGCGTCCGTCTTTGGCGTCAATGAGTACTTCGGGGTCCACCTCGGGGGAGTCGGCTTCGGTGCGCCCGACATAGTATTGCCCCTCCTTGCGGTCGATGACGACCTTGAGGGTCTTGCCGACTTTTGCCGCTTCGATGTCGGCGCTGATCTCTTCCTGCACGGCCATGAGCTTGTCGAGCCGCTGTTGCTTGACGTCGGCGGGGACATCGTCCTGATAGTGTTTCTGCGAGTAGGTGCCCTCCTCCTCGGAGTAGGCGAAGGCGCCCATGCGCTCGAACTTCTCGGCCTTGACAAAGTCGACGAGTTCCTGGAAGTCCTGCTCCGTCTCGCCGGGGAAGCCCACCATGAGCGTGGTGCGAAGGGTGATGCCCGGCACGCGCTCGCGGATGGTGTGGATGAGGTCGATGGTCTGCTGCTTGGTGACATGGCGGAGCATGCGGCTGAGCATGTTGTCAGAGATATGCTGCAAGGCGATGTCGAGGTATTTGCAGACGTTGTCGTGGGCGCGCATGACGTCGAGGAGCTCCAAGGGGAAGTCGTTGGGGTAGGCGTAGTGGAGGCGTATCCACTTCACGCCCTTGATGCGTGCCATGCGGTCGACGAGCTCGGCGATGCGTGGCTTGCCGTAGAGGTCGACGCCGTAGTAGGTGAGCTCCTGCTCGATGACCTGGAACTCAGTGACGCCCTCGCCGACGAGCTCCTCCACCTCCTGAAGAATCTCCTCCATGGGCCGGCTGACGTGCCGCCCCGTGATGAGGGGTATGGCGCAGTAGGCGCAGAAGCGGTCGCAGCCCTCGGCAATCTTGATGTAGGCGTAGTGGGAGGGTGTGGTGAGCAGGCGCCGCGTGTTGGCATCGACACGGCGGGCGGCAAAGGTCTTGGCAGCCTCAGGGGCAGGACCGAGGTCGTCGAGGAGCTGGGTGTAGTTGAACTTGCCGTAGAACTTGTCTACCTCGGGGATGCTCTCCTCCAGCTCCTGCTTGTAGCGCTGTGAGAGGCAGCCCATGACGAAGAGCTTCTTCAGGCGGCCGTGCTGCTTGGCGTCGACGAACTCCAGGATGGTGTTGATGCTCTCCTCCTTGGCGCTCTCGATGAAGCCGCAGGTGTTGATGACGGCGATGTCGCCCTTGGGATGCTTGGGGTCGTGGGTGCAGTGATAGCCGAGGTTCTCAAACTTGCGCATGAGGTGCTCCGAGTCGACAAGGTTCTTGGAGCAGCCCATGGTGATAAAGTCAATCTGATTGTCCATTAGAAGAGTGAGTCTACAAATTCTTTCTTGTTGAAGAGCTGAAGGTCTTCCATCTTCTCGCCCAGGCCAATGTATTTCACGGGCACCTTGAGCTGGTCGGAGATGCCGATGACGACGCCGCCCTTGGCGGTGCCGTCGAGCTTGGTGATGGCGAGGGAGGTGATATTGGTGACGGCAGAGAACTGCTTGGCCTGCTCGAAGGCGTTCTGTCCGGTGCTGCCGTCGAGGACGAGGAGGACCTCATCGGGGGCTGTGGGCACCACCTTCTTCATGACGTCCTTGATCTTCTTCAGCTCGTTCATCAGTCCCACCTTGTTGTGGAGTCGCCCGGCGGTGTCGATGAGCACGACATCGGCACCATTGGCCTTGGCGCTCTGCAGGGTGTCGAAGGCCACGCTGGCAGGGTCGGCACCCATCTGCTGCTTGACGACGGGGACGCCGACGCGGTCGCCCCAAATCTGTATCTGCTCCACGGCGGCAGCGCGGAAGGTGTCGGCGGCGCCGAGGTAGACTTTCTTACCCGCTTTCTTGAACTGGTAGGCGAGCTTGCCGATGGTCGTGGTCTTGCCCACACCGTTGACGCCGACGACGAGGATGACGTAGGGCTTGTGGTCCTGCGGCAGGTCCCAGTTGGTGTTGTCGTCGGAGTTGTTCTCGGTGAGGAGGGCGGCAATCTCGTCCTTGAGGATGCCGTTGAGCTCTGACGTGGAGACGTATTTGTCGCGCGCCACACGCTCCTCGATGCGCTGGATGATCTTCAACGTGGTGTCGACACCGACATCGGAGGTGATGAGCACCTCTTCGAGGTTGTCGAGGACATCGTCATCGACTTTTGACTTGCCGGCAATGGCACGTGTTATCTTAGAGAAGACGCTCTGCTTGGTCTTTTCCAGGCCATGGTCGAGGGTCTCCTTGTTCTTCTTGCTGAAAAGTCCGAATATTCCCATAGAAATAGTTTTAAAGATGTTGAAACGAGGGTGCGTTTACTGTGGCAGGGCATATCTGTCGCCGGTGCGCTCTACGAGCTTCTTCTTGAAGCTGTCGGGGTAGCCGGGTCGCTGGACGGTGGCGCCGATGCCCTCGGGTGTGCGCTCGAAGTGGCCGTCCTTCTCAGGCTTCACGGCCATGTCGTTGTATTTGACGATGAGGTAGAAGGCGAGCTGCTGCCAGCGGGCGAGCATCTGCTGGGCCTGGCTGTTGCTGTAGTCGTTGAGGTATTTGACGGCATCGTCGACGGAGGTCTTGTTGAGCTCCAGAGCCTTGGCCTCTACGGCCTGCTGGTTGGCAAAATAGCTCTGCTCCAGGCTGTCGCGCACAGCCTTGAGGCTGGGGAAGAGGAGGGAGTAGCGTGGGTAGACCATGTTGCTGACCCAGTTGCAGACCCAGTAGGCGTTCTTCATGGAGAAGGTGACGGCATCGGCGCCGGGGGTGTTGTAGCACTCAGGCTGCACGGTGTTGCCGCAGTAGATGGGGGTGTAGGCTACCATGTTGCCGTCGTCGTTGCCAAACCACAGCACGCCACCAATGCGGCGTGGCAGCCAGGCGCGCATCTGTGAGACATAGGAGAATCCCGTCTGCTGCGTGGAGGTGGGGCGCTCGTTGAAGTACTTCTTGCCGTTGACCTCGAAGAAGAGTGGGGTGGGGCGATAGGGCATCTCCCAGACGCCACCACCGATGTCGGTGCTGTCCTTGTCAGCGGCCAGGGACATCGGGGTGCCCTCGAAGTGGTCGCGCATGTCGGCCTCGACATCCTGCACGGAGAGGGGCTTGTCGGGGATGATCCACAGGGGCATGTCCTCAGCGTTCTTGTCCTTGCCTAAGGCCCAGGGCAGCCAGTGGCTCATGTCCTTGTGATGGTTGAAGAAGCTCCACACACGGGCATCGCAGATGCGGCGGCCGGAGAAGTCGGGGAAGGCGTACGTGTTCTTCCACGAGAAGTCTTTGTCGGCACCTTTGAACCATCCCTTCTCACGGGCGAAGGAGATGGCATTCTTGCTGTGGAGCACCTCGGTGCGGTAGTTGGCGAAGACACCGATGCGGCTCTGGTTGGCATGGCCTGAGATGGCGTTGTCGGGGATGCGGACAGCCACCCACACCACTTTCTGCTTCTTGTCGCCACCGCAGCCCTGCATCTCCATGATCCAGGCCTCGTTGGGGTCGCAGATGGTGAAGGTCTCGCCCTCGGAGTTGTAGCCGTATTTCTCCGCTAAGGAGGTCATGACGCGGATGGCCTCATGGGCTGTCTTGGAGCGTTGAAGGGCGATGTAGATGAGCGAGCCGTAGTCGAGGATGCCGGTGGTGTCGACCATCTCCTCGCGGCCGCCATAGGTGGTCTCGCCGATGGTGACCTGGAATTCGTTGATGTTGCCGATGACGTTGTAGGTCTCGGGGGCTTCGGGAATCTCACCGTGGTATTTCTTTGTATCCCAGTCTACGATGCGCCGCATCTCGCCCTTGGCGTGCCTGGCGGCGGGGTAGTGGGCCAGGCCGATGAACATGCCGTAGTCGTCGGCGTTATAGGAGCAGATGACGGAGCCGTCGGCGGACGCCTTCTTGCCCACGATGAAGTTGGTGCAGGCCGAAGCGGCCGTGGCCAGACTCAGGAAGAGAGCTGCGAGTATGTGTTTTTTCATTGCTAAGAATTTTTTTGTTGTTAACGGGTTACCATGGGCCTCATGCGCTGCGAGTCGGGGACGTCAGGGTTGACGGGAATCTGACTCTGCATGGGCTGCATGGGCTGCTGACCGGCAGGCTGCGGGTGGGCATGGACGCGGATGAGCTGGATGTCGTGGATGCACATGAGCTGTAGCGTCGTCGACGAGGCGTTCATGCTGTTGTCTTTGGAGAGCATGAAGAAGCCACGAATCTCCTTGATGCCCAGGCTGTCGTTGTCGTCAATCTCCATGGAGGTGGGCATGGAGGAGGAGAGGTGGTAGTTGCGCGTGACGATGCTGTCGTTGCCCAAGCGCACGGCCATGTAGGCGATGCCGTCGCGCATGCCGTCCTGGAAGATGAAGTCAGCCTTGAAGCTCAGCACCAGGCGGTCGCCCTTGTGGAAGGTGGTGTCGGTCTTGAGGTTGAAGGTGTAGAGGTTGTAGGGCTGGTTGGGCATGAGGACCATGGTCTTCGCGCCTTTCCACACATCGGCGGAGTCGCCGGCGGCGGTGACGCCTGAGGCGGTGGCACCGAGGCGGTCGGCCTCCTGCTGCATGCGGTCGGAGAGATGCTGGTAGATGGTGTGGAGCTCGTCGGTGTGGCGCATGTAGTACACCATTGACGTGTCGAACTTCTCCTGCGAGACGCCATACTTCTTCAGCACGGCGGCGCGGTACTCCAAGGCGTTGGCAGCGGCACCGCCCTTGGCCTGCTGGGCCATGGCGTCGGCAAGGTGATAGTCGTAGAGGATGTCTTCCATCTCATGCTTGGAGAGGAAGGTGTCGGAATGGTCGTCACAGCCCGTGAAGGTCAGGGCCATGGCGAGGAGGGGTAGGATGAGACACAGATAATGGCGCATAATATATTCTTACTCTTTGTCCTTGTTGGCGTTGTCCTTGCCGTCGTTGTCCGCTTTCTTGCCCATGCTCTCCACGGGCTTTCCGAAGACGCTGAGGTCCTTGTTGCAGAAGATGAGCAGGCAGATGACGCCGGTGGTGATGGCAGCGTCGGCAAAGTTGAAGACGGGGTCGAAGAAGGTGAAGCGCTCACCACCCACGAGGGGGAGCCACGAGGGAAGGTAGGTGTCGATGAGGGGGAAGTAGAACATGTCCACGACCTTGCCCATGAGGAAGCCGGCATAGCCGGAGCCGAAGGGCACCGTATAGGCGACATTGAACGGTGAGGAGGCTGTGAAGCACAGACCGTAGAACATCGAGTCGAAGATGTTGCCCGCCGCACCGGCGAGAATCATCGACAGGAAGACGACATAGCGCGTGCGCCCCCCGGTCTTGATGACGCGGTAGATATACCAGCCTATGGCCGTGACAGCAACGATGCGCAGCAGACTGAGGAAGAGCTTGTTGATGAAGGTCATGCCCCAGGCCATGCCGTTATTCTCGATGAAGGTGATATAGAACCAGTTGGTGACTTTCACGGCCTCACCTATCGTCATAGTGGTCTTGACATGAATCTTTATCAGCTGGTCGATGACGAGAATGGCCACGACGATGCCAATGGCGATGATGCCAAGTAGTTTTTTGTTCTTCATTATAAAACGTAAAATCTTTTGAACGCCAGTTGCCGCCGGTGTAGTCACCGGCAGCACTGATGTCCAAAAGAGAAATAAGTCAATGGATGTGGCTTAGCACTTCTCGACCTTGATGTTCAGCTTGAAGTCGTCGAAGTCGACCTCAGCGCCGTCGTTGTCGGCCACGGTGATGTCGTTGGCCAGCACCTGCGACTTGATGTAGTCGCCGAAGGCGTTGATGGCAGCTGTTGTCTTGTCGTTGGGCGCCACTGTGACCGTGATGCGGTCGGTAATCTCGAGACCTGTCTCCTTGCGGAGGTTCTGGATGCGGTTGATGAGCTCGCGGGCCATACCCTCCTGGCGGAGCGCGTCGGTGAGCTCGACCTCCAGGGCCACGGTGAGGTTGCCCTCGTTGCTGACAAGCCATCCGGGGATGTCCTCAGAGATGATCTCCACATCGGCGGCATCGACGGTGATGGGCTGTCCCTCGACCTCGAAGGCGATGGAGCCCGTCTTCTCCAAGCCGGCGATCTCGTCCTGGGAGAGGGTGTTCATCTTGGCGGCGACGCACTTCATGAGCTTGCCGAACTTCTTACCCATGACACGGAAGTTGCACTTCACCTTCTTCACCAGGATGCCGTTGCCCTCGGCGAAGGTGAGCTGCTTGACGTTGACCTCGTTGAGGATGAGGTCCTCGACAGCTGCGATGTGCTTCTTCTGCTCGTCGTCGACGGCAGGAATCATAATCTGAGCCAGGGGCTGGCGCACCTTGATGTTGACCTTGCGGCGGAGGGCCAGCACCATGGACGTAATCTTCTGAGCCATGGCCATGCGTGCTTCGAGGTCGGTGTCGATGCGGCTGTCGTCGGCCTTGGGGAAGGTGTCGAGGTGGACGGACTCCAACTTGCCGCCAAGGTCGTGATAGAGCTGGTCGGCAGCGAAGGGTGCGAAGGGAGCCAGGAGCTTGGCCACGGTCATCAGACAGGTGTAGAGGGTGTCGTAGGCCGCACGCTTGTCGGCGCTCATCTCCTTGCCCCAGAAACGCTTACGGTTCAGACGTACATACCAGTTGCTGAGGTCGTCGTTGACGAAGGCGTCGATGAGACGGGCGGCACGTGTGGGATCGAAGTTGTCGAGCTCGCGCGTCACACCCTTGATGAGGGTGTTCAGACAGGAGAGGATCCAACGGTCTATCTCGGTGAACGCCTGCTCGTTGGCCTGAAGGTCTGTGGCCTCGGGGTCGAAGCCGTCGACATTGGCGTAGAGGGCGAAGAAGCTGTAGGTATTATATAATGTGCCAAAGAACTTGCGTCGGCATTCGTCGACACCGTTCTCGTCGAACTTCAGGTTGTCCCAAGGCTCGGAGTTGGTGAGCATGTAGAAGCGCACGGGGTCGGCACCATACTTGTTGATCATGTCGAAGGGGTTGGTGACGTTGCCTAAGTGCTTGCTCATCTTGTTGCCCTTGGCGTCGAGGACGAGACCTGAGGAGATGACATTCTTGAAAGCCACGGAGCCAAAGACCATGGTGGCGATGGCGTGGAGGGTGAAGAACCATCCGCGTGTCTGGTCGACGCCCTCGTTGATGAAGTCGGCGGGGAAGAAGGCCGGTGGCACGGGTGTGCCCTCATAGGTGCTGTGGACGAGCTCGCTGCGGTATTCGGCCTCGCTCTTGCCAGTGGCCTTGAGGCCCTCGGCGTTGATGTCGCCCTCGAAGGGGTAGTGCTGCTGGGCATAGGGCATGGAGCCGGAGTCGAACCATACGTCGATGAGGTCGCTCTCGCGCTTCATAGGCTTGCCGGTGTCGCTGACGAGGATGATGCGGTCGATATAAGGCCGGTGGAGGTCAATCTTGTCGTAGTTCTCCTGGGAGAAGTCGTTGACGACGAAGCCAGCGTCCTTGAAGGGGTTGGACTTCATGAATCCAGCCTTGACGGACTTCTCTATCTCGTTGTAGAGCTCCTCGATAGATCCGATGCACTTCTCGTGGCGGTTCTCGTCGCGCCAGATAGGCAGCGGCGTGCCCCAGAAGCGTGAGCGGGAGAGGTTCCAGTCGTTGAGGTTCTCCAGCCAGTTGCCGAAGCGTCCGGTGCCCGTGGACTCCGGCTGCCAGTGGATGGTCTTGTTCAGAGCCACCATCTCGGCTTTCTTCGCCGTGTCGCGGATGAACCACGAGTCGAGGGGATAGTAGAGGATGGGCTTGTCGGTGCGCCAGGAGTGGGGATAGTTGTGCACCATCTTCTGAATCTTGAAGGCGGTGCCCTCCTGCTTCATCTCCATGCAGATGATGATGTTCAGGTCGTCGGCTTTCTCAGAGGCTTTGCGGTCCCACTGTCCGTCGACATTGAAGCGCGGGTCGTAGGCGTTCTTGACATAGTCGCCGGCGTGGTGGCTGTAGGCATCCTTGTCGACGCACTGAGCCACGAAGTTGGCGTCGAGGTCGTCGAGGACATAGTATTTGCCCTGGAGGTCTACCATGGGTCGTGTCTCTCCCTGCTTGGAGATGAGGTAGAGGGCCGGAATCTTGGCGTCTTTGGCCACCTTGGCATCGTCGGCACCGAAGGTGGGCGCGATATGCACGATACCGGTACCGTCCTCGGTGGTGACATAGTCGCCGGGGATGACGCGGAAGGCCTCGCTCTCCATCTCTACGAACTTGTCGCGGCCGTCGGTGCTGGCGAAGACCTTGTCGGGATGGGCCTGGGCATAGTCGTTGACGAACTGGTGGCTGTACTGGCTCACCTTCTCGCAGGGCTTCACCCAGGGCATGAGCTGCTGGTAGTGGAGGCCGACGAGGTCGGTGCCCTTCATGCGGTCGATGATGCGCCAGGGGCAGAGCTTCTTCTCCTTGTCGAAGGCGGGCAGCGCAGCACCGTCCTTGACCTCCTGCTTCTCGTCGAAGTAGGCGTTGAGACGCGACTCAGCGATGACGGCGGTCAGCGGCTCACCATCGTAGGGATTGTAGGACTCTACGACGACATAGTCGATCTTCGGGCCTACGCAGAGGGCGGTGTTGGAAGGCAGGGTCCACGGTGTGGTGGTCCATGCCAGGAAATACGGCTTGCCCCACTTTGTCCACTCGGCCTTGGGGTCGGTGATGAGGAACTGAGCGGTGACGGTGGTGTCCTTGACGTCGCGGTAGCAGCCGGGCTGGTTCAGCTCGTGGGAGCTCAGACCGGTGCCGTCGGCGGGAGAGTAGGGCTGGATGGTGTAGCCCTTGTAGAGCAGACCCTTGTTGTAGAGCTGCTTGAGGAGCCACCACAGCGTCTCGATATATTTGTTGTGGTAGGTGACATACGGATGCTCAAGGTCGACGAAATAGCCCATCTTCTTGGTGAGCTCGTCCCACTCCTTGGTGAACTTCATCACGTCCTCGTGGCAGCGGCGGTTGTATTCCTCGACGGAAATCTTTGTGCCGATATCTTTCTTGGTGATATGGAGCTCTTTCTCGACGTTGATCTCCACGGGCAGTCCGTGGGTATCCCAACCGGCCTTGCGCTTGACCTGGAAGCCCTGCATGGTCTTATAACGGTTGAAAGTGTCCTTGATGGAACGGGCCAGAACATGGTGAATGCCGGGATGGCCGTTGGCGGAAGGAGGGCCCTCGAAGAAGATGAACATCGGACAGCCTTCCCGCTCGTCTATACTCTTGTGGAAGATGTCATTCTTCTCCCACTCTGCTAATACCTCCTCGTTGGTCTTGGTAAGATCAAGACGGTCGTGCTCGGTAAATCTCTTAGACATAATTATTGAATCTTTTTACCTAATCTATAATTTTTGCGCAAAGTTAGCAAAAAATAATAGATAAACATTATCTTTGCAGCAAAAACATAGAATCATGGATATTAAGAACGCTGAATTTGTCATCTCAGCGCCCACAGTGACGATGTGTCCTAAGGATACGAAGCCGGAGTTTGCCTTCATCGGGCGCAGCAATGTGGGCAAGTCGAGTCTCATCAACATGCTCTGCAACCATAAGGGTTTGGCCAAGACATCGGCCACACCGGGCAAGACGCTCCTCATCAACCACTTCATCATCAACAAGGAGTGGTATCTCGTCGACCTCCCCGGCTACGGCTACGCCAAGCGGTCGAAGACGGAGCGCGACAAGCTCGACAGGATGATACGCTCGTATATCCTGCAACGGGAGCAGCTCGTCAACGTCTTTGTGCTCATCGACATCCGCCACGAGCAGCAGGCCATAGACCGGGAGTTCATCGACTGGCTCGGGGCCAGCTCCATTCCTTTCTCCATCATCTTCACCAAGGCTGACAAACTCAGCGTGGGGAAGGTCAAGGCCAATGCGCAGGCTTGGATGAATAAGCTCCTTGACACATGGGAGTCGCTGCCCCCGTATTTCATCACGAGCTCGGATAAGAAGACGGGTCGTGAGGAGGTCCTCGACTACATCGGTAAGGTGCTGGAGGAGCTGAAATAAAGAGGTGTAGCCACGGATATGATATCCGTTTCCGTTTGCAATAGTGGTATCATCTTGCAGGATGTCGGTAAGCACTGACCCCGGCACCGAGCAGAACGTCGGTAAGCACTGACCCCGTCATTGTGCAGGATGTCGGTAAGCACTGACCCCGGAGGGGTCAGTGCTTACCGACACACGTGTGACCCCTCCGGGGTCAGCGCCAGCCGACTCCCTATGATTGTCTGACGTTGTACGGCATTTGCCACGGATGTCGTTGGCAAATGCCACGGATGTCGTTGGCAAATGCCGCGGATATCGTTGGCAAATGCCGCGGATATCGTTGG
>ERZ791623.1098-NODE-1098-length-12155-cov-21.549174_pt1 | contig 12155 bp, 23 predicted proteins | sample MGYA00510268_ERZ791623 | MGnify/ENA primary metagenome ERZ791623 (study PRJEB30046, sample SAMN00715216) | human gut metagenome | study: EMG produced TPA metagenomics assembly of the A metagenome-wide association study of gut microbiota in type 2...
CCGACGCCATACGGCCCGCCGCGGACGCGGGGGACTCCATCGACGCGCCCGCCTGGACCCGCGCGCTGGCCGCGCTGGAGACGGCCGCGCCCGATAACCTGGATGGGCTCGACGGAAACGCGGTCGACCTGCGCATCCTGCTCTTCTGCGCGTTCCGGCACGACATGGGCGGCGACGCCGGCCTGTGGACGCGGCTGCTCGACGACCCGCCGGAGGAGATCGACGGGCAATGGCGCGCCATCTCCGCGCGCGACCTGTACGAGGCCGGATACGCGCCGGACGGCGCGCCCGAGCCGCCCATCCAGCACCTGGAGCCATTGGGGGACGCCGGCGATCCCGCGTGGGGTGAAGTCTACCTGAAGCTGGTCGGAGGTGCGGAATGACCGAGGCATCCAATATCGCGCACGGCCTGCTGCTTCGGCACGTGGCCACACCCGACGGACAGCTGGTGCTACCGGTCGACCCAGCGGCCATCGCCCGCGCCGAAGGCATCGACGTACCGTCGGTCGGGGACGCGTACGGACGCTGGGACTCAGCCGTAGCACTGGGCCGCGCGCTGGAGCCGGACGGCGCGGAATTCGGCTGGCCGGGGGACTTCACCTACGCCCTGCTCATGCCCGCCGAGATCATGCGGGTCATGTTCGCGTCCGACTTGGACGTACCTGAGATGGCGCGCGGATTTGGAGTGCCATGGTGCCAGGTCCGGCGGCGCCTCGCCATGCTCGGACTCGAAGCCTATTGCGAATAAGTCGGGACGCATGGCTCAGACATGGCTGTGAAAGGCGCGGCCGGAAGGAGTCTGGGAAAATGGACGAGCATACACCGATCGATGTCCCGATTCGGTTGGAGGAATGGGACCGCCATGACTGCATTAATGAGGTCGACACCATCGTGGTCGACATACGCCCGATCCTCGACGCCGCCGATTATGACCATCTTCCCGCCCCGGACGACTGGGATGCGGACTTCATCGCGGAGAAGGCCCAACGGCTGGGCTTGCTCAGATTGTGGGACGGTCCGTTCACTGTAGAACTGCCCGAATGCGGGGAGTACCCCGCCTACATCGAATGGCGCGGGACCCACAAGGTCGTCGAAGGCGCCAAGGAGCGGTTCCGCGACCTAGCGAGGGACGAGATCCTATCCCGCATCGAAAGGACCCAAGCCGAGCTTGACCGGCTCGTGGCCGAGTATAAGGCGGTATGACCGGGACGCATGGCCGGAACCGAAGGGCCGCGAAAGGCGCGGCCGGAAGGAGTCCAAGACCATGACCATAGACGAGCTTATCGAACAGTTGAAGGCGCTGCCGAAGGATGTGCGCAAACACCCACTCGTGGACGGGAGACCGGCCGTGGGATACCGCCTCGCGCCGTTGGACCATATCTCCGTGGAGAAGGTCCTCGCATCCACTGACGGATTCTGCGGCATGACCGACCCCGAGCTGACGGACGCGGAGAACATCGCGGAGGCCGGGGACCGATACGGCATGTCCGCCCGCATCGAGCGCCGCGCGCTCGCCTTCTTCGATTGAGGGGAGACGGACATGGATTCGACATTGGACAAGCGGATCGCCGCAATGCGCGGCTCATTGATGGACACCGCGCTGGAGGCGGCGGAATCCCGCGGGCAGAGGCTTGTGGGCGTGGCGCATGTGCTGTACGCCCTGTACCGTGACGACGGTTTCGCCGGACGCCTGCTGCGCGCGCACGGACTGGAGTCGGCGGAGATACGCCGGCTCATGGGAACGGTTCCGAACATGCCGCTGGCCGACGGCGGAAAGCCGGTGCCGAACCTGTCCACCCGCCGCATTCTGAAGCACGCGAACGACACCCTGGAGGTCCTGCGGTACCTCCAGGGCAACGACCAAGTGGCCGGACTACTCGCCTCGCATGGCATCGGAAAGCCCGACTGCCAGCCGACGCAGGCGCAGGTTCTGGCCGCGGCGCAAGCGGGCATCGAAGCCGCCGGACCGTTGGCTCTCGGACGGGACTACGGGATGGATCCCGGCTACCTCGCCCGCGTACGGCTCATGCTCGAGGCCGCGCTCGATGGGGATTCTGAAGTGAAGACAAAGCAGCGGATGGAGGAAGACGAGTCAACTACCGCGACGACAAGCGTCGCGGCTTGGACGTGAGCGTGATTCCCGTGACTCTCCTCTAAGGGAGGTTGTCGCAGGCGCCCCCATCCATCATGGGTGGTTGACCGCACCCTGGCCTTGGGTCTGTCCAAGGCTTTGTATCGCCCGGTCTCTGATGTTCAGGGCGGCGTTGTGGTCGGCGTCGTCGCTATGGCCGCAGTTCAGGCAATCGAATCTCGCGCGGTCGCGGTTTCCCTTGTCCACGTAGCCGCACCTGTTACACCGTTGGCTCGTGTACGCGGGGTCGACCATCACGACTTGGATGCCTTTGGCTGCGGCCTTGTAGGACGTGAACTCCTGCAACTGGGAGAACGGCCACTGGTTGAGCATGTTGCGGCGACGCCTACCGGCCCTGGTGCCCTTGCGCGCCAGTCGGCGTATCCGGGTCAGGTCCTCGAAGGCCATGACGCCGATGCCGGGGGTGTCCGCGAGCCTTTTCGCCGCGCGGTGGTCGACATCGCGGATGAACCGCTCTTCCCTTTTGCCTATCGCCTTCAAGCGGCGGTGGGCGCTCCGGGTGCCTTTTTCCTGCAATGTCCTCCTGTCGTATGCGTGGCGGCGTCTGACGCGTTGGACCCGCGGATACCGGTATTCACCTCCCTCCGAATCCTTGTAGAGGGCGTGCATTCCCAGGTCGACGCCGAGCACCCTGCCCTCGACCGGTTCGGCCTTGGGAATCCTGAACGTGAGCGTCAACCGCGTCACAAGATCGTTCGGATCGAGGACGAGCGCCGCGGTCTGGAGCCTCCGCTCCGGGTAGCGTTCGTCGAACCACGCGAGAAGCGGCGGCAACAGGAAGCGCTGGCGCTTCTGCCCGTGCATGGAGCTCAACGTCAACAGGTTCCCCCGAAGACCCATGGTGCGCAGGTCGAACCTGACGGTCGGTTTCCTCCGTGATGCCCTGAGCGACCATCTGCGTTTCGGATGGTTCGAGTTCCACGAGCGCACCGCGCCCGCGGCGTCGCGCAGGGCGTTGCATACGAACTGCGCGGGCAATTGCGGAAATCTAGCGCGCAGGCTGTAATAGAGGGCTTTTTGCGCGGCGACCGCGTTGACCGAGTGGTTGGCGTCGCACCAGGACACCGTCGAACCCCAGACGCGGTTGTACAGATCGGCGAGCCGGGAGTACATGGCGTGCTGGTCGGGCGAGAGCGCCAACGGCATGACGAGGGCGCGGGTGGGCGTTCCGCCCATCATGCCCTCGCGTCGTCTTGCCGTGGCGCTCTTCTTCCTAGCCATATTCCACTCTATGCGTCGCAACGATCGGGACGCATGACTCTGGGAAGGAGGCCATGCGATTCCTCCCCGCCCACGAGGGGCGGGGTATCCTCGCATGGATTACATCATGAACGCACGGACCGAAACACTGGCCGAGGTCATCGACTGGCTCGGAGACGAGGCCGACAGGGAATGGGAACGCGCCAAAGACGGCCTGAGCGACGGATACGACGGGTTCGACGCCTACACGCGGACAATCCAGCACTGTCAGGACATGATTGTCGAGGATGAGGCTTCGAGTGGGAAACACACGGAAATCGCCCTGTTGAAGCATTTGGCCGACACGTTCGATGAACGGCTCCGCAAGGCCGAACGGGCCAAGGACAGGGGAGCCGGCTACACGTACAACGACGGCCGGTCCGACGCCTTCGGGTGGGCGGCGACCTACTGCCGACTCATGCTCGAACGGGAACGACGGCACAAAGGAAAGGAATAGGACGATGCATGACTTCTCCCAATGGCTCCAGTCGGCGGACGGGATGGATGAAAAGGTGTGCGTGTTCCTTGTCTTCGGAGCGCTTTTCTGCGCAATCGCCGCTTTTATAAATGAATCTGTTGCTCCTCTTCTGCTCGCGGTCGGATGCCTCTGCCTGTCCGAGGGATTGTCCTCTCCAAATCTTGAATCGGAAATCAAGCAAATCTGGGGATTGCAGGAGGTCTCGTCCGAATGCGACCTGCCCGACCACGACCTGCCGACCAAGAACATGAAATGCTATGTGACCAACGGAAAAGGACATAAGGAATTGGTCGAAATCCGTGTATCGAAGGACGGAACCAAGCTCGGCCTGTACGACACGGACGGCAAAGCGCTGAAAACAACAGGAAAGGAATAGTGCATTGAAGGACTTCACGAAATGGGCGGCCATGTGGGACGCATACAATCCTGGCGACCCCACCCCCGGCACTCCCGCCGCCATGTGCTTCAACATCGGCTTGATAATGGCGATAGGCGGTATTATCGGAGCCTTCATTTGCTTGCCCTCGGAATCGGACAAACTGGTCACGACGAGCGCGGTGGTGTTTCTGGCGGGCCTTCTGGGCGTCGCATTGCAGCTCGCATCACTCTTCCTGCCATCCCACAACGATGCCCACGTATCCGAACCGCCCGCGCTCTCCACGCAAATCGAGAGAACGTGGGGGCTGGACGAAATGGGCGATTGTAAAAACTCAAGCCACGGGCTTACCGACAGCCCAAGCCTGCCCAAGTCGAGCCTTGACGACGGCGACTGGAAGTGCGCCGCCTACACCGACATTCAACGCACCGAACTGACCGTCCACATCAAGGGAGACAAGGTCGGCCTGTACAAGGCAGACGGCAAGGCGTTGAAACCAGTAGGAAAGGACTAGATGGTGAAGGACTTCTCTGCTTGGGCCAATGCGTGGAACGACTACAGCAGGTCGGATGTCAATTATCTCGTTTTCGTCGTGGGTGGCACGGCGGCTCTCGTCGTCCTTGCTCTTTCCCTCTTATTGGAAAGCAACGGCACCGTTCTGACCTTTTTCTGCGGTTTAGCCGTCATCGTAACCCTAGCTGGCATATGGGTTGTGAACTTCTACCCGATTTGGATGGAGGATTCCCCTGAGCCAGCCGTCTTCACCACTCAGGTCGAGAAGGAGTTCGGCGTGCATGATTTCTCGTGCCCACCCGACGTCATGTCCGCCAAGAACGCCCTTCCCGATGCGGGCGCCTATCAATGCACCATCACGAACGGCAAGGACGAATCGACGCTGAAGGACGTGAGGCTCATCGTGACGGCGGGCAACAAAGTGGGACTCTACGACAATCAAGGAAAGGAAATGAAATGATTGACCTGACCGAGTGGGCGAACGGTTCCCACAACAGTTTCGGGGACGCCATGTATATGGCGGCATTGTCCACAGTGCTGGTTTTCGCCGTGCTGGGCGTCGTCTGGCGGGCGGGCAGACGCTTGGCGCTTCGCGCGACGCATCGTATCCCACGGGACGCCCAGCCATTGCTGGAGGACACCAAATTCGTCATATGTCTGGCCCTTGTGGGCGGCTTCGGATTGCTCCTGACGTTGAACCCCGGTCTTCTCGTTCTCCCGAAGAACACCACGTTCACCGAACAGGTGGCGCGACAGGCGGGATTGGAGGCGTTGTCTTGCCCGACCATCCCCGACTCCAAGTACATGCCCGGTCAGGGCAGGTACGAGTGCGAATACGTGGACGCGAAAGGAAAGGCCCACGACCTGAGCCTGCTGGTCGCATCCGGCGACAGGGTATGGCTTTACGACCACAACGGCGAACTGATGAAGGTGGAGAAAAAATGAACAAAGTTCCACGAAGAATCCTGACGGCGCTTCTGATTCCGGTATGCCTGATGTGCGCCGGATGCGACGGGTCCGACGCGGAGGACGGCGACATTTGGTCGGAGGCCGGGGCGGAGGAGAGTGTCGCCAACTGCGCCGACTATAACGGCCGAAGAATCGGGGAGTGCGAGCTCAGACTGCACGACGGACGTCGCGTGACGTGCGCCATCCTGTTCAGCTACAGGCAGGGCGGCCTGTCCTGTGATTGGGCGAACGCCGCGAAAACGAACGGGAAGACGGAGTAGCCCACGCCGGGACGCATGGGCTTGGCATAACCGAAGCCAAGGAGTACATCATGGACGACGATGACGCCATAGCACCCGGCTGGTCGTTCGTTCCGGCCGACATTTGCATTGGAACTGGCGAATTCCTCACCAACGGCGACGTCGGCATCATCCCCGACCCGGACAAGGACCTGAAAGACGTGACGCCTTTGGAGGAGTATTTCGAGCGCATCCGGCAGGCGTACGGCATCGAACTCGTTGGAATCATCGAGTTGGGGGATATGTGGAATGAAACCGACGGCAAGGAAGACCACGGGAGACAATCGCGGGACGGGGAGGACGACTATGACGCCGGATAGACGGAATGCCGTGGACACCTTGGAGGAGCTCGCCGGCTGGATCTCCGACCGCATGGACGAGGCGCAGGCCGAGGCCGCGTACTCGCCAAGGCTGGACCATGACGGCCGCATGTATCTGCAGGGCCGCTTCAACACGCTAAGGCAGACGCTCCGATATGTCAGGGATTTGTTGGACAAGGACAAGGAGGACGGCCATGACGCCGAACCAACTCATCGAACAGCTAAAGAACCTGCCATCTGAAGTGATGGACCGCCCCATCATGGACGACGATGACACCATCGCGCCCGGCTGGTCGCTCGCTCCGGCCGACATTTGCATTGGAACCGGCGAATTCCTCACCAACGGCGACGTCGGCATCATCCCCGACCCGGACAAGGACCCGGACGAGGATCTGAAGGCCGAGGCCGGGGAGTGGGGGATGCCCTTGCAAAGGGAGCTGCGCCACACTGCACTCGTACATGGAGGACTGAAAATGCAAGACACCGAGGAGAACCGCTGGCTATTGCTGGACATAGCCCGCGCCATGGGCGACTACGGCTATGACGAGATGTGGTGGGCTGACGTATACGAGCCGGACGACCTGGAGCACTCCGCGCCCGACCTGTATGAGGCGTTCATTCACTCAGCCGATTATGACCCGGGCGCCCATTGGGTGCGACGCAAGGAATACGGCGATGGCTTCGAGTCCATCACGGAGGAAAGCCTATTGGCCGACGCGTGGCACATGAGGAATGACATCGTCGAACTGGCCCGGCGCGGGGATGTGAGGAAGAGCCTGCCGGATATCGACTTCGACGCGCGGCTGGCGAGGCTGGAGGCCGGGGCATAGGCTCCGGTCCAAAGGAGACGGAAGGAGACCGGCCATGTCCGGTAATATCCATAAGAGACCAAAAGACGCGGCACGCATTCTGACCGCCGTCGTCGCGGGCGTTCTCGCCCTGTCGCTCGCCGACTGCGCCGCCTTCGACTCCTGGGTCGGCGACGTCAAAGGCGAGCTGACAGGTAACGCATTCACCATGAAGGCGTACAGCAACACCGGCGAGCTGACCATGACGGCGCATGGCCGGAAAGTTGGCATGGAGGGCAATGAGACCACCGACGACAACGGGGACAAGGTCATGTCCTCCGTTGTGACCGTCACCATCGACGGCAAAGAGGTCGAGTCTTGTGGTGACACCTTGGTGTTCAACGAGGACGACCTGGAGCCAGAGAAGGACTTCGCCGCCGATCAACTCAAATCGTACGACGACGGCAGGCTATCCAACAACACACTGTTCGCCCAGCCGTTAAACCGCTTCAAGAACCTGTTCGGCAAGGCGCGCGTCGTCGTCGTGAAATCCCAGATGGGCTCTCCCATCGAAGCGTTCGGCGGGAACGACGTCTACTGGAAGGTCTGCGACGACCTGCCAAAGACCACCAAGCTCATGATCGACGGCAAGGCGCTGTATATCCACCGAGCCAACTTCCAGATCATCGACAAGGACCTGCTGTGACACTGGAACGGAGGAATGCCCACGACCCGCGTGACGCAGGCCATGGGCATTCCTCTTTGGACTACGCCTGTCATCCGCCCGTCCGGGACGCATGTCCCCGGCACGACGGAAAAGGAGCCGAAATGACCATCAATCTGCACGACATCACCGGACAGGAATCGGGAATCATCCTCGTAGAAACGGATGACGGACGACACAAGAACGTGGTCGTCAACTGGGGCGGCTATGACGGGCTGCCGTATTACCTTTTGTCCGAACCCGTCTTTCTCCAACCGGAGGACGTTCGCGTCGAAACCGAACGCATCCACAGCGGGGCGCTCAACGACGAAATCGCCCACGACGGCCTCGAAGACTGGAACCCGTTGGACGACGATTTGGACTCGGACGAACCCTGCGACGTATACCCGCTGTCGAACGGCTGGGTCGTCGTCGCGCCGAAAAACTGGAACTGACGAAATGAAAACACGCGACATCCTCAACACCGTCACTCGCACACTGCCGGACTGGCATGTGTACAACGACCACCAATTCGGACGCATCACCGCATACAACCCTCAAGCGGGATGTGAAGTCGTCGTCGGACTTCCCGACACTGACACCAACACCATTCGCATCGTCCGCACGCGATACGAGCTTGTCGAAGATGTAACCGTCCTCGACACGGCCGACATGGGCGAGGAACAGGCATTGGACAAGCTGGCCCGACTGCTGGCCGCGCCCATGCCGCGCACCGACCGGCTCATGTGGCTAAAGGAACAGTTCGACAAGGGCGCCGAATGGTGCCGGAGCACGCTCCACGACGAACAGGCGGCGAAGGACACCGAGGATATGGCCGAACGGTACATGTGCGTATGCGAGTCCTGCGACAAATACCCCGAACTCGACCCGGTGTCCGTGTTCGAAGGATGGCTGCTGGGCGAGGAACTTGGCAGCCCGTATGAGACGCGCCGTCAGGCCGCATCGCACATGCTGTCCGACGTGCGCCGACTGGACAGGGAGTGAACATGCTGAAAATCGAGAAGACGCTGAAAGAACTGCGTGACCTGCAAAACACCTTGCATGGACTCGGAATCGAAATGTCCATCAAGAATGCGGATGCCGAAACGAAAAGCGATTACGAGGATGCGGCGATGACCATTGACATATTTGAGCCGTGTCGCTGTTTCGCATGGGTCGGTATGGACGGCGTGATTCACATGAGGTGGAATTCGTATCCCGATGCCTTCGCGTGGTTTCGGATGAACCTGCTTTTGGACCTCGCTCGCGGCTACATGCTGAAAGCGGATAACATCACGAAATCCTGGACGCATCTTCGCAGGAATCTTGACGGTCGGGATGCCGAGATGCCTCTCCCCGACAAGCTGGCCGGAAGGAAAGCGGAATACGAGGATGCGGCAAACCGACTGCGCGACCTCATCAAAGCCGACCCGATTGCAATGGATTTATCCCCTTACGAATGCGAACGCCTTGAAAGGTTCCTCCGCGACCCGCAGAAGGAGCGTCTTCTGGAGTATGACCCGGACGACCCGTTTTATCGGGATATGTTCAACAGGGGATTGATTGACCGCGACGGGCTGACCGAACTGGGGCGGAAGGCTATGGAACGCTACGTTGCGTCGGCCTGATGTACACGACCGTTAACGACATACAGCAATTGGAAAGAAACGAAAAATGTTGAAAATCGAGAAGACGCTGCAATCCGTCCGCGACCTATTGGACCGGCTGGGCAAGGAAGGCGTGGAGTTCGCTCTAACCGAATCGGAATACTCCGACTACATAGCGGACATCCGCAACCCTGACAAGGTGTACGTGTTCCTCACCTGCTCGATTCGTCCGAATGGCACCTTCGTCTGGCGGGATTACGACCGCCATAAAGGAGTCTGCGACTTCGACGAGTTCCGCGTGCGGATAATCACCCTCACAGCGGACGAATACCTCGACAAGGCGAAAGACAAGCGCAAACAGTGGGATGACCTGTGCGACGGTGCGGATACGCCCATGCCGGATTCGCCGGCAGCAGTCGTGTCCGACATGGAAGGCAAGGCGGCCCGTCTGCGAACATTACTGAACCCCGACGACCCGCCCCTGTTGGACGGGCGGGACATCGCAATCCTGAAAGAACTTAAACCGTATGGCGTGGTCAAACCGGCGGAGGAATCGCAACGGCTACGGGATCTGGGCGTGCTGGAACGCAGATACTACATCGACCAAGTGTTCGACGCGCTGACCGACAAGGGCGAGAAGGCGCTGGAATTCGCGTCGCACGTAGGCGGCTCCATGCCGTCCTGTCTCACCTATGAAGACTGGGATGACAGCAGTAAGGACAACCACCCGCAGGTTGGCGACTACGGTGTGGCCGTCCGCGAGAACGCCTACGACCAGGAGGAAATACCGTTCCATATCGAACGGGAGGAGCATACCGGTCTGCCGGTCGCGGTTTTGAACACTCAACTGTACGCAAAACCGGAGGATGATATAGAAGACGGCCAATATGTGAGCCTGTTCCAGTTGTATCTCGACGGTTTCGAGTTGAGCAGGACAGGGCGGAAGACGGACGAGGATGAATAGAGCCGACAAAATCCTGCTGTGGATAAAGCTGGTTTTGAGCTTGGTCCAACTGGTCGCGGCATTGGCTCTCATCGGGCTGCTCCTCGAACCCCAATTGGCGGACGGGATCGACCGGTTGGAGACCGCAATCCACGGCCGGCAAATCACCCTGGAGAGCACTCTCATCGACCGACAGGGCAATCCCATTCCCGGCGCGACGATCACGGTCATCCAGGACAATGGCACCCCTTACAGGGATGACAACGGCAATCCCGCCAGAGACGTCACCGACCGGAACGGCGGATTCAAGATCAAGACGACCGTCAAGGGGTCCTACCGGGTGGAGATCGTTCCGCCGCGGCAAAACCAAAAGGAGTGATGAATCATGGTAGACATGGAGACGATGTCGGGACGCATGAGAGCGGACATGAGACACGTATTCCATGAGACCGGCCGGCTCTGGCCGGTGGCCGACGCGCACGGCACGACCGTGCTGTTCGGTTCCAAGGACGCCGCCGACCTGTACGCCGCGGAGCATGATGCGACCGTCGGCGCCCCGATGCCGACGATGAAGTCCGCCGCGCTCTGGAGCGCCGCGCGCATGACCCTGGCCGCCGACGGCGGATCGTATGAGATCACGGCATTGCCTGATGTGGAGCGCCGGACCGACGCCAAGCGCCCGGGTGCGAAGATGAGCGGATTGTCCACGATGGACGTCTTCGCGCGGACCCCGGAGGACGCGCTCGCCCTCGCCGACCGCGCGGGCCGCGCCGCCGTCAGGATGGCGGAAAAGGGCCTCGCCCCGAATCTGGTGGCCGGCCGCCTCGTGTACCACGAACGGCGTTGGATGGAGGAGGGCCTATGACGCGCAGGTATTACGCCGTGCTGACCCGGACGGACATGCCGATCATCCCGTACCATGTTCATGCGTTCGACTCGACCGCCCGCCGCGACACCTGGTGCGCGGGTCCGGTCCCGCGCGGATTCAACGCCCAGCCCGCCACGGCCCACGCCGCCCTGCGCGACATCCGCGCCGACATGAGCCTCGACGGCGCATGGGGTGTCACGGTCGACGAATATCTGGAGCGCCATCCGGAGCGTTGGCACGACGGCGCCTATGACGCCACGACGGCCGATGCGGCCGCGGACCTGCACGTCTGGTGGCGCTGGTGCGAGGTGAACCGCTGGGAGCATGGGACGTGGGCCGTGTACACGCCCATGGACGACCCGGCCGACGCGGCGCTCGCCGTCAGGCTGGGAGAGAGGCTTCGGGAGCTGAAGCCGTACTCCGACATCCTGGACAAAATGTTCACCGGCCTCTCAGACCGGCTGCCGAACGGGGAGCGCGCGGATACGGGCTGGGTGCCGCCGACGTCCACGGCCGTCATGGACGATGGACTGAGGGAGCGCATGCGCCGCGCCATCGGGGCGCGGACGTGGCAGGAGTTCCTTGACGCGGTATACAAGCTTGGGCTGTTCCGGGAGGACTAAGGCATGGATGATCGGCCTTCCGTCTCTCCGGCCGCCGCATAGCCCATCGCCGTCATCCCAAGGGCGGGCCGCCGGTCCGCCCTTTCCTTATGCCTTCAAAGGAGTCCAGGTCATGCCCACGCCATCGTCATACCCGCCCGAACCGTCACTCGACGCCATCGAAGGGCGCGCCACGTTCGACGGGCACGTCATCCGGCTTGAGCGCTGGGGGCGCGAGGCCGACCGCCGGCGCTGCGCGTACGCCGCCGCGCCCATCGGCTCGGTGCGCGGCGCCCGGGTCATGACCACGCCGGACGCG
>ERZ791623.1105-NODE-1105-length-12054-cov-5.658555_pt1 | contig 12054 bp, 11 predicted proteins | sample MGYA00510268_ERZ791623 | MGnify/ENA primary metagenome ERZ791623 (study PRJEB30046, sample SAMN00715216) | human gut metagenome | study: EMG produced TPA metagenomics assembly of the A metagenome-wide association study of gut microbiota in type 2...
TGCCGCCGGCGGCTATGTGGACGGCGACACGCTGACAACCTTGCGGGCGGCGCAAATCGACCCGGTGGATTCTCTCAACCAAAATGATTCCTACACGGCGCTGAAGGCGGCGGGCGGGTTGCTTTTTACCGGTCCGACAGGAACTAATGTAAATGATGTTGCTGTTGTGCTGATTCGGTAAGTCTTTATACGGCATATTACACAAGACATATGAATCTTTTTCTGCCTGCCCCAATAACACAAGTTTCTCTCAACGCAACAAGAAGAGCGCTGTTACCATACAGTGCTCTTCTCGTTTTACTAAAAGAGTCGGCAATGATATTCAATCAGAACGACCCGAAAAGGACATCAGATTACCAAAAAAGGAAATATGGATTATGAATTTGTTTTTGTGCTCACGCTTTTGCAACGTGGGAATTCTTATTAAAGAGGATTTGCAAAGCAAGAGAATTGCATTTATCCCGACTGCCGCAGCCAAAGAAGGGGCTTCGCGGTATGTGCTGGCGGGTCGGGAGTTGCTCAGTGAAATGGGAGCAATCGTTACAGAAATTGATATTTCTAAGGAAGACAGGAATACAATCAAGGCAGCCTTTGCGCAGGCAGATTGCATTTACTTTTCAGGAGGCAATTCGTTCTTCCTTATGGATGCGCTGCGAAAATCAGGAACAGACAAATTGCTGAAAAAAGAACTGCAGCGCGGCAAACTTATGGTGGGCGAGTCGGCAGGGGCTATTGTTTGCGCGCCGACGATTACTTATATTGAGCCAATGGATAAAAAACCGCCGGAGTATTCGCAGCAAGACGATGCCGGGCTTGGGCTGGTAAAATACTATATTTTGCCGCACTTTCTTGATGAGGTTTATAGAAAAGCATCGGAGGAAATACTGGAAAAGTTCTCGGGATTGGATGTCCGTCCCATAAGCAATGATCAGGCAATACTCGTGAAGGATAATACATCAAAGATAATCTGTAACTCAGATAACGCAAAAGCAGTGCGAGATTTCAGAAACGAACAAGGATAACATCTTATTGTATGAAATTGGCCTGCGAATGCCTGACCGAGTGATTTTTAAGAAAGGAATGCGAGACAGTGACCACGCCCCTGATTGAAAAATTGAATATTACATCCTCGGGTTCGATAGTGATTATATCGATTTCTTTAATGCTATTTGGCGGGTTTGCCATGATAAGAATTACCAAACGCCTGAAACTCCCCAATGTCACGGCCTACATTGTTGCCGGCGTTTTGATGGGTCCGTACTGCTTAAACCTGATCCCGGTAGGTCTTATCGAGAGGATGGATTTCATTGCAGACATCGTCTTGGCGTTTATTGCATTCAGCACGGGCAAGTTTTTCCGTTTTTCTACACTGAAAAAAAGCGGCGTTAAGGTGCTGCTTATTACGTTCCTTGAGGCGTGCTTGGCATCCATTGCGGTGTTTATCGCTACTCATTATGTGCTTGGTCTTGATATGGTATTTTCCGTCGTTCTTGCCGCGCTGGCATCAGCCACAGCACCTGCGTCTACCATGATGACGATTCGCCAGACGCACGCAAAGGGCGATTTTGTAGACACCCTTCTGCAGGTGGTCGCACTGGACGATGTGGTGGGGCTTGTCGCGTACAGCATCGCCATTTCCATCGCCTTGGCCTCCATGACCGGCAATTTTCAGGCGCAAAATGTGCTGCGTCCGATAATAATGAACCTGTTCGCGTTTGCGCTGGGCGGCGTATTTGGTTTGATTTTGAAGTTTCTTCTTCACAAGCGATCCACCGACAATCGCCTAATCGTATCTATTGCGTTGCTCTTTGCATTCTGCGGAATTTGTGCGCTGATGGGCGTTTCGTCGCTACTGGGCTGTATGTCCATGTCGATGATTTACATCAATACCTCCGACGACGAAAGGCTTTTTAAGCAGCTGAATTACTTCAGCCCTCCGCTGCTCTTGCTGTTCTTTGTGCGGTCTGGTCTCAACTTTGATTTGGGTGCTATTTTCAGCTCCTCCGATCATATCGGGTCGGCCTCTTTGCTGGCTGTCGGTGTGGTCTACTTTGTCACAAGAATACTCGGCAAATATAGCGGCGCCTTCTTGGGGTGCCTGCTTGCCGGAAAGAACAAAAAAATTCGCAACAACCTTGGTCTGGATTTAATTCCACAGGCGGGCGTTGCCATTGGACTGGCCGCGATGGGAGCCCGCACCTTGGGCGGTGCAATGGGCGATGCGCTGGAAACAATTATGTCTGCTGCTGATAGCGGTTGAATTTCTTGAAATCCTCACGCAGCAGAAAATTGTTTTCACACGCGCTCTCCTCGCTGTTTTTCGATCTTTGACTTGTACCAGATAAGGCTTTCGTTGTAATCTTTGCCAACGGCAGGCAACCGCTTTTCTACATTGAATCCGCGCCCGGCAAGGCGCTGGGCAACCGTATCGGTAAAGCGCAGCCCCGGCTCATCACGGTCAAAGCAGAGCACCACATTTTTCACCTGCGGATGCTGCTGCAAAAAGTAGTCGATGGGCAGATAGTTCAGCCCGCCCAGTGCCAGATAATGCACACTGCGCCACTTTCCAATGTCCGTATACTGCCGCAAGGTCGCGCCGGACATAGCATCAATCGGGGCTTCGTACAGCTCCACGGTATCGCAGTCCGGGTTTTCCGCTTGCATCAGAAATCCGTACTTCTTTTGGCTGCCGGTGACATCACCGCGGTAGGTGCCTTGGCAGCCACGCTGAAAAGCAGAACGCGGAACGCTGCCTTCATCCTTGCCCACAAAAACGCAGTTGCGGTAGTTGCCGCGCGTGGTCTGGTACAGGATGCCGCTGCCAACGCAGTAGCGCAGGACCTTAGGGCTGATACCGCGGTGCATCAGGTAGGCAGCAACGGCTTCGACGTTTCGATCCGGGGTAGGAAGTGTAAATGGACGAGGCTCGTGCGGCTTTACAGGCGCTGCCTTAGCCGGTTGAAAAGAAGCAGCGACCGGTGCCATCTCGTTCAGCAGACGAACCGCTGATACAAAGTCCATGCCCTCCACCTTGGTCAGATAATCAATGGCGTTGTTGCCGCCCACATTACGCGAAAACCAGTGGAAGAATCCATTGGCAGGCGTGATGATCAGGCTATCGTGCGTCCGGGTGCAGTACTCGCGATCCGTTTTGCGCACAAGTTCGCCGGGGTGATAGGTTTCCAAATACTGCATCACGGTAATTCGGCGGGCAGCTTCAATGTTCTTTTGGTATTTTCCCATGGGGGTGACCTCCGTTTCTGTATGAAAAAAGCACCTTGCCTACAAAACAGGTAAGGTGCCAAGGATACGATTATTTGTTTTCAGCAGGCTTTTTGTCACTTCAGCTGGCTGAAAGGGGGTGCGGGGGAAAACACAGACGGCACCCCATTTCCCGAAAAAAGATATACTTCCCCCTTGGTGTACAGAAAAGGATTGACGCTGCGACAAAAACGCAGATTGCAAAGCCCCGCCGAATAGAGTATAATCGTTCTATAAGGTAAGGCAGGTGAGCAGAATGCGATTTTTCCTGATGCAGCGCTATCATCAAGTGGCTGTTATTGAAATAGCTGAAAAGACCGGCGACATTATTGATGTGGCAGAGGTTCTTTCGGCGCAGAGGATTCCCCTTGGCGCAAAGCATAGCGATGGCAGCTTTGATGTTCTGTCCCTGCGCAAATGGTGGGCAGGGCGCGGTATCCCGGCAAGCCGTTCCGGGCTGGAGCACGCCTTGGAAACGCTGCATATCCCTTACGCCGAACTTCTGCTTGTCAAATGCAGCGGGCTGAGCCTTTCAGACCAGTATTGGGTCACGCCCTGCGATGCCCCACAGAATTGGCGAGATGTAAATTTCTACGAGAACGACTTTTCTGACGATGTGGGACGCGCTTTGTTTGGCGAGGGGGTTCTCTCGGCACAGCCGGATTTGTGTTCCCCCTGCAATACCTCAGACGGCTTTTTACAAAAGCGCTGGCGCATTGCGGACGGAAAACGAATCCTCTTAAAAGCAGGATCGGGCATTTACAAGCAGGAGCCTTACAACGAAATTGTTGCCACGGCTCTGTATGATGCGCTTGGTATGCCGCACGTTCCCTACTGGCTTATAGAGCAGGGCGGGCAGGTCATGTCCGCCTGCGCGTGCTTAACCAATGACCACACCGAGCTTGTCACCGCCGCCCAATTTATGCGGCTGCTGCCGCAAGCGCGGGGTGTTTCCAACTGGGAACACTTCAACGCTTGCTGCCGGGCTGTCGGAATTCCTGATGCAAGTGAAGCGGTCTGCAATATGCTGGCTGCCGATTTCATTTTAGCCAACACAGATCGCCATTTGGGAAACTTCGGTTTCCTGCGTGATTCCGAAACGCTGGAATGGAAAGGAACAGCGCCCATCTATGACAGCGGCACAAGCCTTTGGCAGATGACGCTCACCCGCGCGATCTGCGCAGAGGCGATGGTTCCGGCCAAACCGTTTGAAACCTCGCAGCAATCCCAGCTAAAGCTGATTGCGCCTTATGTGGATCTACCGCTGGAGCGCCTTGATGGATTTTCCAATAAAGTAGAAGAAATCTTCCGAACAGCCGCCCAGTTTGATGATGGACGAGCCGCGAAAATTGCCGCCGCTGTTAGTGGCCGAATTCAAATGCTTCGATTTAATAGGGCATAATCTGAAATAGCTCCAAAGCATACGGTTTGTGAAATGACTACAAATTGTAGGCAGTTAAAAATTACAGAAGCTATATGTCGCTGCCTAATGCCGATGACAGTCATGCGCCAACTGGTGACAAATTGTCAGCAGTTGAAATAGGGCTATAAAAACAGCGTCCTCCGTTTTACATTCGGGGGACGCTGCTTTTCTCTATAGCACTCATTTGGCGGTGGGCTTTTTTGTAGATTTACCCTGTCGGCTGAATTCTTTCGCAAGGTCAACCAGCTTTTTAGAAGGTCGATAGCTGTCCAGAATATGAGGACTAAGCAGAAAATTCAGCAGACAAGATTTGGGAATCATATACCCACCACTAATTTCAAAGTATCGGATGTAACCGTTATGGCACCAATTCGTCAAGGTGTTATGGTGATAGCCGGTAAGTCGGCTTGCTTCGGCGACGCTCAGCACATCGCTGTAGGGCTGCATTTTCAGGGTAAGAAAGTCCTGAAACTTCTTTCTGCTTTTAGCAGTATCCAGATTTGCCCACTCCCGTAAGGTCAGCATTTTGGGCTTGCCGCCTTTGTTCCAGCTCGCCGAGTAATACCCGGTCGGTGCCGAGAATTTTTCCGGTTGGGATTGACGCTTTTTAAGATACGTGATAACATCTTTTGTATTGATGATGTACTGGCGGGTTTTCTTGCCGGTATCTATGCAGGGAACAAGCCCGCTTGTCAGCAGGTAACGCGCCGTCTTTTTGCTGATATGGCAGATGACGCGCATCTGCTCCAGCCCGATTTTTTCAGGGTAGTTTGCCTTGATTTTTGCAAAGTCGTAACTGTAATCCACTAGAATCACCGTCCATTATTCGAACTCATCAACAGCAGGCAGGGACGGTTTGATTTTTGAGGCAAAGGGGAATTTGCATAAAATTTAGTCAACGCACTTCTGTAAATGCCCATAACAATAAGGAAAATCGAGCTTTTTTGTTCTCTCCTGTTTTTCTCTCCTACATCTCTCCAACGTGCCAAAAATGCCTGTTTTTCTCTCATTTTTCCCGAAAAATCGGCATTTCGAAATGGGTTCGAATTGCGACGTTCTGACGTTAAAAAGGACTTCTTTTTCAACATTTTTCGTCGTAGGTCGGTCGAATCATCTTCCGACAACTTCCGCTTTTTTCCGACAAATACCGTCAGCTTCGATATATACCAAAAAACTCGAAATCAATTTGACAGCAATGTCACGTGGGTTCGAATCCCACCGTCTGCGCCAAAGACAGCACCCTGCGGGGTGCTGCTTTTTATTTTTGCGGCAAACTATGCAAGGGCGCGGGAGAATCCCACCGTCTGCGCCAAGTATCACTACTCAATTCTACATTGAGTAGTGACTTTTTGTTGCCGCTTTGTAAAATCCCCGTACTTTTCTTATAAACATCTCCCCTTTATTTTCAAGTAGTGATTTTCAGGTTCGGTACAAATCATACCAGCAATCGCGGCAAATAGCTATTCACAGAACTACACAAGATTCTTCCCGCAGCTTGGGTACAAATTGACAGCAAAAAGGCGGCACCCGATTTCTCAGGTGCCGCCGCTGTTCAAATCACCACTTCTTTATGGGCTGCGCTTCGGGCAGCGTCAGTGTGTTTGCCATTGTCCGGGCACTCAGGTTCTTGGACTGCGAATCCAGATGCGCGTAAATGTTGGCTGTGGTAGAAATATCGCTGTGACCCAGCCACTCTTGAATCTGCTTCATCGGTACACCCTCTTTCAGCAATAGGCTGGCACAGGAGTGGCGCAAATCGTGGAATCGGATCCTGCGCAGACCGTTCTCTTTCAGCAACTGTGGAAAGCCCGTCGTCACAGAATCCGGCTGGATCAGGTTTCCCATTGCATCTACAAATACATAGCCAAGGTACTCTTGATTATAGCAGTTGCCGCAGATTTTCTGATTGTACTCCTGCTGCTCTTTGACGGCTTTTAAGCGCTCCGCAATCGGGTCTACCAGCGGCAAAGTGCGCAGACTGGATTTTGTTTTGGCGCGGTCTGCTTCTACCAGAATCTTCTTGCCGTCGATGCGGGTGCTGGTCACGATGTGGCGAATGGTCAGCGTCTTGGCTTCAAAGTCGATGGCCTCCCACCGCAAGCCCATCACCTCGGCACGGCGCAGTCCGTAAAAGGCTGCAAGCTGGATGATAAGTTCCAGCTTATGGCCTTGGGCGGCTTCAAAGAGCTTTTCCATCTCCTCGGCGCTGTAATAGCTTGCCATGAACGCCTGCGGCTTGGGGCGGTCCACCTTGTCCACCGGGTTGCTGGCTATCAGGTCGATGCGCACGGCGTATTTCAGCGCCTTGTGCAGATTGGCGTGGAATCGCAGGATAGAGGTGTTTTTCAGCGTTTCCGCTTCGTGCAGATAAAAGCTCTGAATCTGGCGCGGCTGCAGCCCTGCCAGCGTTACTCCCAGCGGTTCAAAGTAGGGAATGATGTGCTTTTCCACATTGAAGCAATAGGACGAGTAGGTAGTCTCCGTTACAGCGGTCCGCATCATTTTCAGCCAGTACCGCATATAGTCGCTGAATGCCATGTCGGGGCTGAGTTCGGACACCTGACCCTTGGGAATCGTGAAGTCCTTTCGCGTTTCCGCCAGCATTTTTTCGGCGCGCTTCTTGTTGCCCTTGACGGGCAGCCCCGTGCCGATCCACGGCTGACGGCGTTTGCCCGCCGAGTCCGTGTAACTTAGCACGATGTAATAAAATCCGTTTTTCTCCTGTAAGCGTCCTGCTACCATAGGCATCTCTCCTTTTCAAGTTGTTGCATTTGAGGTTCGGTACAACAATACCAGCTATTACTCTTGAAAGCTATTCACAGAATTGCACAAGAACCGTCCTGCACATTGGGTGCAAACTGACATCATTCGCGCTCCTGTTCCCGTCTGCGGCGGCGTGGTCTGGGATGCAGCGGCATCCTGTTTTCCCGGTCAATACGGTTGGAATCTCTTGTGCGCTGGATGCGCTTGATGGCTCCTTCCGCAATTTTATCCTCTTTACGAAGTTCGGCAATTTTACAGGTCAGCATTGCTCTACGGTCTGCCAGTTCCGGCGGGGCATCTTTCCGGCGCATCTGCTTAACGACTTCCGCTCGCTGTGCGGCAAGGGTTTTCATTCGCTGGGACAAGCCCTTGCGGTAGTCCACGATGGCCTGCAAAGAGGGAAACTTGTGGTCGTGAATAAAAGCGTGTTCTGCAAGGATTTTCTCGGTGTCTTTCCAGATGCGCTCCAACTCCGGGCGGTTGATACGGGGATGCTGTTTCTTGGGCAGGATACCCAGCTGATAACAGTAGTACAGATATAAGCGGTGCATCTGAGATTCCCCGAAGAATACCTCGAAGAAAATCTGGAGAACACCTTTTCCCGCACAGCCATCCTTGGGGCGATACCGTTTCGGTTTGTACTGCCGGGGTGAGTGCTTTAACTCATACAGCCTTAGTCCGTACAACAGGTAATTTCCGCGCAGTCGGTCATCTATGGCAGGTAAATCGTATTCTTCTCCCAGCCTATAAAGTCGCACGGCTCGACCACCATCCCGCGCCCGGATCGTTGCATACTTGCGGTTGGGATCAGCGCCGAAAATATACCCCTGCCGATACAGCGCCCTGTGGAAGTCCTCGGCGGTACTGGCATCCTCACAGGCTTGGTCAATGGCCTCCCGCATTCGGGCGTACCGCGCCGGTTCCTTGGCCTTGGGCTGCTCCACCACCGACAAGCCGTACTCGCGGCACAGCTTGTCAGATGCCGCCCGGAACTCGGCATACTGACTGCGGCGCTGCTCGTACTTCTTGCCGTCCACATACGATACGGAATTGATAACGAAGTGGTTGTGCAGATTATCCGTATTCATGTGGGTAGCGACCAGCACTTGGAAACGCTTGCCCCAGACCTTGCGAGCCAGTGCTACACCGATCTCGTGGCATTGCTCCGGGGTGACCTCCCCTTCGCGGAAACTCTGGTAGGCATGGAGCGCCACCACGCCGTCTGTTTTACCAAAGCGTTCCTGTACAGCCCGCATATCTTCCCACGCATGATTTGCCCTGCAATGGATGCCGGTGACGAGCTGGGCGCTCTCGTTCAGCTTGGTCTTGGCATCGTTTTCTGCATAGTGCAGCGTTTGGGCAAGGGCATCGTTTTCGGTTTTGTCCGGATTGGCTGCGTAATCAAGGACGCGCTGTAAGCTGTCCTTGATTGCCCAAATCTTAGTTACCGCCAATGAGCAAATCCCTCAAGCGGTCAGCACAAGTGCCGATTTCGGCACATGTTGCTGGTGTACAGCCTTCTGCGATTTCATCCAATTTATCCAACACATCAAATACCTCCTTGGGCGGGTGTCCACCCGGTTCATATCCCAGCGCCCGCTGGCGTAAATACTCTGAGAGTGACAAGCCGCACTTCCGAGCCAACATCGTCACCTTTTTCTTTTCAGTGACGCTGACGCGGACATTGATTCCAACGCTGCGCTTTCTCATGCGCCAGCAGCCTCACAGGGGTTCGGGGCCAGCCCCGTAGGCTTTTCGGCGGGTTGCCCTGTGGCAACACTTCGCCCATGCTTGCTTCCCTCAAGCGCTCCGAGTGACGATGGTGACGATGGTGACGGTCTTTCTGGGATACCCCACCCCGATAATTGAGTTATGTCAATATCATCGTCACCACCGTCACCATCGTCACCATAGAAGCTCAAAAGGCGAACCTTGTTTTTTCGATGGGTTTTATATCGGATGTTTTTCGGTTCAAATACTTTATCAAAATACTTGGCCATATTGTAAGTGAACTGGTTCGGTTTGGCATTTTCAATACCTGCCGCTGAAAGCAACTCGGAGGCTGTTCCCTGCCAGTTTCCGACACTTTCGATGTACTTCGCCGCTTTCCACAAGTAGTCCGGCACAGCCTTGATCTCTCGTTCCTCTGCGGTTTCTTCATCTTCCAAAGTCCAGATGCAATTTTCTTCCCGCAAATGCAGCGTTCTATCGTCCATATCGCGTCCGGTAAGCAAAATGTCAGCAGTTTGGCTCATTCGCTTGCGCTGCATAACCCAGCTGGTATCTGCCACACCCATAAGACCTGTGGAGCCTGAAATCTGGTCAAATGGGTCGGATGCAGTTTGCTTGCGCAAGTGGTGAATCAGCAACATGCAGATGCCATACTTGTCGGCAATCTTTTTCAATGCACCTGCCTCCCTATAGTCATTCGCATACATCCCGCCGTTTCCATCGCTTACACGCACTTTTTGAAGCGTATCGATAACGATTAGACCAACATCGCAGTATGTATGAATCAAAGATTCTACCTGTTCCTCTAAGCCCTGCCCAATACTCGGACACTCCGTTTGGAGAATCAGACGCTCTGGGGCATCTCCGCCGTCGATAAGCTGGAAAATGCGGTTTTGCAAACGATTAAATGTATCTTCCAGCGAAAAATAAATCACGGTGCGTGGCTCTATTTCTCGATCCCAGACAGGATTGCCCTGTGCGATCTGCAAACACAGCCACAAGGTCAACCAGCTTTTGCCTGCCTTGCTTGGGCCAGCAAACAGTGCAAGACCGGCTGGGAGCAGACCGGGAATGATCCACTTTATGGGTGGCAGCGGCGTGGAGAGCAGTTCTTCTGCGGAGATTGCCTTTGGAAGTTTTGTAAAAGTCATTTGCATCATCCCTTCTTGTTTGGTATATGTCTATTATCTCATATTATCGTAATTTTGTGTGTAGTAAGTTTTACTCTCTAGTATTAAGTTGTACGGCTCACGCCGCCCCACAGCCCCACAAACGCGCCAAACGGCGGTTTTGCGGGTGATGTCGCGTCCGTGTGCGACGCGGGGCATCCGCCCCACACCGGGCGGATTCGGGCAGTTACTGCAAGTGAATCAGAACTGATTAACTTTTATGCCCTGTCCTCTGAATAGTGAATCAAATCTGATTCACTTCCAATAAATTTCCCGAAAGTATACGGTTCTGATTCCCTACTTTTATTAGACTGGAAAACGTGAATCGGTTCCGCATACTTTCGGGATAACTTTTCGACTTACAGCTGCATTTGCCCACCTTGCCCCAGCTGCGGGGACGACTCGCAAGGCTGCCGTTCGGCTGCAACGGCATCATGGGTATTTTACCCCAGCCAGGTTCTCTGCCTGCCGCCCTCATTGTGTGAACTGTGACTGGACGGAAGTATCTTTACGACCACATCTGTCATTGCGCTCCACTCCGCCACGGGGTGTTTACCAGAGACTGAATCGCTCGTGCCCGGTGGCAGTCATGGCGCGTACTCTGTCTGCGCTGCCGTACTCGTAAGTTGACGGCAATGTGGTGAATGTACCTTGCTTGTCGGATATGCAGTTTTCAAGGTGCCGAATCTATTTAAGACGGGGAGGTGCTCTTGCCAAAATCAAGGTCGCTCCTACGCGCTCACGCGCTTCTGACCGCACGGACTTTTCAGAACGTAATTGATTACATTGATTTTGGAGATTTTGTAGGCGTTTCCCAGCCGGATGCAGCTGATTTCGCCCTCCCCCAGCAGGTCATAGGCCGCGTGGCGGCTGATGCCCAGCATAGCTTGCAGATCCTTGACCGTTACAATGTCCGGATACTCCGCAAACATGAGCTTGTACATTTCTCTGATTTCTTTACTATCCATTCGATCACCATCCTTAAATTCTACTTTCGCATATTTGCGATGTGAATATAGGATACTGCGCTTTTATGCGAATGTCAATAGTTTTCGCAAAATTGTTACTTTTTTCTTGCGCTTTTATGTTATGATGTGGTACAATGAGGAAAATCCTGCAAAGAGAGTGAATTGAAATGAACATCGGAGAGAAAATCAAGCGCATCCGCCAGCACCGCCGCATGACCCAGAAAGAGTTGGGCGAGTTGGTCGACCTCAGCGCAAACCGCATTGCGCAATACGAAATGGGTTACCGCGTACCAAAAAAGCCCCTGCTAAATCAGATAGCAGAGGCTTTGCGTGTTTCCCCGTTGGCACTTTCCGATGGCGGAAACGGCCCGGCAAATGATATTCTGGAGCAGCTTTTCTGGCTGGACGAGGAGCAGCCCGGCGTTATCAAGCTAGTCCCCACTGAGCGCGGCACAGCACGATATAATGCCAACCCAGACCTTGCGCTGCACTATGATGACAACGATAACTGGCCGCCGCGCTCCCCCGTGGCGATGTGGTTTGATGATACGATTCTGGATGATTTTCTGAAGGATTGGTCTGCGGTTCAGAAGAAGTTGTATGCGGGAGAGATCACGCAGGCTGAGTACTTTGAGTGGAAGATTATGTGGCCATCTGTCCTCTGATACAGCCAGCAAATGCAAGATAGTTAATAAAGAGAGGTGCATATGCTATGCCAGGTATACTCGTGGTTGAAGAT
>ERZ791623.1107-NODE-1107-length-12048-cov-5.744935_pt1 | contig 12048 bp, 10 predicted proteins | sample MGYA00510268_ERZ791623 | MGnify/ENA primary metagenome ERZ791623 (study PRJEB30046, sample SAMN00715216) | human gut metagenome | study: EMG produced TPA metagenomics assembly of the A metagenome-wide association study of gut microbiota in type 2...
CGAAGCCACGAACCACTAGCCACTAGCCACGAAACTACATCTTGCTGTGGTCCATCTGGCCGTTATTGTTATTCATCTGACCATTCATTTGACCGTTCATCTGGTCGTGATTCATCTGGCTATGGTCCATCTGACTGTGGTCCATAGGCATATTGCCGTTCATCTGCATCTGCATGTTCTGTTTCGGCGGGACGTAGCCTGCGAGCTGCGGGTCGGCCATGCCGAAGACCATGGCTAAATGGGTGAACAAGACGAAGAGAATCATGAGGACGATGTGTTTCTTGATTTTTGCCGTTGTATCGAGGCCCTTAAAGATGATGCCCAATTCCTGCAAGAGGATGAGGACGGCCGGGATGACGCCCAGGACATAGGCCCAGATAGAAATGTAATCAATCGGGCCGCGCCACTGGATAGTCGGCACGTAGGATGTGACGATGTATACTGTAGCTACGATGAAGAAGACACCCAGGATGAGGCCGCAGACGTGGCTCAGGCTGTCCCATTTTTCACTGCGGCTGTCCTTGTAGAGCAAGGAAAAAGCACCGGCAGCCAAAATCGTTTCGGCCAGTACCATCGGTACGAGCATGAAGAGAATCAAAAACCAAGGTTCATAGAGCGATAAGAGTTCCATGTAGTGAGTCATTACCATATTGTTTTCCCCCTTTGATTAGAACGGCTTACTGTTGAGCGCTATAGGCAGGGCAATCCTGACGGCCCTGACAACCGCGCTGGCCATCAGCCCGGCAGCCGCGGCGCGGTCCCTGGCAATAGCCATTTCCAGTATAGCAGTTATCCTGGTCATCATAGCAGGCACGCGGTCCCCGGCAATACCCGTTACCGTTGTCATAACACGTATAGCCCGGGCCGTAAGTCCCTGACGATGAACCATCTGAAGCAGCTGGTGTCGCTGCAAAGGCGGAAAAACCGGCAATCACTACGAGTGCAGCCAATCCGGCTAAGATTTTTTTCTTCATCACGAAAACCTCCTTTGTAGTACCCCTCTGTTTATGCTTCTACTATACCAGAGGGGTGCGAAAAAGATGTGGAGGAAATGTGAAGATAATGTGAAGATTTCCTTAGCCCAAGATGACGTTATCGATGAGACGCGTCTTGCCGATGCGGACGGCGATAGCCAACAGGCTTTCCTGGTCGACCGTCGCAATCGGTTTCAAGGCCGGGAAGGAGAAGAGATCGACGTAGTCGATAGAAGCCATCGGTTCCGACTGGATTTCCTTGGTCACGATGGATTTCAGTGTTTCTACATCCTTTTCGCCGCCTTCATAAGCGGCTTTGGCTTTGCGCAGGCTGCGGGACAGAACCAGGGCCGCCTGTTTTTCTTCCGGCGAAAGGTAAGCATTGCGCGAGCTCCGGGCCAGACCGCTTTCTTCGCGGACGATGGGGACCATATTGATGTGGACCGGGATATTGAGGTCGCTGACGAAACGGCGGACGACGACGACCTGCTGGGCGTCTTTCTGACCGAAGAAGGCTTCATCGGCGCGGGTAATGTTCATCAATTTCGTGACGACCGTAGCGACGCCGCGGAAATGGATAGGCCGCTGAGCCCCGCAGAGTTTATGCGTAATGTCGCCGTCGACATTGACATAGGTGCAGTAGCCTTCAGGATACATTTCCGACGGTTCCGGATGGAAAACGGCATCGACGCCGACGCTTTCCAATTTCTGGCAGTCTTCATCGAAGCGACGCGGATAAGCATCATAGTCTTCGTTCGGGCCGAACTGGGTCGGATTGACGAAGACCGAAGCGATGACGACGTCGCATTTGGCCTTGGCAGCCCGCATCAGGGTCAGATGACCTTCGTGGAGCGCACCCATAGTCGGGACCAGGCCGATAACCTTACCAGCCTTTTTCTGTTCACCAGCAAATGCCTGCATTTCTTTGACAGTACGGAAAATTTTCATGATTGTAAGACTCCTTTGAAATATGAATTAATGAGTAGGAACACTCGATTTATCGACAGACAGGGCACGAGCCTTTTCTTCGGCTTTTTCATCGCGGCGCGAGAAGAAATTGGCCACGATGGACCCGGAAATATTGTGCCATACGCTGAAAATAGCGCCGGGAATGGCCGCTGCCGGGTTGAAATATAAGACGGCCAAAGACGCAGCCATGCCGGAATTCTGCATGCCCACTTCGATGGCTACGGTCCGGGATTTACGCGAATCGAGGCGGAACAATTTGGCCATGCCATAGCCAAGGGCCAGGCCAAAGACATTGTGCAAGATGACGATAGCCGCCATGAGCAGGCCGACGTCAAAGAGACGCGATGCACTGAGGGATACAACGCAGCCGACGAGGATGACGATAGTCGCTACCGATACGACGGGCATGGCCGGCAGGACTTTTTCGACGCCGCGGGCGAAGAAATGATGAGCCGCCAAACCGAGCAGGACCGGTACCAGGACCATTTCCGCAATGGAAATCATCATGGATACGAAGTAAACATGGATCCAGGCGCCTGCCAGGAACCAGGTCAGGGCCGGCGTCACGATAGGCGCCAGGAGCGTCGTCGACATGGTCATCGAGACAGACAGGGCGACGTCGCCTTTGGCCAGATAAGAGATGACATTCGATGCCGTCCCGCCCGGGCAGGTCCCGACGAGGATGACGCCAATGGCCAGTTCCGGCGGCAGGGCAAAGAGGCGTACCAGGGCCCAGGCCACGAAGGGCATGATGAGGAACTGGGCGACGACGCCGATGAGGACTTCCCACGGCCGCTTGAAGACGGTCTTGAAATCCTGTACAGTCAGTGTCATGCCCATGCCGAACATGACGATCCCCAGCAGCCAGCCAACGTACGGGCCGACCCATTGCAAGGTCTGGGGCCATACGGCGCCGACAATACCGATGAGGACGACGAAAATGGCCATGTTGTTTACCAGAAAATCACAACACTTTTTCAATAAAAAAACCTCCCTATGAGAATCTGGGGCAAAAGAAACAAAAAAAAACACCTTCCGGCACAGACCGAAAGGTGTCTAAGCGACAAACGTCCATACTGGCAGGCGAAATTGTGAAAAATCCCACGTATTTCAGCACTACCAACAAATGATGAGCCATCCTTTCTGTCTCGGTCCAAAGCAGATCCAAGCAGATGAAAAAACCATCTTGAAAAATATCCGAAAAAAGTATAACTCACGATACGTGATGTTATCTTTTGCCTCGGCCGTATCATACCATATTTAGGAACGCGATGCAATGGCGTTTCTCAGTCACATTAATATGCCAGTAAATTGTATACGGAAGCATAATAGACCTCAAGCATTTTCCAGTTATACGGAATTCGGCAAAATAAAGTGACGTTTGGAGTCAAAACTTAAATTTCATAGGATAATTACAGAATAATAGCAATGTACTTGATATTGTATAAAAAAAATCAGGGCCTATTCCGTTTATGCCAAAAAAAAGTACATTTCATGTCACGGAGGAATTTTTAAGCATCAACACGAGTTATAATACACTTGCAAAAGGATGATTGTTCCCTTACCGTGAACAGAAAGGAGGTACCTATGTTGAGAATTGCCCTCTGCGATGATTTACAAGACCAGTTGGAAATCATGAAAACAGCCGTACAGACTTATTACCAGAACAAAGCCTCGAATATCGAGATATACGCCTATAACAACGCCATGAACTTTGTAGACGCCGTGGAAGAAAGGAAAGATTTCGACATCATCTTGTTGGATATCTGCATGCCCGGCCTGCTGGGAACCGATATCGCCCGTGAAATGAGAAAACAGAAAAGTCAAGCCGAAATCATCTTCCTGTCGACAAGTGACGAATTCGCCGTCGAAGCCTTCGACGTCCGGGCCGCCCATTACCTGACCAAGCCGTTTACACAAAAACAATTCGACCAGGCCATGGACCGGGTCATGGACACGATACGCCAGCGGCACAGCAAAAAGATCATCTTTCGCCTCGTCGGCGGCGGCATCCAGGTCGAAGAAGTCAACAACCTGCTCTTCATCGAAAGCAACGGCCATGTCCAGCAAGTCCACACCTATGACGGCTCCATGTTGGAAACGCGCCAATCCCTGTCAGCCCTGCTGCAGACCTTTGAATCCATCGTCCCCGGCCAGTTCGTCTCTCCCGGAAAAGGTTATATCGTCAACCAGTCTGCAATTCACATCATAAAGAGTGAGTACATCGAAGTGAAGGGGCACAAAATCCCCCTGGCCAAACGAAAATATCGCCCAGTTCCAGGAAGATTATTTCAAATTCATTTTCCAAAAAGACGCATAAAAATCCCAAAAATTTCAGCATTTCCGGTACCTTTTATTTTTGTACGCAAAATTAAGGTCCCTGTCAAATTTTTATACAGAAAGGGTGCGAAAATATGAATAAGATATTTAAAGTCATCTGGAGTAAATCAAGAAATTGCTACGTCGTAGCATCGGAATTAGCCAAAGGCCATACCAAGGCCTCCAGCACAGGCGATAAGACCAGACGCCTGGCCCTGGCCGCCATCACGGCCCTCATACTCCTCCCGGTCGGAGGGTTTAGCTATGCAGCGGATGCCACCATAATGGTGGAACCGGTTGGCACTGGTTCTACTACGGCAGTAGAAGTTTATACCAAAGAAGGGATAGATAAAGGGCAAGAAAGCCTGCAGAAAGATATTCAAAAATTTAGTAAGGAAGTTCAAAATGAACTCCTTTCGATAGGTGAAAATATTCAAGCGACGGATGGGGCATATGTTGATGCTTTTAAATCTGTGGGCGAGAACCTGAATGCGCTGGATACGCAGGTCAAAGCCAATGCTGATGCCATTAATGAAGAAGCACTGAAACGGAAATACTCTGTGACGAATCTGGAAAAGGCAGATGCCGCTGAAGCTGCTGCCCGGGAAGCTGCCGATACGGCTCTGGATACCCGGATCACCAATGTGAAGGAATATCTGGAAAAACAGACATCTGATAACTATGTGAGCAAGGCCGATGCGGCCGTACAGGATGGGGCTGTTGTAAAAGCCGCCAACACCATTGGCGACAACGTGACCAAACTGGACGCCGCCCTGGCCAACGGTTCCACCCTCATCGACATCATAAAAGATTCGACAACAGGCATGGTCAGCAGTGCCGTAACGGATGGCAACACCAGTACCGGTATCAGTCAGAGTGCCAAAGACATCAGCCTGAGTGCTGCTGGCGGAACCATTGCCAATGCTGCTCAGAACATTACCAACACGGCCAGCGAATCCATTACCAATACCGTAGGTAAAACGACGGTAACGACGACGGACAGTGGAACAACCTTTGAAAACACGGACCACAACACGGCCATTAAAGATGGAAGCATCACGAAGACCACCATTTCCGGCAACACCCTCACAACGGGTCAGGCTACGATGGATTATGCCGATGTCATGAAGGACCTCGGTGTCCGCGGCAATGCGACGGTCGATGGTGATACGACGCTTGGCAAAGAAGGAGCCGATACTAAACTCACTGTCAACAGCAAGTCAACATTTAAAGACACAGTTAAGTTGGAAAAGACGCTGGAAGTCGACGGGACCTCTACATTTAACAACAAAGTAACCGTCACTAAAGGCGGACTCGATGTAAACGGCGGCACGACGACGGATACACTCCACGTCACCAGCACCTCTACCTTCGATGGCCAGGCAACCTTTAAGGATATTGTCACCATGGAAAAAGATCTCAGTGTCGGCGGCAACGCTACGGTTGCCGGTAGCATGACCGCTTCTTCCTATAAGGTCGGCGACAAGACCTACATCGATTCCAACGGCATCAACGCCAACGATCAGAAAGTGGTCAACGTCGCTCCGGGCCGGATTGCCGCTGACAGCACGGATGCCGTCAATGGCAGCCAGCTCTATCAGACCAATGAACGCGTCACCGGCGTTGAAAACAAGGTCAACAAGCTGGACAGCCGCGTCGACAAAGTCGGGGCTAACGCAGCGGCATTGGCCAACCTGCATCCCCTCGAATTCGATGCTGATTCCAAGTGGAACATTGCAGCTGCTGTCGGCGGTTACAAAGGCGAAACGGCTACGGCTATCGGCGCCTTCTACCGGCCGAATGAAAACGTCATGGTCAATGTTTCGTCGTCCTTCGGAACAGGCGAAAACATGTATGGCGGCGGCATTTCCCTCCGTATCGGCCAGGGTGGCAATAAGGCAAGACGCAATGCCACGAACGGCTTGACAGAACGGGAAAAAGCCCAGCAGAAACAGATTGATTATCTCACCAGCCGCCTCGATGCCCTCCTTTCGGTCATCAATCCGAATATGTCCAAAGACTTCCCGGATGTCCCGGAAAACCACTGGGCTTATGAAGCCGTCAGCAAACTCGCTGGCAACGGCATCATCCAGGGCTACGAAGACGGAAAATACCACGGCGAACGCACGATGACCCGTTACGAAATGGCGGAAATCATCTACAACGCCCTCTCCAAAGGTGCCAAAGCCGAAAAGAAACTGGTCGAAGAATTCAAACCAGAACTCCAGGCCATGGCCGCACAGAAAAAAGCATAGATTGAAAAAAAGGGCTTGTCGCACGGCGACAAGCCCTTTTTTACGCTGTAGGGGTCGCCCGTGGGCGACCCGTTAGGAGTGTGGAAGACTTTCTTAGCAAGACGATTGGGGAATCCTACAGCTCCTGATAAGAGAATTATTCAAATGTCCAACGGGCTTGCCACGTGCAAGCCCCTACGAAAACGCAGGCCGCCCTTGGGGACGGCCCCTGCGAACTGCGGCCTGCGTTTTCTCTCTCCTTGTATTTTTCTTCGTTTTAGCCTATAATAATGTTAATTATTGGTATATTATGTTCCCATAGATGGAACTAAGGTTGCAAATTTTTAAATTTATAAGTCAAAGGAGGATGGAGAGAAAATGTCGATTCAATTGTGTATTGTCATCTTATACATCATTTTATTATTTGCCATTTCTTTCTATGTCAAACGCCGGGCCAGTCAGAACCCGACAGAGTATTTATTTGCAGGGCGCCAGTTTTCTACGGGCCTGGTCGCCGTCAGTATCACGGGTATGGCCGTCGGCGCGGCTTCGACCGTCGGCGTCGCTGAAAGCGCGACGAAAATCGGCCTGGCTGCCGGCTGGTACAATGCGGCCTGGGCTATCGGCGCCATCATCATGGGCTTTGTCGCTGCCGGTAAGTACCGTTCCCTGAACTGCACGACCATTCCGGAACTCTTTGAACGGAGTTACGATAAAAAAGCCCGCATCATCAGCGTCATCGGCCTGTCCCTGATCATGATCTGCATCACGTCCCTGCAGTACGTCGCCGGCGGTTCGATTTTACACGCCCTCATGCCGGATATCTTCTCCATGCACGCCGGCATGATCACCAGTGCCGTCGTCTTCGTCGGCATCACGGCCATCGGCGGCCTCTGGTCTTCCGGTTTATCGAATATCCTCAGCGTCACCGTCATTTACCTCGGCATCCTCTATTCCCTCGTCCGCATCCTTCTCCGCGACGGCGGCATCAGCGGCATCAATGCAGCCCTGCCGGCAGCGGATTTTAACTGGTTCTCGCCCATGGGCGGCCTGTCCTTTGCCGTACTCCTGGGCTGGATCATCGTCATGACGACCCAGGCCATCACGGCTCAGGGGCCGGTCCAGATTGCCTGCGGCGCCAAGAACGCCAAGGCAGCCCGCAGGGGCTTCATCCTCGGCGGCCTGCTCATCTTCCCGGTCGGCTTCTTGTCGGCTATCCTCGGCCTGGCTGCCAAAGCCCAGTTCCCGGGCATCAATCCGACCATGGCTCTGCCGCAGATCATCATGAGTCTCGACCCGTTCTCGTCAGGGATGACCCTGGCTGCCCTCTGGGCAGCCGATGTATCGACGGCCTGCACGATTCTCCTCGGTGCCGGTACCCTCATCTCTCAGGACATTTTTAAACGTTTTATCAAACCGGATATTTCCGAAGCAAGCTACGTCAAGGCCAACCGCCTAATCATCCTTATCATCGGCGCCGGTACGTTGTGGCTGGCCTTCAACGCCGTCGACATCGTCAAAGTCATGCTCATCGGTTTGAGCCTGACGACGGCCTTCACGCTGGTCTTCCTTTGCACCATGTTCTGCCCGTCCCTGTGCCGCAAGAACACGGCCTTCTGGACGACCCTGGTTGGCATCATCGGCCTCTTTGCCTGGCAGCTCTGCCCGCAGATCCGCGTCCTGCCCCACGTCATTTATTTTGAATGGATCATCTGCATCATCACCCTCCTCGTCGTCCGCCTCATCGATAAGACACCTATCAAGATGCCGGAGTTGAAGGAGTAGCAGCAAGCAGTCAGCTGCTTGCTGCTCGTAGGGGCCGTCCTGTCAAGGCGACCCGCTTCGGGATATGTCCGATTTCTCCAGCAGATTAGCCGTAGCCGGAAGATTCGTACATCCCCAGGAGCGGGCGCCCCACGTGGTCTCCCCTACGAATCATGAATCACGAACAACGATAAAGGGCTTGTCGCTTGCGACAAGCCCTTTACTTTTTCCCACAAGATGGTATAATAATAAGCATAAATTTATTTTTATTCAATTTCTGGAGGGGATTGTATGGATACGAAAAAATTAGGTGCTGCTTTGCTTACAGGCGTATTAGCCGCTTCGATGCTGGCCGGCTGCGGCAGTGACAAGAAAGATGCTGCCAACGATACGAAGAAACCGCTTCGCGTCGCTACCAATGCGACGTTTGTTCCTTTTGAATTCAAGGATAACGACCAATCGACGGAATATAAGGGCTTTGAAATGGACTTGATCCGCGCCGTAGCCAAAGAAATGGGCCGTGATGTCGAATTCAACAACATCGCTTTTTCTGGTATCATCCCCATCATCCAGCAGGGTGACATGGATATCGCCGCTACGGGCATGACCGTCACCAAGGAACGGGCCCAGAAAGTCGCCTTTGCCGCTCCGTTCTACGAATCGAAACTGGTCATCTTGACACCGAAAAACAGCGGCGTCCATTCCGTAGCCGACCTGCAGGGCAAACAGATTGCCGTCCAGATCGGTACGACTGGCGCTAAATATGCCGAAGAACAGGGCTATACGATCAAACAGTTCGACAATAACTCCGAAGCCATCATGGAACTCCAGGTCGGCGGTTCGCCGGCAGCCATTCTCGACAAACCGGTTGCCGATTACTTTCTGACCCAGGACGGCAAAGATAAATTCGATGTCATCAATATCCCCGATACCAAACCGGAATACCTGGCCTTCGCCATCAACAAGGACAACAAGGAATTGTTGAAACAAGTCAACGACGCCATGGCCAAACTGAAAGAATCGGGCGAATTCCAGAAAATCTACAAAAAATGGTTCAACACCGATATGCCTAACCTCCCGACCAGCTCGGAAGAAGTGCTGAAGTAATGGTTATCAGGTCGTAGGGGCTCGCACGTGGCGAGCCCGCTTGGGGGGGGGTACGATTTCCCGGCCAGCCTGCTGAGAGTATCATCCAAATTCCTAACGGGTCGCCCACGTGGCGACCCCTACAAATGCCAAAAAGCTCCCCTTCACAGGGGAGGCAGGTGGCTAACGGCTAACAGCTAAAAAGGTCTGTCGCATCGCGACAAGACCTTTTTTATTACTTGCTCAAATCAAGAGAGCGTACTTTTTCACGGAGCGGCAGGACCGACGGTGGGCTGACGGAGAGTTCGTCTACGCCCATACGCAGGAACGTTTCGGTCAGTGTCAGGTCTGCACCGAGTTCGCCGCAGATGCCGACCCAGATGCCGGCTTTGTGGCCATTTTCGATGGTCATCTGGATGAGTTTGAGGACAGCCGGATGATGGGGATCGAAGAAGGCATCGAGCTGGGTCTGCTGACGGTCGATGGCCAGGGTATACTGGGTCAAGTCGTTGGAACCGATGCTGAAGAAGTCGACTTCCTTAGCCAGTTCTTCACTCATGACGGCAGCAGCCGGTGTTTCGACCATGATGCCGATTTCCATATCTTTATCGTAGGCAATGCCTTTTTCATCCAATTCCTGACGGACTTCGTTAAGGATTTCTTTGCACCGCTGTACTTCCCAGACGGAAATGATCATCGGGAACATGATGGCGATCTTACCATAAGCCGAAGCGCGCAGGAGAGCGCGGAGCTGCGTCTTGAAGAGGTCGACGCAGGTCAGGCAGATGCGGATAGCACGCATGCCCATGGCCGGGTTTTCTTCCGGGTCGAGCTGGAAGTAGTCGACTTTCTTGTCGGCGCCGATATCCAGGGTACGGATGACGACGGTCTTGCCCTGCAGGGCTTCAGCCGCCTGTTTATAGGCTTCGAACTGCTGGTCTTCCGTCGGATAATCGCTGCTTTCGAGATACAGGAATTCGCTGCGGAAGAGGCCGATGCCTTCGGCATCGTTGGCCAGAACCTGCGGCAGATTGCCAGGGTTGCCGATATTGGCATAGAGGTTGATTTTCTTGCCATCTTTGGTACCCGTCGGGACGCCGCGTACCTGTTCCAGAGCGGCTACGCGAAGTTCTTCTTCCTTCTGTTTCTGCTTCATGGCCGCCATGGTTTCTTCATCCGGATTGATGTAGACCGTGCCCGTCGTACCATCGATGATGGCCGTCATGTTGTCGACGTCGTTGTGGAGCTGTGTGCCCGTGCTGACGACGGCAGCGATGCCCAGGGTGCGGGCCAGGATGGCCGTATGCGAGTTCGTGCTGCCTGCTGACGTAACAAAGCCGAGAATCTTATCCGTATCGAGCTGTAACGTTTCGCTGGGAGCCAGGTCATCGGCTGCGATGATGACGTGGTCATAATTGCTGAAGTCGATTCCCGGGCCGCCGCAAAGCTGCTGTTCTACACGGCGGGAGATGTCGAGGACGTCGGCTGCGCGGGCCTGCATATAAGCATCTTCCATGGAACGGAACATTTCAGCAAATTTCTGAGCCGTCTGGTCGACAGCGGCTTCAGCATTCATTTTTTCATCGCAGATCTTGGTTTCAATACCTTCGATATAGTCATCGTCATCAAGCATCATCTGATGGACTTCAAAGACAGCGGCTTGTTCTTCACCGACTTTGTCTACAGCCTTGACATACAAGTCCTTGAGCTGGCCGATAGCTTCTTCGCGGGCTTTCTGGAAACGCGCGATTTCGGCATCGACGTCTTCGATTGGCCGTACGGCCGTAGAAATCGTATTACGATGGAACAGTGCCAGCGGTCCGATGCTGATACCGGAGAAGACACTTTTACCTTTTAACGTCAGCATGTACTTTCCCCCTCAAAGAAATTAGAAGTTTTCTTTCAAGAAGGCTTCTACAGTACTAGCTGCCTGTTCTTCGTCTGCGCCTTCTACTTGTACTTTAATCGTTTCGCCCTGTTTTACGCCGAGAGCCATGACGGTGAAGATTTTCTTCAAATTGCCTTTGCGGGCGCCTTTGAATACGCTGATATTGGATTCAAATTTCTTTGCTTCTTTGACCAAAAGGCCTGCCGGACGAGCGTGGATACCCTGGGGATCAGTGACAACAAATTCAAATTCTTTCATGACAAATTCCTCCTTTTAGGAAATATAGAAGATGAGATAAAGCTACATAATATAGTGTATACGATTTATAGCGATAACGCAATCAGTCTTGCGGACGTTTTTTGCGGAAAATACCGAGCAGGATAGCTGCGACGATGACACCGGCCACTAAGGCGACGATGTACATAGGCCAGTTGGTGATGACACCGAAGACGAAGATACCACCGTGAGGAGCCGGAAGGGCGCAGTTGAAGAGCATCGACAAGGCACCGGCGACAGCGGCGCCGATAGCGCAGGGCGGGATAACGTGGACCGGATCCGATGCGGCGAAAGGAATGGCCCCTTCGGTGATGAAGGACAGGCCCATGATGAAGTTGGTAATCGTCGACTGTCGTTCTTTCGGTGTGAATTTACCTTTAAAGATGAGCATAGCCAGGGCGATAGCCAGAGGCGGAACCATGCCGCCGACCATGACCGAAGCCATGATGCCCGAGCTGACAGCCTGACCGCTGGCACTCATGAGCGAGGCCGTACCGAAGACGTAAGCGGCTTTGTTGATCGGGCCGCCGAAGTCGAT
>ERZ791623.1110-NODE-1110-length-12024-cov-6.489097_pt1 | contig 12024 bp, 14 predicted proteins | sample MGYA00510268_ERZ791623 | MGnify/ENA primary metagenome ERZ791623 (study PRJEB30046, sample SAMN00715216) | human gut metagenome | study: EMG produced TPA metagenomics assembly of the A metagenome-wide association study of gut microbiota in type 2...
CCGGAATCCCACCGGCTAGACTACACACCCTTAGCTGGGCGCACAACTGGAATTTATGCCCGGTACTTGTCTCGATTTATAGTCATATCAACCAAATGAAATACAAGTAAGATAATAAAAAAAACGGAAACTATTATTATTCCTGCGCCCAGCTTGATAAAATCAATTATACCGCCAAGACAAAAGAGCATTGCCCATGTCTTAATCCGTTTTCCAGTAACTCTGCATATTTTCTCTGTGTTTAATCCAGTATAATCTCCTGATAAAAACAGCACACTTCTTTCTGTATTCCTTGATTTGATAAAAAATCTTCCAACAAAAAAGAGAACAGTTGCCATCAGTAAATCAATAAATATAATTATTATTTTCATTTTCAACACCTCTAATTCTAAGTTCACAACTTCCGATTTCTCAGTTTCAAAAAATAAAAGTTGTTGTATTCTATACTGATACATCAATAGAATTACGAACTAGTCTATTACCATTTTTTACAAGTGTTGCTTCCGCTGATTCTCTTGTGACATTATCAAGAATACTTGTATCAAATTTTTGTCCCGGTTTCCAATTTGGATTAGCTGCTTTCACTGCTGCATACATAGCGGATCTATACTGTCCTTCATATTGTTCTAAAGTCCATGTACCACTTAAACGTTTATCTTTATTCACACTTAATTGATAATCTTTGAAAATATCTGAACGCTTAGTTGTGTCACCATTTGAAACACCGTTTTCTTGGATAAATTCTTGTTTTACATTATCAAACATCTTTTGGCGATATTCCTCAGATACACTCGTGAGTTTCTGCCACGATGTACCTTTGCCAGTAACATCCATTCCTGCCACTCCATTTGCATTCAGTAAATCCCCATCGGAATCAAATTGTTTCATCAAATTATTAACAATAGTATCCCTTCCGCCAAATATTTCATATATCATTTTTTCTTCTGGTGACATCATAGATTCATTTTGTATAACACCTGATATCCAACCCTTTTCTTCCATTGCTTTATACTGCTTACTTTGGGTATTTACCTTGCTACCTGTTACATTATTATATGAACTTATATTTAATGACATAATATTCACCTCCTTGCTAAGGATAAAATCTATTTACATATTATGTTCATAAACCTCCATATCCTTGACTAATAAGAATATGAATAATTTACCTTCAATGTTCCTGTCACTGTTGTTACGACACCTTGTGATGCAATAGATACTGTCCATTTTCCATCAGGATCTTCATTTCTGAATTCTGTAAAAGTATATGTTGTGCTTGTTGTACCACATGTTTTTGTAGCTACAGTTCCACTAGGTGATGTAACTTTTAGAATGTAACGAGAACTTCCTCTGCTTACACGACAATTAACCGTAACAGATGTAATATTTCTTGTATTTCCTAAACAAGTACCTGACGATAATAAAGAAGAAGCCTCCAAACCGTTCAACGAATTTAACTTTGTAGTTGTTTTTGAAAAGTATGTTGTTCCAGTTGTTGCCGCAACAGATATTCCCTCGTCTGAAATATTTGATACTTCAGCCGCAGATACAGGCACAACAAACATAGTGCATAATAATACTAATACCATCATAAAAGAAATTTTACGTTTCATTTAAATACCTCCTTGTAATAACAAAATCAATTATGTAACTGGTTATTTCAGTTTAAATCATCAACCTCCTCTCTTTATTTTTTATCTTCTGCAGAAACAATCTTTATCATATTTATCGACATCTGCCAGTGAAATCTTAAGTAGGACAAACTACATTAGTTTTGGTAATCTTCCTATTTAGTAAAATATCTTTTCTTGTTTTTCTGACTTTTTCAAAAAATAATTTAATTTTAAACACCAACATATTTCAGATTTACAAAATTTTTTCATTCCGCATAGGCACATTATACCACAGTTCCTGTGCCTATGCGACGCCTTTACTGATTCTTCCGATATGAACTCATCTTCTCCACCGTCACTTCCGGATAGAAATAAGTAAGAATCGTTGCTTTCGGAACCCCTGCCGCAAGTGCCATCTTTAGCTCCTCTTTCTGCTCAGGTGTATATGACCAGTGCATCATTCGGTTTGTGATTGTATCCTCCCACTTAGGCTTTTCCCTCTCAGGATTTCTTACAGGCTTACCACCAGCATTTCCACTAGAAGTACTGGCATTTGCTGTACTATCTGCTTTCTGCGATTCATCGACATACTCAAGCTCATTTGCCTGTTCCCTGTCAATCTTTGCTTTCTGCTCTGCTTCATCCTGCATGGAGAATCTTCTGCTTAATTCCGCATCACCAAGCATCATAAACTGCTCATAGGTAAGAGAATCAATATACACATTCTCGCCCTTATCCTTCAGTTTTTCATAATACTTAACTGCCTTGTCTGAAAGAATCTCAAATGGCGGACCGATAAGATTATCTGCTCCTCTTATCTGATGAACATAAGGCTCTCCCTTGCCATCTGCTGTCTGGTTAAACATCGGATGATTGAATGGTATAAACTTATTATCCATGATAGGATCAAAACCACGGATAAAAATAATACACTTCTTATTATCCAGCTTTCTGACCTCATCGGGTGTAAACAGTTCCCTTCCTAACACATCATAATTCCTTGAAGAGCTTCCCTGTCTGCCCTTTGTCTCTCCGCTTGACTTCTTATCGATCGTACCTTTTCCAAGCAGCTCCGACACGTATTTGTGTGTACTCTGCTCATTTCCACCAAGATAGATGAAAGTATCGCAGTTGCCGGGAATTGTCTCCCAAGTATCTTTGAATAGTGCCTTTAGCTGGGCAAAGTTCTGAATAATGATAATACTTGAAATCTCACGGCTTCGCATTGTCGATAACAGTGAGCAGAAGTCATCTGGCAATGCGACATTCGCAAATTCATCTAACATAAATGTCACATGGATTGGCAGTCTTCCTCCACAGTTAAAGTCCGCCTGATAGTACAATTCCTGAAATATCTGTGTGTAGAGCATACCGATAATGAAGTTATAGGATTTATCGCTATCGGGAATTACACAAAAGAGTGCTGTCTTTGTCTCACCATCTCCGTTTACTCCAATTCCGATATCTGACAGGTTAAGCTCATCTTTTGAGAGCAATCGTAAAACCTGCTTATTCTCAAGAAATGCAAGTCTTGAGTTGGCACTGATTATGATGGAACGGACTGTGTCTCCTGCACCTCTCATACATTTGTTGTACTGCTTTACCGCCGGATGATTGGCGCCAAGTGGAGAGCTTTCCTCTAAAAACTTCATACGCACATCCAGCTTTGATGCCTTTCCCTGCTCTGTAACCTCTGCCTCTCCAAGAAGCTTCAGTACTGTCTCAAAGTTTCTCTTTGCCGGCTGTACCTCCAGCCACACATAATAAAAGATAGCCTGTAAGAACAATCCTTCCGCTTTTTCCCAGAACGGATCACTTGGTGTTGCTCCCTTTGGTGTCGTATTACTGATAAGGTTTGTAATCAGCTTGACCACATCTGTTTCCTCTCTGATATAGGAAAACGGATTGTAACAGTCTGATTTATCCATCTCTAACAGATTTATAACTTTCACATTGTATCCGTTATTCTTTAGCATCTGACCGCAGCTTCTAAGGATTTCTCCCTTGGGATCGGTACAGATAAAGGAACAGTTATGCGGCATCTGCATAAGATTCGGCTTTACTTCATAAAATGTTTTTCCTGCTCCGGAGCCTCCACAGATAAGGATATTTCCATTGAGCTTGAGCCTTCTGAAATCCAGCGACATCTTCACATTCTGGCTGAGTATCCGGTTGAAATTTTCATCCTTATCTGCAAGTATCTTGTTGACCTGCTTCGGATTTTCAAATCTTGCCGTACCAAATTCCTTACCGGGCATATAGTTTCTCTGACTGGTGTAATACATGACAATAGCCATCGCATAGATACCTAATGCAATGGCTACTGCTTTTACTGTATTTGAATTGTAATAGTTGGCAAAGGGAACAGCACATACTTCATTGAATCTGTCCATAAATTCATTAAAGGCTATTCCCTCTACCCACGCACCATTTATCAGATAACCAAGATACCCTGCTAACACTGCACCCACAAGAATGAATATCAGTGACGGCTTTTTCTTTGTTGTCTGCATAGGCTGCTACCTCGCTTTCTTTGTGGTAACAGTTTTCTTCTGTGTGGTCTTTTTCTGCTGCTTCTGCACTTTCTCGTAACGCTCCCTGACAGATGACTCCACCTTGTCGTAGTGGGTATAAAGCTCGGTTCCTTTCTGAGTTGTCACCACACGATTCTGCTCATCGTAAAGCTTATAATCCTTGGTGGAATCAAGGAAGGTAAGCATTGTCTTTCCACCATGAATCTCCATGATGTTTTCCTTACGGAGCCATACATATCTTGCCTCTTCTCCCCATGTGCCGGGAACTCTGGTCTTAACAGCATGGTCATTCTCTTCGATAATCAGCTTCTTGCTGATAGTCACATCTGACAGGTTCGCATTCTTTGATGCTGCAACTGCCCTCATTCTCTCAGCAAGGTCCTGATAACCTCTGACACGATTGATAAATGCATCCTTGTCCATCATTACTGTATGGGTGCCATCCTCATTTTTCTTTCCAAGCACACCGATTGTCTCAAGCTGTCTGATAACACTTTCAGCCTGCTCACCATTGATACTGAAATTCTCCTTGACCTGATCCACACTGATAGCTTTCTTTTCCATTGCAAACATTCCGACCTTTTCGATCAGTCCGTCAATAGCGGTATTAACCCTATCCCCTTCTATCGTGTGGCTTTTCTCGTTTCCCTGCTGTTTCTTCAAAAAATCCATCAGCTTGCCAAGGGATTTTTCATCTCCATTCTTCAGATAATCGTCAAATGTGGCAATCTTACCAAACTTGAGCTTCTGTATCATCATATTCACACGGGGAACTGCCTCTGTATGAAAGATTACCTCACTCAGTCCATCTTTCCTGTTACAGTCTGGAAGTACCGAATACAGGATTCCATACTTCTTTGCCATCTTTTCAACCTTTTTCATATCTTCGGTATTAAACTGCAACACCTGTAAATCACCGCCCTTTATGAGCAGCTTTCTCATGGATGTCTTGCCAAGTGACTTTTCATAATCAAGCATCCCTTTTAAGAAATCTATTGCCTTCTGCATGGCAGCTATTCCGCCACTTCCTAACTTCATGGCAATCTCAATGCCATCATAAGCAACACGGATGATCTGCACCGCTTCCTGAATCTCTTCTGCCATTATCGCACCTCCACTTTCTCTCTGACTGTTGTTTTAAGCGTTTCTGTCTCTGTAGTACGGATTTCCTCGGCTGATACATCAATACCATAAGCAGTCAAAATATCTGCCAGATGATTGATTGCTTTTTCCTCCTCGATACGGTACATTTCAAGTGCCACAAGCAGGTTTTCCACCTGTTCCACCCATGCAGGCTTCATATCATATTTAGCCCTGTATGTGACCATAATCTCGTCCGACTCAGCCTTATCCGCCGAATGTGCCAATGCTTCAATAAGAGAAATCGTATCTTCCTTGCTGCCGCTTCTGAATGTGAACTGGACAACAAAGTTTTTCTCTTCCTCTGTAAACTGATGCTCCACACCATTCATCTCTGTTACTGCTTCATTTACTACTGCTAAATTCATAAGTACCTCCTAATCTGCCATACTGTTTTCAAGTACCGCTATCTCAATAATCTCTTTCATCTTTTCTGCTGAAATATTATTGGTAATAAGCTCTATAAGCTGTGTCTCCGTAAGTCCCTTTTCTATTGCACTCTTAATCTGGACAAGCTGTGCCGGAACAAGATCGCCCGATGCTACAAGCTTTACAATGTCTGCTCTCGACTTTTTCTTAAAAGAAAGTCTTGCAAAAAGGCTTGCCACTCCGCTGTTGCTGCTCTTTCTCACACTTCTCTCAATCGGAAGTCTCTGCACCACATTTCCGGTACCATCAACTACCGGAATCTGATAATAGACCGGAATCCCGTTTGCCACAGCCTGCATATTCTGCGGAACTGCAACTGTATCAACCATCTTTTTTTCTGCCTGTGGTACGGACTGGCTTTCCTGCTGCTCTGCCTTACTTTCTGCCTCTTTCTTATTCTCTGTGGCAACACTTATGATCTTATCTTCCAATGACTCTATTCTGTCTCCCATACGCTTCATCTCCTTATCCTTTTTCTCAATATCATCCCTGAGTCTTGCAATCGTACTGCTTGCCTTATTCAGTTCATTCTGCTGACTGTTGATAAGAGCGTCCTTATCCTGGTTCTCCTTGACCAGACGCTCCCTGACTCCCTCATCATCTTTGGAAGTCTCTATTTCAGAAAGCTTCTTATTCAGGGCATCATACCTTTCATTCTGATGATTGATCTTTGCAACCACTTCATCCATCTGAGCTACAAGACTTTTCACATACTCTAAATCCTGTGGCATCTGCTCTTTGGCTTTATTAAGCTTTTCTAATACCACATCAAACATCCTGCGCATGTTTACTGCTGTATCATCTTTTTGGACTACCTCTCTGATTGCATCAATCGGCACACCTTTTTCATAGTAATCCAATGCTGTCTGCATCTTAGGTGCTGCCATCCTGCTATCTTTCAGCAGCGTTAACAACTCTTCTGATACACCCTTATGCAGACATTTTGATAACACCTTCATCTGCTCAATGTCATAACTTTTGTTAAGATACAGACCGATTTCATCATCAGTCAGTCCATATTCATAATCGCTTTTGACAAGAGCAATAACCTCACTGTCCATATGCTTATTACGAAGAATCTGTATCTTTCTCTCAATCGCCATTTCACTTAATGGCTCTCTTTTTTCTTCCATATATGCCTCCTAACCACTAAAAAAACAGCCTAACGTACCGGCTGTTCTTTTCTGTCTCTTATTGTTTCTTTGTCATACTGCTTCTCTTCTGCCGAAGCTGATACCGTAAGTTCCTTCCATATTGATCTTCCAAGATTAAGTTCCTTTGATACCGCCCGTTCTGCCTTACAGTCCTGTGCATACTTGCTCTCATATTTTTTTCTAAGACTCTCGACCTCTTCCACACTGTATCCCTGTGCCAGAAGCTCAGTGTTAAGCCTTTCCCATGCATTGTGCTCATCTTCAAAGAAGGTATCCCCACTCTGATAACACGATTCCGCATCATCAAGCCCCCGGATCTGTTCAGCCTTGTCAAAAATATCTTTGAATCTTTCCTTAGCCTTATAGGTCTTACTCTTTTCCTTTGATGCTTCTTTTTTCTTATCCGTCAGATTATCAAGTACCGATACAAGTTCTTCCGCACTCTCAATCTTATGCCTTACCAGAAATAGATACTGCTCCTGCAGCTTATGCATCTTTCGGATATCATCCTTATACTTCCATACCTGACTGTATGGCTTCTTTTTCAGCTTTCCAATCCGGTAAAGCTTTGCATAATATCTTTTCTGCAAGCCTGACATCTTCGCCCTGCGGTATCTTTTGACATAGCACTTTACTATCGCTGCCTGTTTTTCCTCATTCTGTGACTGGTAAAAAGATAAATCTTCCTTAGCAATACGCTCCACAATAGCTTCCTGTGAATAATTCTCGCCAAGAGTCTTACATCTTCTGAATCTTGTCATCCCCTGTGGTCTGACTGCCAGATACTTTCCCTGCTTGACCTCATATCCTTTTTCCGACAGCAGTTCCAGAAATCCTCTGAAATCATTTGCCTGTAAAATGCAGGCATCAAGATCTCTTTTTATCATATCTGCCCACACAAAGCTGCCTTCACGATATTCGCTCCAATCCTTATAATTCTCGTGCTGTTTCTCTTTGCTGCCATCCTCCACATCTATAATGGAAAGACCATACTCCTGACACAGCTTATTGGTAATCGGCTGGATATACTTTGCCCAGTCACCTTTCTCGTAGCGATACTTTTTCCCATCCACAAAGCTTACACTGTTAAATACAATGTGTGAATGAACATGGTCTGTATTATCATGAACCACAAATACCGCTTCATAGGCATCGCCAAGATATTCTGCTACAAACTTCTGTGTTATCTCAAAAGCCCTGTCCGGTTCCACCTCATCCTCTTTGAAGGAAAGAATGATGTGATACCCCTGTCGCTTGTCTGTTTTTCCAAACTGCTTCTTTGTATCCATCATCTGTTCAAAAGCCATATCTGCCTGACAGTTAACAGCTCCCACAAGTCTTCCTCTCTGAGTTTTCTCAGGATTCATCACATAATCCAGTGCCCGTTTCAAATGCCTTGCATGAAAAGAATTCCCGCTGTCCTTCATGTGAAGTATCTTACTGATTGCCAATCTTTACCACCGCCTCGCTGACAGACTGATTCAGCTTTTTCATATATGCCACAAGCTGTTCCTTATCTTTCTTGGAATACAGCTGTGCATTGCTGTTAAATACAATCTGATTGATGTTAATGCCGATTCGGTTTATCTCATTGATAAGCTCTTTAAGAAGTTTCCTTACTTCCGGATAATCATTTGGTTTCTGACTGATTAGAAGCCTGATATATTCGGCTTCATTCATTCCATTTGCCTTTGCCTTATCAGAAAGTACCTTCGCTTCCTGTGGCATAAGTCTTAGTGTTTTCCTTATACAATGAACTTTATCCGCCATAGAATCACCTTCCTCTCTTACCCGTACTGTATTCTCTTACTCCTTCTGCTACTGTTACAGCAACTTTTTCCAGTTCTTTATTACCCAGCTGGGCAATAACCCTGTCTGCAAGCTCTGTGGCAACTTCTATAAGTTCCTTACCATAACAGGTTTTATCAAACAATCTGTCCAGTCTCTTTTCATCTGCTTTCAGACTTTCATACTTGCTCTGATACTCGTTATAGTCGTTAAAATCCTTTGGATCACTCCTGTGTGCTTCCGCATCAAGTATCAGTTCATAGTTCCATTCACAGACAATATCTATAACATCATCTATCGGGTATGGTTCAATTTCACCATTCTCCTCAGCTACATCCTGCCTGTACATCTTCCCATCTGAATCTATGCCAATGGCATAATCATGTCCTTCCATATAGTTAAGCAGAATTGCAGCATCTTCTATCGAAGGGTTTAGTAAGATATCAAATGTGTCTGCCCAGGCAATAAGTTCCTCTGGTTCTGCGATTATTGTAAGTTCTTTATCCATTGCTTTCCTGCACCTCCCTTATCCGTGTTTTGTATATCTCTTCCACCCACACGCCTGTCTGAATCTCTTAGGTTTACGGCTAGATACGCATTAGAGACATCTCTGTCCTAATGCCATCTAGTTAGGGAGAAAATCTCCCTAAAACCCTCTGTTTATGAAAGTGGGGGCGCTTTTTGCCCCCACTTTGCTACTTTGGGGGCGCTTTCTGCCCCCATTTTGTTATTTTGGGGGCGCTTTCTGCCCCCACTTTTATTTTTACTTCAGTCCGGATTTTGTCGTGTCCAAATTGTGGGGGCACTTTTTGCCCCCACTTTGACATTTTGGGGGCGCTTTCTGCCCCCACTTTGCTGTTTTGGGGGCGCTTTCTGCCCCCACACATCAAAATCCGGTTTCTCATGCCCTGACTGGTTCATCTGCTCGCTTATTCATCCTGTTCAGATTAAGCTTTGCCGCTACAAGCCACTCGTTGTAATCCTTATATCCGGCTGGAGGCGGGCAGTCTTCTACCTCATATCCAAGCTCATAATACTTTCTCATAAGTTCAGCTGCCGCCTTCCGTCCCGGCTCATCTCCATCAAGGCAGAACCGGATGGAAGTAATCTGCGGATGTTCCCGAAGAAATGTCTCAAGCGGGGCATCTGCAAGCATTCCAAGTGCCAGCTTATTTGATTCATAATCCGTGAAGATATCAACATAACTCATAAGGTCGATTGCTGCCTCAAATACTACAAGCTCTGTACTGTTAACATTTACTACATTAAATCCATAGTTTTTATCATTGCCTGTGACATCACACTTGAATGGCTTGCCCTGCTTATCAAACACGCCCCTCATACTTGCAAATCTTGTCACTCCATTTTTATCATTTCCCTTGAAAACAACATTGTGGTAATGCCTGCTCTCATAAATCAGTCCGTCTTTTAAAAAAAGATCTATGACTGCTCTGCTGATTCCTCTCTCCTGATTCAGATATGAAATAAGATAGGAATTATCTCCTGCCGGTTCCGGTAGGACAAACGGCTTTCTCTCCTCTGCCTGCTTCTGTGATACCTGATGAACAAGTGGTTGCTTTACAGGATTCTCGATTCTTCTGTATCCTGCAAAGTCCAGAAGCCAGAACACAGCCTCTTTTACACTCATTCCACAAAATACCCGTAAGAAATCTATCTGTGAGCCGCCATTGTTGCCTTTGTCAAACTGCCTTGACCATCTGTACCAATGGCTTCTGTTATAGATACGGATGGAATCCATCTCCTTTAAAGTGTGGTATTTGCCAATCCTCTTTACTGTATACCCAAGGCTTTCTGCAACTGCACACAGGTCAACACTCTTTGCTATGACAAGCTCTTCATCCGTAAATCTTCCATCCATGCTTTCACCTTGCCTTTCCCTGCTCTGCTACAAGCGGTGACTTGATATCAAGTGTCCGGTAATCTGTGCTCAAGGTAATCTTAGGATTATCAATCATGCCTTTTTCCCTGAAACTGAAAAATTCACGATTGTCTCCACCGACTATGATATGATCAATGAGCGGTATTCCCATCAGTTCACACAGCTTGTTCATGCGGTCTGTCATCATCGTGTCTGCCTTGCTTGGGAATACATTTCCGGATGGATGACAATGGATTAACATCATGCTTGCAGCATTGCTTAAGATACTTGATTTAAACAGCTCTCTCGGATGTGCCATTGCCTCATTTAAAAAACCAACACTTGCAAAATGCACATTGATAGGTTTTAAATCTGACCTTAGATTGACCACACACACTACTTCCCTGTCAAACTGGCACATACAGTCTCCCATGACAGCAGCTATATCCGCCGGATTGTTAAAGGTGTGCTCCGAATAAATCGGAGCATCCTTTACAAGTCTTACCGAAACCACATCAAGCTTGAAGTCATTCTTCTTTGGCATCAGACACCGCCTCCTCTCCAAACTCGACACGGATAACAAAGTCACCTTTCTGGCTGTTTATGAGAGCAATGAGTTCTTCCATTGTAAGTTCCTGCTCCATAGCTGCCTCCTATCTGGACTTTTCCTTCGCGTCATATACAAGGGGAGGTTCTGCAACGATACCATCAAGTCTCTTGTTTGGTGTATCAGTTGCAAGGGTGAGTTTTCTTAAATCCTTATCATAGTGATATACCTGATTGGAAAGTCTCTCATCCAAAGACACCTCCTGCATATTTACCTCGACTACCATCTGTGCAAGCATCTCAGGGCTTCCCATATCTGAAGATACTGCAATAACCTCATGCACGCTCGAAGGGAGAATATAAAGGTCACTCTCTAAACTCTCTGCCAGCTCATGAAGCTCATTCTCATAAAGCATGGATGCTGCGCCATTGATACCCTTTTCATTGGAAATCACCCACATCGTCTGCTCCGGTGGAATCTCAGCTATCATCATCTCTGCGATCTCCTGTGGCATCCCATCCCTTGCGAACATTTCTTTCATAATGTCATTCATGCTTCGTACTACAGGTGGGAAGAGTCTTCTTGTGTTTTCCGCTGCACACTTAAAGAGCTGTTCCTCGCTCATTCCAAGTCTTTTCGCAAATTCATTTGTAATTTTTGAACTCTGCACCGCATCCTTATCTGCACTGATTATTACCTTATACACAATAGAAAGATCCTGGAACTCTCTGTGCGGCACCTGTTCCAAAAATGTTTTATTCTGCTCTGTATTGATGAGCTGGAATACAATCTTCTCGTTAGCATCCCTCATAATGCTGTCCACATCAACAACCGGAGTCTGCTCATATGCCCTTTCCATGAAGTCACATGCAGCCATAAGTGTTTCCTCAAGATCACCACAGTCCTGATACTTCTTATACATGTCATTGATATAAATCGT
>ERZ791623.1115-NODE-1115-length-12009-cov-3.860967_pt1 | contig 12009 bp, 20 predicted proteins | sample MGYA00510268_ERZ791623 | MGnify/ENA primary metagenome ERZ791623 (study PRJEB30046, sample SAMN00715216) | human gut metagenome | study: EMG produced TPA metagenomics assembly of the A metagenome-wide association study of gut microbiota in type 2...
TGTTTGATTATATTAACGCTGATAGTCTACAACAGTATCTAGCATCTAAGCGAATCTATATTGGCATTGGCGGCTCTGCCTGTTCAAGTCTGCATGATTTTAGAGTTCTTAATGCCTGTGGATTATCTAATGATGAAGCAAGTCGTGTTGTTAGGGTGTCGTTTGGAGAAAATACAACATATACTGATATTGATGAATTTGTAACTTGGATTAAAGAGTATATTAAAAATTATACTTGACAAACATTAGTGTTTGTGGTATAATTAAATAAAGAGGTTGATAGTGGGTTGCAAACTACTATTATTTGAGGACGATGCTTATCTCATCGTCCTACTCTTAATATAGTTCTTAGATAAGGAGAATAGATATGATTGATTTAACAGGAAAAAGATTCGGTAAATTGATAGTAATGCATGAGAATCAATTACGAGCAAATAACGGAGAATATGTATGGCATTGTAAATGTGATTGTGGAAACGAATGCGATGTAAGAAGTTCAAATCTTAGAAGTGGGAACACATCGTCTTGCGGATGTTTTCAAAAAAATAGAGTATCACAAGTTAATAGTACACATAAACAAAGCCATAATAGAATTTATTATGAATGGAACAATATAAAGGATAGATGTTACAATTCTAATAATTCTCGATACAAAGATTATGGAGGTAGAGGAATCTCCGTATGCGAAGAATGGGTAAAAAGTTTTGTAAGTTTTTATAATTGGGCTGTAAATAATGGATATTCCGATGATTTGACGATAGATAGAATAGACGTAAATGGAGATTATTGTCCAGAAAATTGTAGATGGGTTACAGTAGAAGCACAATGCAACAATAGAAGAAATAACAGATTTGTAACATATAATTGTAAAACACAAACTGTCTCTCAATGGAGTAAAGAAATTGGTATAAATGAAAAATTGTTGCTTTGGAGATTAAATAATTGGGAAAATCTTGATATGGTATTCAATAAGCCTGTTAATAAAAATATAAGGAGAAATTTGTAAGATGAGCAAAGCAGAAAGAAATCGTCGCAAACGGACTGAACGACCGCTAAAATATGCGCCTATTAAATGCCCAAATTGCGGATTAATGGTGGATGAAAAATATGTAATCGACCTAGATTCTACTTGTCCTATTTGTGGCAGAGAGCTATTTACAGAATTAAAGAAAATGATTAAAAAATAATTAAAATAGGGTATTGACAACCTCCTGATTCTATGGTATACTTGATTTATCAAAGAACAGGAGGTTGTTTTAATGCAAGACGTATTATCCTATGAAGCATGGCTTGATGCTGTATACCATATCTGTAATAGTTTGCTGAAAGCAAATGTAAGTGTAACAGGAAATAACGAATTTAAGGTGACATCTACAAAATATCGTTGGATTACATTTGTTGATTGTACCGGATTTGAAGCAATGTACAATGAGGGCTGGGAACCAGCATTTGGAGCAACTAGGCTGATGGAAATTATTATTGATAGATGGGAACAACTGCTAGTTGAGGAACAGGATTGATGCAAACAGTAAAATTAACCCCAATGCGCATGATATTCAATAATCCTGAATCCAATTTCTCAATTATATCATGTCGCACTAAGGACGAATCAATAGAACGCCATCCACAATATGGCACAATCAGTCTAAAAGGAACTGGTATTGCTGACCTAAAAATGGGACAATCTATTGATTGTATTATAGAACCATGCATTGACGATAAATACAAATACAGCTATAAATTCATTGGCTTTGCTGGATTTGTGGCTAAAGACGGCAAATTCAACTTGACTGAAAAAGCCGAATTGCAGACACTACGTAGCTTGATGACCAATGGGCAAGCCGAGTCATGTCATGCCGCATATCCTCATTTTGTCAGTATGGTGCTGAATGGTGAAGCCGACAAGCTGGACTACAAAAAAATTCGTGGTGTAGGCAAGGTGCTGTTGCCCAGATATATTGATAAAATCAAGACAATCAATAAGCGTGTTGAATTCATGGGAGAAACATATGCTTGGGGCATTGAGCATGATGAGGATATAAACAAAATCGCTGCAACATATAAGAACGTATATGAATTCAGCAAGGATATAAATACTAATCCATATGCTATTATGATTAACTTGCTTGAGTGGTCTTTTGATAGGGCTGATAGGGCGATAACCAAGAAAACGGCAAAATGGATAGATAGTTATGAACGATGTGAGGCGGCTACTATATATGCTCTAAAGCATAATGAGCTGGACGGCAATACAAGGATGCAAGCCAAGATGCTGTTTGATATGGTCAAGCGCAAAGCCCCTCAATGTGTTCATCATCTCCTCGATGTTGTGACGAAATCGGCGCAAGTACATTATGACACGCCTAGCCAAAACACTGCTCTACAAGCAACATATAGTGCTGAAGAACATATTGCTGATGTCATCAAGAAAAAAATAGCCAATCCACATTATTATCCTATGGATTGGCAGAAGTTTACAAGTGTAGACGGATTAGAGCTGACAGATGAACAGGCGCAGATTCTTGAGATGGCTTGCAAGCAGGATGTGATGATGCTGACTGGTAGTGCTGGCGTTGGCAAATCAGCTACCACTAAGGCAATTATTGAGATGCTAGAAGCCAATAATTATACTTATACCTTGTTATCCCCAACAGGTATCGCTAGTAAACGCTTAAGAGAAGCAACAGGTCGTGAAGCAAGCACGATTCATATGTTCTTGGCTTGTGGCGATAATCTGGGCGATTATGTGCTAATTGATGAAATGGGTATGGTTAGCGTCCATCTACTATCAATGCTATTTGATAAAGTAACAGACCGTACTAAAATCATCTTCATAGCTGACCCATCTCAGCTTGCATCTATTGCCTGTGGCAACATTGTTGAGGATATGCTTAATAGTGGCGTAGTGCCTGTATGCAACTTGACTAAGGTATTCAGATACAACACGTCTGGCATTATTACAATAGCTACTGATGTACGAAATGGAGTAAATGAGCATCTAACCGATACTTTTACGGATTATAAGTTTATTGAAACTGATACATTAGTAATCAAGCAAATTGAGCAAGAGTATGCGCGGCTCTTAGCAGATGGATATAATAAGGATGATGTACTGATTCTATCCCCATTCAATAAGGGTGAAGTTGGCTCATTGGCTATCAATGCGGCGATTCAAGCCAAATTCAATCCAAATGAACTAAGCACAGTTGGACATACTGTCAACAATGTGCCTATCCATTTCAAAGTTGGCGATAAGGTAATCAATAAAAAGAATGAATATGCTATGCCACTTGTTGATGATAGCGATACGGCTTTTGTAGCTAATGGCGATATTGGTACAGTGATGGAAATTGTGCCAGATGAAAAAGAGCCGTATATGATTGTGCGCTATGATTGCGGCGATTGTATAGTAGATAAGGCGCATATTAAAAATACACTGTTAGCATATGCAATTTCTATTCATAGCTGCCAAGGTAGCCAAGCAAAGGCTGTGATTGTAGTAATTGATAGAAGCCATGTAAGGATGCTAAGTCGCAATTTGTGCTATACAGCGGTATCACGAGCACAAGAGCGGCTAATATTGATTGGAGATGAGGCGGCTATTCAAGATGGATTAAAGGTACAAGAGGAGAAAATCCGCGACACATGGTTGAGAGAGGAGTTGATTAAATGAATATGAATACATCTACAATTCGTTCTGAATGTACGATGAATGAAATTAAAGGCAATGGTTGTGATAGCATTGTTTATACTTTGCCATATTCAAATAAAGTCGCTAATTGTAGACATGAGCCACTGATGTATAGTAAAATGTTTGATAGTGCTTATGGTGAACGAACGCTATACTTTTGCCTTTGTGATAAATGTAAAATTGGAACAATGGGTTATCACAATCCTATTGATGCTGTTAGAGCGTGGGATAATGATGACGTATATTCTGATTGTGTTACAAAAGACGAATACGGAATTAAACTCGTATGGGGTTAAAAAAGGAGATGTTGATTAGATGAACCCATTTACTTATTCTGCTGACAAAATTAACAAGATGATTGACGATCATGGCTACAAACCTGTTACTATGACAGGTGTGCGCGATAATCTGCTTGATCTAAAGCCAATCATTGAAAAGCTCTATGATGACAAAATTTTCTATCTTGACTACTGGCAGAGTGAATGTGCATGGCATGGTTGGGATTGGTCAAAAGATGATGGGACGATGGCTAATATGGCTAAGATTACCACTGGTATTACCAATAAATTCTTAGAAATTTATGCTATGATTCTAGGTGGGCTTGGTGAAAGATGTGAAAAGGAGGACAATGATTAAATGAATTATGAATTTCATGTAGGAGATTATGTAAAGACAAGGGCTGGATTTATCGGATATATTGATGGTATCAATGATTTGGAAGATGATAATATCGCAGTTCGCGTATGCTATAGCGATGGAGATAGTGGATATTTTAGAGTTGATGACTTAAATATCACAAATAATTTTCTCCGTATCGGCGCATACGATTTCACTAAGAAAGAAAAGAAGGAAATTGAGCCACTTAATTACAACGCTTCTGTCGATGCTACAATAAAACAACTTAGCGCACTAAAGAATAAAATCAATGAGCTTGTTGATGCTGTGAATAAATTGATGGATAAGGAGAATGAAGCATGAATCACCATAAACTAAATGAATGTACTTTCAAATTGTCTGTTCCAGTAGGTGAGATGCGTGGTGAGCCAACCAGAGTATGTGCAGTATGTAGAGCAAATGAGCTTGGATATACAGGCTCATATTATAGTAGAGCTGAATTTTGGCTTTGTCCAGAATGTCTAAAGAAATTAAAGAAATTACTTGATAAGGAGGATGAGGAATGACCAAAACAACTTGTGATATTTGCGGTAATCTGATTACAGACAATAGAGAAAATTGGTTGGTGTCGATTCAATCTCATGTTGGGGAGAGGGCGTTAAAATATTATCAAGAAAACTACGAAACAACTGTTGGAGACGTTTGCTCAGATTGTGCCAATTCTATTTATCACTATATCGAAGGCTTAAAAAAGACTCTTGACAAATCAACTGAATCGTGATAGTATATATGACAAGGAGGTAATGTAATTGACAAAACAGCAACTAATCAACTATTTGTCAAAAATGAGAACAATAGCAGAAGATACGTCAGATGTTCGTATCATCGTTGGAAATCTATTCTATGATGTTGACCACATTGACACAGTAATTGACATGAATACCAATAAGCCAAATATTGTTATTCATGTTAAGGAGAATTAAAAGGAGGACGATTTATTGTTTGTTGAAGAATGGCTAGGCAAAGAAAATCAGCTTGGTATTGACATCTGGAAAAAGAAATATCAACGTAATGGGGAATCTTTTGAAGATTGGCTTGAGCGTGTAAGTGGTGGCGACGCAGATGTAGCAGAGCTTATTGCCGATAAGAAATTCTTATTTGGTGGGCGCATCTTGAGCAATCGCGGCATTGATGATGAAAAGGTAACATATAGTAATTGTTATGTTATTACGCCACCTGAAGATAATATTGAGTCAATTTATGATACTGCTAAGAAGCTGGCTAGAACGTACTCATATGGAGGAGGCTGTGGAATTGACATTAGCAAGCTTGCTCCATGTGGTGCAAAGGTAAATAATCAAGCCAAATCCACATCTGGTGCAGTCAGCTTTATGGACACATTCAGTCAAGTCACAGAACAGATTGGTCAGAATGGTAGACGTGGCGCATTGATGATTAGCATTGATTGTACCCATCCAGACCTAGAAAAATTCATTACGGTCAAATCCGACTTGAACAAGGTAACATCTGCTAATATCTCAGTTCGTGTAACAGACCGATTTATGGTTGCAGTCAAAAATGATGAGGATTGGGAACTGTATTATAAGCGCGACGAAACAGGTGAAGAAATCAAGAAAACAGTAAAGGCGCGAGACATTTTTAACTTGTTATGCCGTAATAATTGGGACTATGCCGAGCCGGGCATTCTATATTGGGATAGAATTTCTAATTGGAATCTGATCAGCAATGATGAGACATTTGAATACGCCGGTGTAAATCCATGCGCAGAAGAGCCACTACCGGCAGGAGGCTCATGCTTACTTGGTGCAATCAATCTAGCTGCATTTGCCGATAACGGCAAGTTTGATTGGGATGATTTTAATAGAACTGTAAATATTGCCGTTAGAGCATTGAATGATGTGCTTGATGAGGGGCTTGAGCGCCATCCACTTGCTGAACAGCGCAAGACGGTTAGAGATTGGCGGCAGATTGGGCTTGGTATCATGGGTTTAGCTGATATGCTCATTAAGCTAGGTATTGAATACGGCTCTCCTGATTCTATTACTCTATGCGATGCTATTGGTTATTCTATGGCTCGTAATGCTATTGTAGCGAGTGCTAAAGTAGCTAAAGATATAGGCTGTTACTATAATTGGGACATTGATAAAGTAACCACATCACCATTCTTTACTGAACATATTAAAGCTGATGATAATGAAGCCAAGCTATTGATTCATATGAATGGACTACGCAATAGCCAACTATTAACAATCGCGCCAACTGGCTCTATTAGCACAATGATTGGCGTATCTGGTGGCATTGAACCAATATTTGCTAACTACTATGAGCGCACTACAAAATCCCTGCATGGGCATGATGAGGTATATAAGGTATATACACCAATCGTTAAGGAATATATGGACGATAATGGTATTAAAGACGAACTTGGGCTACCATCCTATTTTGTTACATCTGCTACCATTCCTATCAAGCGGCGCATTGATATGCAGTCAGTATGGCAGAAACATATTGATGCAAGCATTAGCTCTACTGTTAATCTGCCAAACGAAGCGACAGTAGACGATGTAAAAGACCTATATATGTATGCTTGGGAGAAACATCTAAAGGGCATTACAGTATATCGTGCTGGATGCAAAAGAGCTGGTATTCTAAATGCAGAACCAAAGAAAGATGATGAAGCTAAGCCAGAAAATACATCTACTATCCTTCCTCGTGGCTCAATCATCGAACCAAGTAATGACCTGATTGGCAAAAAGCGTAAAATCCAGACAGGATGCGGTTCACTTCACGTTCTAGCATTCTTTGACCCAATTGACGGCAATTTACAAGAGGTATATTTCAATAAAGGCTCGACAGGTGGATGTGCTAATTTCATGACAGGTCTAAGCCGAATGGTCAGCCTACTATGCCGTGCTGGTGTGGATATTATGACCATCAAAGACCAGCTTGATTCAACTGGTGTATGCCCATCTTATGCTACTAGAAAGGCAACTCACCATGATACAAGTAAAGGCTCGTGTTGCCCTATGGCTATTGGTAATGCTCTAGTAGAGATGTATAATGAGATGCAGAGTGAGCTAGATGATAAAGAAGATGATACACTATCATCCAAACTTAATGCCACGTTCAAAGAACTAGAAGAAGCATCAGCAAAGACAACTAAATCAATGAATGAAATAGCCAGTGCACTTAGAAATATTGGACAGACTTGCCCTGAATGTGGCGAACCTCTAGTATTTGAAGGCGGTTGCTGCACCTGTAAATCCTGTGGATATACAAAATGTGAATAAGGAGTAAACTGAAATGACAGAAAATCGTATCAATTTCTATCTAGGCAGACTAGGTAATGAGGACTGGATTTGTTCATGTGATGAACTAGACTTAATGGGCGAACCAAATAAGGGTGATTTGGTATATCTGCCTATTGACGCCGATGAAGATGAGCAGGAAATGTATGTAGTACTACAGAAATATGTTGCGACAAACGAAATTAGCTATTTCTGCAAGCCATATGATTGGGAGGATTGATTAAATGGAATTTCTGCTAAGATATTTTATTGATGATAATGTGGAATGCAAAGGTCATGAATGGTCATATACTCATGCCGCACGTATGATTATCCCCCGTATTGGTGAGCGTGTATGGGTCGATGATGATACCTGTGTAGAGGTTGACATGGTGACATATTCACCTGATTGCTATGATGGCGATGACCTATATCTAGTGGATGTAGAATGCCATGATATTACAGAGGATGTTCTAGCTGAATATGATGAGGAGGACTACTAATTGCCTAATGTATCTAATGTTCGTGTATATGCACTAAATGATTCCATTAGAGCAGCTAAGTATCCAAAGGCGGTTGAGCTTGACGGCTTGACCGCCGAGCTTACTAAGGGTATTTTGGCTTGCTTGAATTGCCCAACAGGTGAAGGACACGATAATGCTCTAAATGGTATTATTGTCCAATTCGACCTTACATTTAGCCAGAAGGCATGGGTAGAATTGCAAAGATACCACTTCATGGATTTCGTCTCATCTTGCTCTACAATGCATAAACTACAGAATATGAACCCCAGATTGCAATGCAATCGCTATGTTGACCACAGAGCTATTGATATTCTACAAGAAAAGATCGACCACTATAATTGGCTAGTTGCTACGAATAAAAAGCCAGAATATAATATCAATCCAGATGAAATAAAAGAAGCTCGGCTTGAGATGCTATATAACATCCCTAGCGGCTTTGAGCTTACAGCTGCAATGACTACAAATTATAGACAGCTTAAAACAATCTATCAGCAAAGACGGCATCACGCCCTTACTGACTGGCAGGTGTTTTGTGATTTTTGCGAAACGCTACCACGCTTCCTAGAACTAACACAGAGAGGATATGAACCAAATGAAGATTAAAGCAAAGCGACTATCGGATACCGCCAAGCTACCTACTTATGGTAGTGAAAAAGCGGCATGTTGCGACTTGTATTGTGATCTAAGAGTGGATAAGTGTATTGACCTAAATCCTGCAAATGTCGATTTCAAGCATATGGAATATAGCGGTGATTGCTTTGATAGGGTACACATTGCGCCACACGAGACAATTAAGATTCCTACCGGATGGGCATTTCAGCCACCTGAAGGTTATGCAGGATTCATCTATGCACGGTCTGGATTAGCTACTAAGAATGGTTTAAGACCGGCGAATTGTTTGGGGGTCTGTGATTGTGATTACGTGGGCGAGTATATTGTAGCAGTCCACAATGATACAGACAAATATCAATTTATCAACAATGGCGACCGCATTGCCCAGCTTGAATTTAGACCATATGAACAGGCTGAATTTGAACTAGTGGATAAGCTAGATGAAACAGAGCGCGGGGATGGTGGATTTGGCTCTAGTGGTACTTAATTATGATTATCCCTACTCTACATATTACAGATAACGAGTCATGGATTGAACTCATTGATTTAGCCCATCCAGACAATGAGCCTATTGTCGAAACATCTATGACAACAACAGAAGATACAGTTGCTATGTGGTATGATTTGTTGACTATTTGTGTAGGTAATTATAGTATGGGGTATGGCATAGGATATATGACAGCCTATGATGAAATGGACGAAGAGGATGATTAGTAATGTGGAAATTTAGACGCATTGGTGATTATTATGAATTGCTAGATGACACGGAAACATTATATTTATGTAAACGGCTCGATTCTATTATGGTTGCTACATTAGAGGATTTATGCAATAGACATAATGCTGAGATGGCTAAATATGAGAATCTGGACGTTGAGATTGTCAGCTGCGATGAGGCATACTTAAATGGTCTTGAAGATGGACGCGAAGAAGCCGCTCAAGAACGATATGACGCTGGCTATGAGGATGGATATAGACGCGGACTAGCGGATGCTATTGCTTGTGAAGATAAATTAACATAGTAAAAAATGGGGAACACGGTAGACATAATTATCTATCCAATGTTCCCCATAAATTTATATTAACCTCTATAATATACCTTTTATAAAATTTTACGTCTGAGGTGTCTCCTCAAGCTGAATATCAAGCGTTTGATCTTTATCGTTGGTAATGGTCAAGTGCTTACCGGTATAGCCTTCCTTTTCAACATTAACTCCATATTTATCACCAATATCACTAAGCAAGAACACATTGGTTTTCCCAGCAACTGGTGTAACTTCAACAGAATCAGCATCTACTACTTTAATGCTTGCGGTATCAGGCGTTACATTAACGGTAAGTAAGAAGCCATCCTGTAACGTAACTACGCCCTTTACAATCTTGAAAAAGCGCCCATCAAGACCAACGCCGCAATTACCCCTACCCATAATAGGAGTACCAATTTCTTCGCCTTCCGAACCATGTAGAGTGATATAACCAGCGCCACCAACTTTAGCAACGGTAAATAATGCGCCATCCCAGAGCTGACCGCAAGTAGATACTGCTTTACTTCTATCAACAGTTGTTGCATTTGCATCACAAATCACCCCGTTAATAACTTTGAGTGTGGTTGAATCTAGTCTTATACCACCACAAAAATTAGCCATATTTCATTCTCCTCCCTATATTATGCTTTAGCAACCCATGCTAATGCGCCGTTTACGATGCCTAACACCTTACCATCATCAGCAGCCGTAAATGCTGGTAGAATAGCGTCAACATATCCCTTATCAACTGCGTCATTATCCTCAGTTGGTTCAGCGGTTAGCTTGAGCTTGCCTACCATAGTGCCGCCTGATTTAAGGATTGCACTAGCTTGAATTGCGCCTGTCTTACCATCTACATATTCTTTAGTAGTAGCATGATTTGTTGATGTTGGCGCGCCTACACTAACAGGTACATAAGTAGCCTGTGTATCAGCCTTGACGAATGCCGCCGTTCCATCATTTGAGCCAGTTAATCTAGGCGCATTTGTACCGGTTGCCTCAATAGTAGAGCCGATATATAATGGAGCTGGGCCGTCTGTACTAATTCTATGCGCATTGACAATACCATGTTCATTCATATTTAGGTCACTATCAATCATGCCATCATCACCAAGTAGACTATGCTCGTCTACATATGCCTTGGTTGCCGCATCTTGGTCGGCAGTTGGGTTAAGCAAGTCGGTGATTTTATGGTTATTCAAGCTGACCTCTGATTCAATAGCCATGCCACTATCTGTATTACTAATGGACTTAACACCCATAATATTATTGCCGTTCATATATAGATTGCCGCTCATAGGCACTGTACCATCTGACTTAAAATCACCTGATGCCCCACCAGCACCAGCTACGTCTTTTACATTAAGCACGGGTCGACCCTGTGCATCCTTGGTATAATTAAATTGGTCTGAATTTAATAGATAGCCACCATCTGCGGCTCTGATTGTTGCCATATATTATCACATCCTATTTAGATTAAAATTTATCCTCTATAACCCGATTTGAGCCATAGAGGATATTGTTTCGTTTACGCCTGTTCTTGCCAACCAGCCGGATACGCTGTTGGTGAATATACATTTCCGTCAATCAGACTGATATAATGCTTACCATTGAACGTAACCTTGTCACCCTTTTTGTAGGCATCATGTGCGCCTGTTGGTTGCACGAATTCCGGCCATTCATCTAGTGAAACTACCGCAAACATTGCGGGTGTAATATCAGGTGTCCAATCTGCTTGTGAAGTATGTGCTTGAACAACTCGATATAGTACATTCTTATATTGCAACCGCTCACCTACTACATAAGCATGTTTTACTACCCATTGTGGAAATAGCTTTACTGCTTGTAATGCATCCTCATCGGTTAGGTTGGTGGCTGCTTTTTCAATATATGGGCGCATTTTTCGTGCCCTCTCCGTGTACGTCATGGCGTTTCCTCCCCCAGTAAGATCTTCGCCGCCGTCTCGGTATCGGCAAGCCGCTCACGCAGCTGCTCCGGGTTTGCCGTCTCGATGTCAAAATTGTCTGTGACAAGCTTATCCGTCTCCGTGTAGGTATGCGGCGCTCCGTCAATGTCAATTGCCTCATCGTACTCTGCGCCCGTCTCCGCCTGCCGGATGAGATAGCCCGCATCCGAGTACGTCCGGTACAGTTCCACGCCGTCCGTGCGCGTTTTGTAGTGCTCTCTTACGATCATGCTCATACCCCCACAATATGATCTGCCAGTGAACTCCA
>ERZ791623.1117-NODE-1117-length-11990-cov-2.875827_pt1 | contig 11990 bp, 8 predicted proteins | sample MGYA00510268_ERZ791623 | MGnify/ENA primary metagenome ERZ791623 (study PRJEB30046, sample SAMN00715216) | human gut metagenome | study: EMG produced TPA metagenomics assembly of the A metagenome-wide association study of gut microbiota in type 2...
CCAGGTCCCTTACCAATTTCCCAGAAGTTATCATCTGTCTTTAAAATATGACTAGGGTCTACACCACAAATTGTAGTCCATACTTCATAAGCACGCGCATCATCTGTATATACAGACACATACAATCTGTCCTTATCAATACCCATCCATTCTTCGCTTGTTAAAAATTCCCACGCAAACTGAATCGCCTCATCCTTGAAATAATCTCCAATTGAGAAGTTTCCTAACATTTCAAAGAATGTGTGGTGACGAGCCGTACGACCTACATTTTCAATATCATTCGTACGAATTGATTTCTGCGCATTCGCAATACGATTTGAAGCCGGTTTTTCACTACCATCAAAATATTTTTTCAAAGCCGCAACACCCGCATTGATCCATAATAATGTTGGGTCATTGTGCGGAATCAAACTTGCGCCCGGCTCAATCATATGCCCTTTAGATTTAAAATAATCCAAGAACATCTGACGAATCTGATTACCAGTTAATTGTTTCATCTTTTTTTCCTCCAATAAAAAAACGCTCCTATTTCTAGGAACGTATAATTACGCGGTACCATCCTAGTTCATTTTTCAAAATAGAAAAATGCCCTCAATTCACTCGTTAACGCCGACTACGTTTCAACTCCAAAGTAGCTTCAAACTAAAAGACTCGAAGAGCTTTCACCAAACGCCCTCTCTCTATACACAAGAACTTTTAATTCTACTTATCTTCTTCACTGTCGAATCGATAAAATTTTAACACTCTTTCCATATTTCTGCAAGACGAATCACACCATCTAACATCAATTCTTTACTCATACTCGCAAAAGACAATCCTATACGCCCATTTAAAATACTAATAGCGACACCATTCGATTCACACAAATCTCGAAAACGTGATATATCCACATCTAAATTTAACCAATACGCCATATACGTCTCATCCAAAATATACGAACAACCAATATGCGTATCAATCAACTTCTTTAAATACAAATGCTTCTCCTTATACTCACGAACAAGCTTTCTTAAATGCTTCTGCAAATACCCATCCACAATATACTGCGTAAAAGCCACCTGCTCAATTTTACTCGTCGTTGGACCAAAATAAGAAGCACTATACTTACGCATATACTCCTCATTTAAAATCATATACCCAATACGAAGACTCGGTAATAATAGTCTTGAAAACGAAGAAAAATAAATCACATTCTTACTTTTCGAACACAACGAAGTCTTGATCTTAGAAGCATACACAAGCTCCCCATTATAATCATCCTCAAGAATCAAAACATTCTCTAAAGAAACCAATTCTTCACGAACCCTTTCACTCATAGACTGCCTATCCGACGTAAAACAAGTCGTATTCACATAGACAACATCCACATGCAACCTTTGAATATCCTTCACAAAAGAATTTGGATTTAAATACTCCACATGAAAACCATACGACAAAAACACCTGCTTAGCCTGATCATCCACTAATGTACTTAAACCAATCACCTTTGACTTATCCAACATCCCACAAAATATATACAACAAAGACTGATAGTTTGAACCAATCACCATCTGCTCAGGAAAACACAAAATATTCCGATTCTGATACACATACTTACATAGAGCCTGCCTTAATCCATACTCACCCTGTGCTAAACCATAACTTGACATCAAACGCTTATCATTCAAAACACCCTTCATATATCGTTTCCAAATCGTTGTTTCAAATGAATCAAAAGAAACCGATTGAATCCGAAAATCATAATCATACGATTTTTCTTTGTGACTCGAAGAATAATCCAAGATTTCCTGAAGCAGTAAGATACGCTCCGGATTCATACTCACCACATACCCCACTTTTTCTTGACTCGAAATAAATCCATCCAACACCAACTTATTATATGCATTTTCTACCGTGGTCTTAGACACATTCATCTTCTTTACACATTCACGAATCGAATCCACACGATCCCCATACTTTAAGATTCCCGAAAGAATCGACTCCCTATACATGTCATATATTACCTGATATTTTTTCATGCAACTGTCCCCTAATTATTTTTTATAATTGTATATTTTTTTATATACAGAAACAAGTATAATAGTCACTAAGTTACAGAAAGAAGGAAAGATTATGAAAAACAAACAAACATATGAAATCGTACTAACAGGACTAGGTATGGCACTTGTATTTGTCGCAACCATGTTCATCAAAGTACCAAACGCATTAGACGGATACTTCAATCTAGGAGACGGATTCATCCTATTATTCGCAAGCTTTTTAAATCCATTTGAAAGCTTCTTGATTGGAGGCTTAGGAAGCGCACTAGCCGATGTAGCCGGAGGATACGGCCACTACTTCTTCTTTACCCTAATCATCAAAGGACTAGAAGGAATCGTAGTATCCCTACTTATGAAAAACTACTCTAAACCGAAACAAATCTCAAGCTACGTATTGGGATCTGTCATTATGGTATTCGGATACTTCATTGCCAAATACATATTAAAAGGAAGCTGGATTGTAGCCGCAAGTGAAATTCCAGCCAACATAGTCCAAGGAGTTGCAGGTATTGTGATCGCATTAATTGCTTATCCAATGGTAAAGAAAATCGTACAAGATAAATTAAATTAAAAGAGAAATCAACATCGATTTCTCTTTTTTATTTACATCGAACTGTAACTCTATTTTTCGCATCCAAAGTACACGTAAATAAAGTCAAAGGATAATCCGAAGAAGTCATATCCTCAACATTATCCGGCGTTAAAGTTTCAATCAAAACAACACGATATTCAAACTTATTTCCAAGTGCATCCGTAAATACGACCTTACTACCCGGATCTAAACTATGAATTCTTCCAAAATGAAACCAAGAATTATGTGCCGCAATCACCATATTCCCCTTATATACACTACCCGAATATCGACAAGGCGCTAGTTTCATCAAATCATACGTAAACTCACTCGTAACCGGAAGCTTAATGTCCAAAGAAGGAATCTCAATCGTTCCAATACAAGATAAACCATCTAGTTCTACTTCAGGCATATCCATATCTGGATCAATCCATATATCTGGATCCAAATCATTCTTTAAATTATAGGCAGCCAATATATCTTCTTCACTCTTTCTAGCCCGAAACGTATCATACACATTAAACAAAGTGAGTCCCAGGGCCAGTACAATACAGACACAGCCAATATGCTTTAAAACTTGCTTACGCATATACATCCAAGTCCCACAAACAATAATACAGGTACAGGCCACCACAATTGACCCGTCAAAGGAAGATTTGATTCTGATTTCTTAGAATCCACAACCTTATTCAAACTATTCTTTAACACAATATGATTCCCTTCTCGATAAGAACTTACACTATATCCAGAAGGAACACTTGTCTCAACACAACTCCACCTCATATCACCCGACAAATCATTCCAAGCATATGTCCAATGATTTTCTTCACTTAATACCTGATGATCCACGACTTTACCATCCCCAAGTAAATCTACACCAATAAAACTTGGACGATTCTTCTTGTCGTCATCCTTCCATACTTTTTGAACACGCAAAGAAGTCGTTTCAACTCTAGGCTCATACTTTAATTCAACATCACAATCTTTATCCACATAAACAACAGAAACCGACATTGTATAATCCGCATTATCTAAAGCCTTCACTAAATAAACACCTTTAATTAAATGAGAAAATAAAGCCTTACCATCTGAATCTGACATCACTTCATCATCACATTCAATATTGTCACGATCAATATAATCGCCAAGAATATTCCAATCCTTTGAAACCGAATAGGATTTAAAAGCACCTACCAAATTATAATCCACATCCGCCACACGATATAAGCGAACATCTATATTTGAAACTGGACAAGTCACTGTTAAACTCGAATAATCACTTGCGAAGACAGGAGTACATACAAGAACAAAAAGAAATATACACAATACACTACGAATTATTTTTTTCACGTTCTCTTAACCTCCATATCTTAGAAACAATAAAACCAACCAACAATAATACAATACCAACACAAGAAGCCACCACTAAAGTATCCACTCGAGCTGCATCTGAAGTAATATTCGATTCATCATACAAACGATCCACCACACGATGACCACGAACCATCAAACGCTGCGTATTAATACCATACGGCGTACACGTAAGTAACGTACAAAGATCTTTACCTTCTTCAATCTCTAAAGGACCATAATCTTCAGGCTCTACAACCGAAATCTTATCCACCTCATACGCCAAAACCTTGCCATACACATGCAGATAAAATAAATCCCCCTTTTCAAGACGATCAATATCCGTAAACAAACGAGCACTCGGAAGCCCTCTATGACCAGAAATAACACAATGCGTACTACTACCACCAACAGGAAGTGAAGACCCTTCTAAATGACCAACACCCACCTGTAATACAGAATCATCCACACTATGATAAATAGCCAACTTACAACGAATCTCAGGTATCGTGATATATCCCATCATACCCGTACCATCCGCATTTAATAGACTCTTATATAAGCTAAGATCTGAATCACTAGGAGTAAAACGACCACTATTAGAAACCAACCCTGAATTATAGGAAATAGCCGAATCTATCGCAGCCTGCTTATCCTGATCATCCATCTTCTCTATCTTTTTAGAATAATTAGCAACAACAGCCGTTTGATGTTTAGAATTCCAATAATTACTCACCGTTGGATACAACAATAAGGAAAGGCCCGTAATAAAAACAAGTATCGCAATTATAGTTGAAATATGTTTTCTCATTTTACAACCCTCTCCCTATCATTAATCAAAATATATTATTTATTCTTAACTCTTCTTTTAGTTGCCAATACAACACCAGAACCCAATACAAGTACAGCACCTACTAAATAGATCATTGTAGTACCAGCACCACCTGTACTTGGTAATACTGTTCCTGTTTTGTTCTCTACTTTCACAGGATTAGCTTCGGATTCACCAACTCTAACTTTTCCATTCTCATCAATTACTACAGTTACTGGACCACTTAATTTATTGTATCCTGCAGGTTGTTGAATCTCTGTCAAATAATAAGTTCCAGCACCTAAACCTTGTATTGTGAATCTACCATTATCAGGAGTAATTACTTCTGTAATAGTATTTGTTTCATCTTTTTTAGCAACACGATAAGTATTTGAACCTTTATCAATTAATTTGATTGGATCTGTTCCATTTGGATTTTTACTTAATGTAAACTTCGCATCAGCAAGACCTTTTTCAGTGGTTGAATTGTTTTTATCTATATAGAATTTAAATACATTCATTTCAAATGTTTTTGTGGTTGTAGGTTTATGTTGAGTACTTTGACTGTCACCATATTTTAACCAAGTTTCATTCGTATTTTTGTCAACATTTCCAATTTCGGCTTTTCCGTTTAACACTGCAGAATAAGTAACAGTGATTGTGTCATCTGCTCCTAAACTATCACATAATGGTTGAGTAAAGTTAATATGGAAAGTACATTTTGGATCTGTGTCTTCTAGGTTAGTTGTTTCTACATTATATGTATCTGTACCTAGCGTTTTATCAGTATTTGTTGCCTTATTATGTAAACTTACAATCACTGAATTTTTATCAAAAGTTAATCCTTCTGTCATTTTGTCATGTAATACATAGTTTTGAGCCCCTTGTTGTGCAGTAATTGTAGTTTTAAAATATACTGTATCTCCAATACTAGCAGTATTCTTGTCTGAATTAACATTTTTTGCAGAACTACCAACCTTTTTTTCTACTGTTGGTGCAGTATTCTTCTCATTGATTTCAACTGTTGGATTAGTAGTCGTTAAAGCACATAAAGTTCCCATACTTGAGTCAACAAGATAATACCCTAAATCTAATCCACTATAAGTTACAGTTTCAGAGTTTGCTGTTTGTACTTGTTGCACCGGTTGAAGTTGATTTGCTTCATTTCTTGCATATTTCAATGCAAGTTGTGCAAATTCTTTTACTCTAGCGGGACTCTTATCACCTTTCCACGTTAAATATGTATTTGTTTTATCAAATTCAAAATATTCATTTAATACTCCAGCTCCTTTGATAAAACTATCCCAACCATTACTTGTTAATGTATAAGCATAATTTCCATTGTCTTTATCATTTTCTGTATAACTGTAACTCTCTAGACTTAATATTTTATACAGTTTATAAGTTTCTCCTTTTTTAGCACCAGTAATAGTAATTTTTCCTGTTTCTCCTGTTGTTGTAGTTATATCATCAGCTTTTACGTTACAACTCATAGATACTACCATCATGAACGCAAACATAATGGCAGCAATTTTCTTAATTATTTTCATTTCTTTCTCCTATTCTTTGATTTGTCATTTAAATGATTCTTTTTATTTATATTTGTCAGAATTATCAAGCTTGCTAAAACCAACATTGCACCTGATATTCTGTAAATCAGAGTTCCATAACTACCAGTAGAAGGCAGTTGTTTAACACGGCTTTGATTTGTCACGGTTACCGTCGCACCGTTTTGTACTGCATTATTAGTACTATAAGATGTAATGTATTCCAATCTATTAATGACATGAACACCAGAATCTTTAATTGGATTGTTTTGATCATCTAATTCATAAACGTAATAAGTTTTACCCAAATCTAGATTAATAAACTTTTCACTCTTGGTATCTGTTGAACCTTCATCATATTGAATCGATATTGTTTGAAGTAGCTTCTCTGTACCGTCTTTATTTTCATATAAACCAAAATGATATGTTCCTGTTACTGGATTCATATCGTAATTACCAGGGTTTTTAAACTTCTTTTCAACAGTAATCTCACCCTTATGGTTCAATACAGTTAAAACATATGTTTCTTGATACTGCACTTTTATTCGATCATCCTGAATGCATTTTTTAACATAATCTGAATAATCAGTTTTTCCAGACTCAACCCTTGGTACCATTATGTACAATTCTTGATTACTATTAACATAACCAGTTGGTGCTTTTGTTTCTGTCACTTTATAAATAGTGTTATATTGCATTACATGATCAGTTGCTGAACCACTACCGAAACTTAAATTTCCATTATTATCTGTCGTTCCAGACCAACTAAAGGTGTTATCTTTTGATTCAATTGTGCCATCATTCAAAAGCTCACATTCAACCATTGTAAATTTAGCACCAGATAATGAAGTGGATAAATTATATTGGTCTTTTTTTAGAATATTCAACTTGATATTATTACCACTAGATACGGTTCCACCTGCAGCATATGAATACTCTTTTTTTTCAACCTTAACACCCGTTGAGGGTTTATATCCTTCCCAATAAGCTTCATTAGAAAAATCTATCTTTTGTCCTGGTGGTGCATTCACTGTTGCTTCATAAGTAATTGTGATTGCCTTATCATTTGGTATCTCAATTTCTAGCGTATTGTCATCTTTTAATACAGGTTTAAGAATTACTGCAACACCATTTTTATCAACCGCCTTTATTGATTTCGTATCTAAAAGCAACGAATTACTCAATTTATCTATAAGCTTTAATGTTGTCCCTTCACTAACAGGAATCTCCTGTCCAAGAGGATTCGCCTTAATTGTAAATTTTACTTTTTCATTGGCCGGTTGATTAGACGTCATCGACTTTTCAAGATTCTGTCCCTTCAAAGTTGCGGATGAAGTCGCATTATTCATCTTTTGTCCATCTGCTGTTTGTAATTCAACTTCATTTGTAAATGTTTTTTCTATTCCATGTAACACATCGGAATCTTTTACTTTACAAACCACCTGTACATCTACAGAATAATCATCTCTTATTTGTCCAGATATAAAATCACCCAATTCAATAAGAGCCTGATTTCCGTTCACATAATATGTTGTTGTCTCTTTTCGCCCTTTATTATCTGTTGGAGCATCTATTGTTTGTTTCGGTGTCCATTCAGTACCAAGATTTGTGATTTTTTTTGATTGAATAGTATCCTGTTTAGGTCCGGTCCATTTAACACGTATATACGCCAAATCCATACCTTCAGGGATTTTTTCTAATACACGATATTTCCCTGAAAGCTCTCCAGCATAATTTAATTTAAATACCCAAGAAGCATATAATCCAGGTCCAGTATCAGATAATCCATCCTTAAATATCTTTGTTGTATCTCCTTGATCTCTTCCTGGTTCAATATTAGTTAGCGTACTTCCATCATATGTGAAAGTTTGGCCTAATTCTTTTAGAATATCTGCACCTCCACACAGTGTTTTTGTTGCTGAACCCCAACTAATATCATTTTCACCATCATCATTTGTACTAATTTGATTTTCATATTCATTGTAGTCTCTATAATCTGTCGGCAATAAAGAAGGTTCTGTGGCAATAATCATATACACCTTTTGATCTTTAAGTTCTATATTCTTATTTGCGGTAATACTTAACTCAGAATTATTTGTAATCTTAAGATTAGAGAACTCGCCTTTTACATCAATTATTTAACTCTTCCAAATCTTTAAAACTTGTTATTGTTTTATTGTCAGGTAAATTACCTTTGTAAATACCAACCAATGAATCATCATACAAGTAAGAATTTGTCTTATCTTTTGATATCGTATCTTTAAAGATAGTATCTTTTTTTATTGCAGTTCCACTAACTTCTACAACCCAATAAATTTTTCCTTTTGCCCAATTTCCACTATCAACTTTCGGACTCTCATAATACCAAGATGATTTTTTCACGTTCATCTGATAATTACCTGTAATTGTAACTTCCTTATTTGAAGAAATATTTGAAATCTCAAACGATTTACCATTTCTTCCAACAACATTACCTTTTAAAGTAAATGTATTTGTTACTTTTGAATTACCATAAGAATCTTGATTTACTGGTTTTGCATAATAAGTAAATCTATATGCATATTTATTATTTTTCCAACCTAAATCACTTGGCTTTAATGTAAAACTTGTGTCTCCATCAATCTTTACCCATTTGACACCTTTTGATTCATACGTACGATCCAATGTATTAGTTTTCTCATAATCTCCTGTTGAAGCTAGACTAGAACCATTTTGTTTTACTTCTAAAGCTTCAATTTTTACATAACCTACATACTGCATCTTATTCGAATTTAAGTTATCAGTCATTTGTACACTTGTCGCATCCCAATCGCCCAATGTATCATTTACCATTACTGTATATGGATAACTACCTTTAGGCACTTTAAATGTATTCTCAGTTGAATTATCGACATTATATTTACCATTGTTTTTTATATACTTGTTTCCAGACATTTGTATAGTGGTATCTTTTGCTATAGCACTTCCAACTGACTTAGCATCCCATTTGTACGTATTGATATTCTCAATATGCCAAAACTTATCTAACGCCCAATCATCAGCTCTATTATTAGTGTTTGATGCCTTTACAAGATATCTATTTTTTACTGCAACTGAGTTATTTTGAATTTTCGCAAAAGCTTCTGGAGTTACTATAACACTATAAGTCGCATAAATAGTATCCCCTGGATTTAAAATAATTGGATTATTGTCTGTTCCTGTAATTTTGAAACGCGTTGGTTTTCCATCTACTTCAACGTTCCAATTTGCTTTATAATCATCTTTATTTTTTGCCCAAGAAACCTTAAATGTATCTTCGCTCACATTATTTTTAAACAACTTGACTGAATTAAGATCATAAGTCACATATTCTCTTATATTTTCATCTGTAAAAAAATCTTTATAATAATCAAGAAAATCATACATTTCAAAATCTTTTATTGGATAATTACTATTGTTTTCTTTCAATTTAAAATACAATTTATAATCTATCTTATAAGATCCATCATCTTGTCTAACAACAGAACCTACTCTTTCTTTACTCATATCATAATCTACATTTGGAGTAAACTTATTATCACTATAAACACGCTTAATTGTATTTGAATATACGATAGCTTGATTATTGATAGTATTACCATTCAACGCAACACCATCTTTTAACTTCGCAAAATAAGTTAATGTACGTGTTTCTTTTGATGCCATTGTACCTATATTCCAAACAAGACTACCTGTTTCGGAATCATTCTTTGTATTTTCTGAAGGTATAGGATTCCTATTCGTTGAAGTTGCACCTAGATAAATACTTCCATGAGCTTTGCCTGGTTCAACAATTTCATAAGGATCTAGTTGATTCACTTCATCTTTACCTTTAAGATTTGTGTTTGTCTTGTTTATATTTATATAACTAATCAAATCATAATTAGCTAAAAATGTATCAACCACTTTCACATCTGGGCAACCATCTTCACCAGCATTCACCGTAATTGTATATTTAATATAATCACTATTTGGATCTATTTTTTCGCAAGATTTTTTTACTTCTACTTTTCCATAATGCGCAATTGGATTCTCACCAAAATTCAATGTATAGTCTTTTCCTGCTATTGTAATCGTTCTTTTTCCTGTTTCTGGTAAATTGCTTAAATTAGCCTCTCCAGTAACATAGAAGTCACCATCAATTGTTGTCTTTCCGCCGCTTATTAAGCCATTTAAATAATCTTCATTAAATTGAACCTTTACTTTTCTATTATCTACAGTTACATCGCCAACTTTCGTTGATCCTGACATAACACTGCCTTGTGCCACTGCATTTCTAAGAATATCTGGTAAATCAAATAATAATGTACGATTATAATTTGTTTTTAAATAGTCAATCTGTATCCCTTGATAACTAACACTTATTTTTATTGAAGCATCACCAGGAATTTCTGTATTACCAGCCACATCAATCTTAGTTTCATGACCATCTTTTATATAATACCAATCAATAGAACTGATTTTATTTGCATCACTAGTTAAATCAAAACCTTCTGAAGTAACTTGAGTTGATTCCTGTTGTTGTTCTTCTTCATTACTCTCATCCTGTTTACTTTCTTCTGGTTCTGCTACTATTTCTACTTCATCACTAGACTCTGTTGTCTCTGGTTGAGTATTATCTTCTTCTACAGGCTGTTCTCCTTCTTCTTTTTCGTAACAATCCTCAGTATGTTGATGTTCTTCTTTATCACACACTAACTCGTCATCTTGATAACACTCTTCAGTATGAGTATGTTCTTCCATTCCACAAATGGTTTTACCCTCTAAAGTAAGGTCAGGAAGAGTTAGTGCATAAACCACGCAAAAAACAACCACGCAAGAAAGGGCTAAAGTAATCTTTTTCCATTTCTTTAACCGTGCTTTATCCTTAAGTAGTTTTTTTATATATTCCGAAACCATACTCTCTCACCTACTTTACACTTCCTATTTGATCAAAAGGCCAAATTCTAAAAATAATCTGCCCCTCTATTTGTTCTTTCGAAATATCTCCAATTGCTCTACTTCTAGAATCTATAGAAGTATCCCTATTATCACCCATTAAAAACCAATGCGATTCAGACACCTGGTGTGGAAGATCAATATCACAATTTCCTAAAGCTTTTTCATTAAGATACTTTTCATCCAATGCTTTACCATCCACACTCACATTGCCATTCACATCAATATCTACCCATTGACCAGGACCTGCAATAACACGTTTTACCAACAACTTATTTCCCTGCCAAAAAGCTACAATATTTCCCGACTTTAATTCTGTATTCTTTACAGAAACAACATACTGACCCTGTTCTAAAGTAGGAGACATACTATAGCCATAAATAGATAGTACGGGCATCCATAAAGTAGCTACTAAAACAGAAATGGCAGCTACTACAACCAATATACCAATCGTCCCTTTTAAAGTTTTACGATATACAGCCCTATCCTTTAATCGCTTCTGCTCCGATTCTATTTCTTCCATTGTTAAATCATTTGAATTTGTAGTATCCTTTTTCATCTCGCAAATGACATCCACCAACTCACTACGACTCAAATGCTTTAAATCTTTCTTCTCCATATCTAACCCCTATATTTATTGGTAGCGCTTACTTCAAGTTAGTAAAAAAAGCCCATCAAATCATATAAAATGATTTGTATGGGCGCTTTTCATTTGC